>Ga0180443_102281_pt1 | contig 10163 bp, 7 predicted proteins | sample ChrtobMetP5_32mM_FD_119753 | JGI IMG/M metagenome (GOLD analysis project Ga0180443, IMG submission 119753) | Chrysochromulina tobin associated microbial communities from unialgal haptophyte culture, Seattle, Washington, USA - P5_32mM MetaG | ecosystem: Host-associated > Algae > Haptophytes >... | reverse complement strand
GGCGGCGCTGGACGAGATCATGTCGAAGCAGAAGCGCACGACGATCGTGATCGCACACCGGCTGAGCACGATTCGCAACGCAGACAAGATCGCTGTGGTGAGCGAGGGCAAGGTGGTCGAGGAAGGTACGCACACTGAGCTGCTCGGCAACGTTGAGGGCCTGTACTTCAATCTGGTGCTCGCACAATCTCACTGAGGCCGAGATCGGGCTGTCCCCAAAAGGGATTTAGGTCGTCGAGCGCGCGTTAGCACGCAGACGCCCTCTCGCCTCCAAGGAGGGCATGGCGACATCCCCGCCCGCGAGATGCAAGAGCCTTTTTGGCCGTGGTCACTCGGGTAGGTTGCGTGAAAGTCTTCGTCATGGTCGCACGTGGTCGCAGGCTGGGGCGGGATGGGAAGATTCTGAACAAGCATCATTCTGGATACACATACAGCTCGGCTGTGTAGGATCGGTATGGCGGCATCTTGGGCCCAGAGATCGGATAGCAGGACGACTGGACCCTCGCCCTGCAGCTGCGGTGTGCTGAGTGCTGTGACGGCACGTGATTCTGAAAATGCTCGCATGAGTGTCTCGCCTCGTGTGTGTGCAGTTTTTGCACCCGGTTCGGTTCGGTTCTGGTGCGTCGGTGCAAAAGCTTGTAGACCTGTCCTTGTGACCGCTCTCCGGGGCGGGCGCGTAGTCGCCCGCGTTATCCGTTCGGTTAATAACCGCGGTAAGCGCACCGGGCGCCGGGGGGGGGGGCGGGCGGGGGCCGGCTACAACGGCCCTACGCAAGCCGAGCTCTATCGCTCTTACGTGTCGAAAGATTACATGCATACACGAGTCTCTTCCGCACTTCAACAATGGCACTGCGACGCGCAACACTCCAGTGGCACTCCAGAGCGCAGGATTGTCCAGTCGCAGTCCACAGAGGGCGTGTGAGTGTATACTCCTCCCACGCCACGCAGCCACGCAGCCACGCAGCCACGCAGCCACGCAGCCACGCAGCCACGCACTCAATTAGAGGTGGCGTTGCGCGATTGGGTGCGCACGTGCAGCGAACGCATGAAGGCGACATTCTTCGCGTGCGCCTCGACGCCGATGCGCTCATTATATCCGTGAAACATGGCCGTCTCTTCGCTGCTCAGAGCGATAGGATTGAAACGGTAGATTTGCGGGCAGAAGCCTGGAGCCCGACGCTCGACGGCTTCAAAGTGCTTCGAGTCCGAGCCGGCTACAAAGAGACCGGGGGCCACGAGCGCCTCCGGAAAGAGCTCGCGTACCGTGGCGCCGATGGCCCGGAAGGCCGGGTGGTCGGATTGGGAGACTAAGGAAGGTTCATTGGACGCTTCGATCTCGATCTGGATGCGCGGGTCGTCGATCACAGCCCGATCGCGCGCAATCACGCTCGCGATGGTGTCACTCGGGTGCAACCGGTGGTTGACGAGCGCATACGCGTTAGCGGGGAGCACATTGCTCTTCTCGCCCGCTTTGAAGACGGTGAGGGCCGTCGTGGTGCGCACGAGCGTCGCTGTCTTCGGCTTGGCCGCTAGCACCAGTCTGAGGAGCGGGTTGAAGAGCCAGAGGTTTGCAGCGACGACGCTCCACGGTCCACCTGCACCACCGAGCGCGCTAAAGAGGCGATGTGCTGCATTGAAATGTGTGGGGAACGGACTCTTCTCGAGCTTCGAGACGGCGCGTGCGAGCACGCCGATGGATGATTCGTCAGGCGGCATGGAAGCATGGCCTGGCGCACCCAGCCCAGGTAGTGGCGTCCCGGCCGTCGGCCCCGTCTTCGTGGGATCGATCGAGAGGCGCAGCGTCAGGAAGCCCTTCTCAGCGAGACAGACCATAGCAATGGGCCTGCGGCAGAGGGGCAGCACGCCCGAGATGACAAAGAGCCCCTCATCCAGCAAAAACTCGAGGCGCGCCCCCTTGGAGTACAGGTGCTCCGCGATCCATCGGGCTCCCTCCTGCCCCCCAGTCTCCTCATCGTGTCCAAAACAGAGGTAGACGGTGCGCCGCGGTTTGAAGCCGCTCGCGAGCAGATCTTCAACGGCCTCGAGCTGCCCCAGCACCGCCTGCTTGTCATCGATGGCACCACGACCCCAGATCTCGCCCTCGCGCACCGCGCCTCCAAACGCGTCCACCGGCAGGCCCATCGCGTCCTTCCAGCCGGCGCGCTCTCCTGCAGGAACCACGTCGAGATGGGCGTACACGGCATAGGGCAGCTCGCTCGCGTCGCTGCCCTCCCACTCGTACACGAGCGAGAACTCGTTGATCACCTCCCTCTTCAGGTGCCGCCTCACCAGCGGGAAGCTGCGCTCGAGGTGCTGGTGCAGGTCCCTGAGTGCATCTTCCGACTTGCGCCGCATCTGCTCGGTGACGGAGGCGTCTTCCTTGTCGTAACTGACCGTCTCGAGCCGCAGCGCCGCGCTCAAGCGCTCCGCCATCGCGTCCTTCTTGGCGAGGATGCGCGCGAGCGCCTCGGGATCGGCTTGGCTGGCGGCGGCGGCCGTATAGTCGGGCGGCGCTATGAGGAGCGTGCGCGCCACAACCACGACAAGGAGCGATGTAAAAGAGAGCTGGAGGTACCTGAGGTACCTGCTGACGGCTGTGATGCCGGTGCTCTCTGTGGGCTCCGTGACCGCGGCCGTTGCCGTGGCGACGAGGGCAAACAGTAGCGCCACGCGCAGCGACGGCATCGCGACGCCGCGGAGATAGCCGGGCGCAGTCACGTCCACGTGCGTGCGACCGCAGTCGTAGCCTCCGCAGTGGAGGCCGCAGCCACGGCCTAACTGAGCGAAGGCCATCGTGGGAGCCGCCTCGCAGGGCTCGCAGAGGACGTCGGCCATCATCACAACGATCGACGGCTTCGGGGCCGTCCGCCGAAACTGTGAACGCGATGACTTGGGAGATACCGGTTGCACACTCAGAGCCCGCCTCATGCGCATGGCAGCGCTCATTCTCTACCCGCTCGACGCCCTTCCCATGGGAATGTATGTTGCAGATAGTATGGAGATAGGCGCACGCCTCGTCCCGCGATCCGCCCCACAATCAATCAGCACGAGAGACGAGAGAGGGCGGCATCCCTCGCATAGTCACCCAGGAGCGCCCAGGGGTTCTCCCCCTCACAAACAAGCCAGATCACACACACACACGCACGCGCACACACAGCCCGCCAACCGACCGCGCTCCCGCCAGAGTGCTGCTTGCCTTCCGCCCACGTGCTTGCCTTCCGCCAGTCAGCTCAAGGGCGGCCCTCGTAAACGGCCCTCGTAAACGGCCCTCGACAATTGCGGGGCCAACGTCGTGTGCATTCGGTGCCCGACCGCCGTCATACGATCCCCTCTTCTCCGCGCCCACGAGCACGCGCCCAGGAGCACGCGCCCAGGAGCACGCGCCCAGGAGCACGCGCTCGACGAGCGCACGCGCTGGCGAGAGCGCACTCACCGGCGCGCGCTGGCGAGGGCCTGGCGCGTATGCTCGTCGTTCTGCTGGCGCAGCGCACGCATCGCCTCGAGCTTCTCCCGGTGCGACAGACCGGTAAGAGGCGTGGGCGCCGCGTTCGATGCGTCGCCGAGCGGCGCGGGCGCCTGTGGCGAAGGCGCCTTGCGCTCGCCGCCCATCCATGGCGCCGCAGTGACCTGCCCGCGTGGTGTGCCCGCAGTGGCGGCCAGCTTGAGCGATAAATTGTAATCGGCCGCTGAGACCGGGTCGTGCATTGAGACGGCGCCGCGTACCTGATGAGGGACGCACTCAAGCCCAATCAGAGGCACTCAGGGCTCATCAGGGCAAGGTGCCCACCTGATGAGGGACGCACTCAAGCCCAATCAGAGGCAATCAGGGCTCATCAGGGCGAGGTGCCCACCTGATGAGGGACGCACTCAAGCCCAATCAGAGGCCTTCACAGGGCTGTGCATCGGGACGGCGCGTCGTACCGAGCGCGAGCGATACTCGGACGGGTTGCCCGCGACAACGTCATTCGGCGCGGCCGCATGCATCGGGGGAGCGACGCCACTCAACGTCGGGTCCGCCTGCTGCAGACGCCACGCGCGCTTCGCATCGAGCGCGGCTGCGCGGCTCATGCCAGTCGTATCGGGCGCTTCGCGCGGCGTGGGCGGCGGCAGCATGGGCGCCGTCGTGGGCGGCAGTCGCTCGTCAGCGTAGGCATAGATGGCGAACGCGTCGGCGGCGGGAGGCGGCGGCGGCGGGGGCAGCATGATGCCCATGGGGCCGACCGGCTCCAAGGTTGTCTTCATCCCCGCGACCGGCGGCACCTGATGAGAGGGTCGCAAGTCGTGCCGATCAGCCGCAATCCGCCGCAATCCGCCGCAATCAGGGCAGTCTTCATCCCGGTTTTCGTTGGCCAGAGCCGCAATCCGCCGCAATCCGCCGCAATCAGGGCAGTCATCACCTCGAGCGCCGCCGTCTTGGCCGCCAGTGCCGCCGCCTCGTGCGCCTGGCGTGCCTCGAGCAGCTGCAGGCGGCGCTCGCGGGTCGCTTCGGCGAGGCTCTCGTCGGGGGCGAGCTCCGGGCAGAACACGCGCTGCTCAGTCACCCCCGGCGCCTTCTCTGCCACGGGGATGAGCCGGCGGCAGTTGCGCGGCGTATCGCCGTCGAGCCAGCCGCCGAGCCACGCGGTCGGATGCGCGGTGGACGAGACGCCAGCGGCGCCCGCGGCGGCCTCGGCACGTGCCGCTGCCTCGGCGAGCGCCTGCTCGTGCAGCGAGACCACCGGCTTCACCGGCGAAGGCTGCATCGCCGTCGGCGGCACGCGATGTGCGTCGCGAGCCGTGAGCGGTCGCTCAAAGTACGTGTACACGGAGCCATGCGCTCCCGACTTGACGCCAGCAGCGCCTTCCTCGGACTCGAGGCTGAGCGCGCCAATCGGCAGGTACGGCGCGCCGTCGGGTCCCTGCAGGGCGGGCTGCCACGGCGGCCCGCCCGTGCTCGTCTGGTGGGCGCTGCCCATGCGTGGCGTCGCGGTCTCAAAGCGCACGTCATGGCGCGTGGCGACAACGCCCGCCGGCGGGGCGACGAGTGTGTCCTCGATGGCGTGCCCTCCAAACGCGCCCTTTTGCGACTCCTGCCACTGACGGTACTGGCGCAGCACATTCAAGCGCTCCATGCCCTCGAGGTGAGAGACGTCGGGAGGGCCCTGCGTGAAGTCGAACTCGATGGCCCGCTCGCTGTACTGGCGGTACTGGCGCATCACTTCGAGTCGCTCTTTGGTAGATAGTCCTGTCACGTCCGGCGGGCCCCGCGAGAAGTCGAAGTACGCATTGTAGTCAGTAGGCATGGGCGCGGACGGGTAGCTTCTCGACGTTCACACGCGTCACTTTGTGAATGTGGAAAGCAGTACTGCTCAGAAAGGAAATACGATTTCAATTCAATTGAGTGGGGAGCGTCGGCAACATGCAGCCCAGATGTGTAGGCCGACTGCGCTCCAGTGGCTCGGCCACTACCGGCTCGAGCAGCGTCGACGGCAACACCGCGGAGCGGCCGGTCAACCGAATCCGCGTCGCGGTGCGCGTTCGTCCGCCGATCCACGAGGACCTCGAGCTCGCCTCGAAGCTTGGCGACGACTCGTTTGAGGAGTGCATCGAGGAGCATCCGAGCACGGGCACGATCAAGCTGCGCAAGCCCTTCCACGACACGCGCGAATTCGCCGTCGACTTCGTGCTCGGCCGCGAGGCCACGCAGGCGGAGACCTACGAGGCCGTCGGCCGCGAGGTGGTTGACGACGTGCTCGAGGGCTTCAACGGCACGATCCTCGCGTACGGCCAGACGGGCACGGGCAAGACGTACACGATCTATGGCCCGCTCTCGTACTGGCGCCGTTCGCCCACGAGCCAGGGCGTGGGCGGCGGCCTCGGCAAGGTGGCGCCGCACCTTGCGGCGCCGCCGCTGCCGCTGCAGCCGCAACTGGAGCTGTCGGGCATCGTGACGCGCGCGGCGGTGCAGATCTTCGCGCACGCCGAGGAGCTCCGCGCGCGCGGCGATCCTCGGCGCTTCCGCGTGACGCTCTCCTCGCTCCAGATTTGGCAGGAGGCGATCTCCGACCTCCTCGGCGAGCGAGGCGTCTCCGGCCCACTCGCGGTCCGTGAGGATGGCCTCTGATGGCCTCTGATGGCCTCTGATGGCCTCTGATGGCCTCTGATGGCCTCTGATGGCCTCTGATGGCCTCTGATGGCCTCTGATGGCCTCTGATGGCCTCTGATGGCCTCTTGATGGTCGCTGAGGAGGTCTGATGAGGTTTGATTGTGTGCATCCTCAGGTACGCGAGGATAAGGATCGAGGCATCTACGTCGAGGGGCTGACAGAGCATCCAGTCGACGCCCCCGACGCTGTGCTCGCGCTCGTGCACGAGAGCGCGACCAACCGCGCCACGTGTGGAACCTCGATGAACCGCACCTCGAGCCGCTCACACGCGCTGCTGCTGCTTCGTGTTGAGCAGTGGACGGAGTCGACCGACGAGGCGGCGGCCGACCTGGCGGCGATCCAGACGGGCGACGAGGCGCTCTCGGATCGCTCGTCCGTCGTGTCCGCGAGCGCGCCGCGCATCGCCGTGCGCCGCGGCCTCCTCTCGATCGTCGACCTCGCCGGCTCCGAGCGCGTGTGTAAATCGGGATCGGAGGTGCGCCTCTCGCCTCCAATCTCGCCTCCAATCTCGGCCCAATCTCGGCCCAATCTCGCCTGCAATCTCGGCCTAATCTCGCCTCCAATCTCGCCTCGCAGGGGGTGCGGCTGGAAGAGGCGAAGCGGATCAACAAGTCGATCGCCGCCCTCGGCAACTGCATCGCGGCGCTCTCGTCTGGGAATGGTGAGGGCACCAGCCACGTGCCCTTCCGCGGACCCAGCATGCAAGTGCTCATCACGGCGCCCCCCCCCCCTCCCCTCCCCACAGGTAAGGGCACCAGCCACGTGCCCTTCCGCGACTCGAAGCTGACACGGCTGCTGACCGACTCGCTCGGCGGCAACACGAAGACGGCGCTCTGCGCCGCCATCGGCCCGGCGCTCCATAATTACGATGAGACGTTCTGCACGCTCCTGCTGGCGACGCGCGCGCGCGTGGTGCGCAACTACGCGCGCATCAACGAGCGCATCGAGAGGGAGACGAACGCGGCGCCCGAGCGACTCGCTTTGTTGGCCCAGATGCGCGCTCTCCAGACCGAGGTCATGAAGCTCCGACGCGAAAAGGCGGAGCAGCGTGTGCCGCGCGCGCCGGCGCCGGCGCCGGCGCCGGCGCCGGCGCCGGTGGCACCGCCGGCGCCGCGCCCAATGGGCACGTGGGCGATGCCCGAAGGCTATCCGCCCGGGACGACGCTCCCGGCGTCGTCGTGGGCGATGCCCGAAGGCTATCCGTCCGACTACTCGCCCGCGTCGGCGCGACGCGTCGTCCCGGGCGCGGGAAGCGTCGTCCCGGGCGCGGACGCGGCGGCGGCATCGTACAACATGCTCCGCGCGCGCGTCGCGAGTCTCTTCGCCGATGACGCCGCGTACGCGGGCGCTGTGCCGGGCGCTGTGCCGGGCGCTGTGCCGAGCGCTGTGCCGAGCGCTGTGCCGAGCGCTGTGCCGAGCAGCGCGATGGCGCCGGCGTCCACCTGGGAGGAAGCTATTGATTTGAGTCGCGCTGTCATCGAGCACTCTGGGCGGGTCCTCGGGGCGGCCGAGTGGGCGGCCGCCTCCGCCGCCACCCCGACTGATCCATACCGCTCCGCCGCGGGCCAGATGCATGCAGAGATGCCTGCAACCGCATGCAATGCGGCGAGCACTCGCATGCAAGGGATGCCAGAGCACCCTGCCATGCCGCCCCTGCCCCCCTTCCCAGGCGTCAACCCCTTCGTCGCCGCCGTCGAAGGTGCTCGTGACGGCGCTCGGGACGGCGCCCGAGACGGCGCTCAAGACGGCGCTCGAGCGCCCTCCTCGTCTCCGCGCAACCGCCGTGGAGGCGCCGTCGTGGGCGCGTCAACGGCACCTGCCGCCGCGCCTGCGGGATGCCTCAGTGCGTGGGAGCAGGTCGTCTGGTCCGAGCAGCTCCAGATGCCAAATTTGGAGCAGCTCCAGATGCCAAATTTGGATCCTTTGGAGCCGGCTCAAAATGTCACGGCCTGGTCGCAGCGGTTCGAGCACGGCGTGAGCGACACGGGCGCGGTGGCCATGGCGAGCGCCATGGCGAGCGCGAGCGGCGGCAGCGGCGGCGCGGGTGCTCACGGCGGCGTGGGTGCGATGTTCCCTAGTGGCGCCACGCCACTCTCTGCCCGGAGTACGTCTGCGGCGCTGCAGGCGCGGCTGCAGCGCCGGCCGCTGGCGGTGGGTGCGCCTGCCGCTGACGCCGGGCCGGCGGCGGCGGCGGCGGCGGCGACGGAGGCGGCGGCGAAGCTCTCGGGACTCAATAGCCTGATTGGTGCGATGGGGGGGAATGGCCACGCGGGGCTCTCGGGCGCCGTCTCGGGCGCGGGCGAGCAGCCTTTCGACGTCGAGCGCAGCGCCGACGTGGCGGGCGCCGTGCCGGGCGAGGCCGACGCCGAGGCGGACGTGGTGCTGGACCAGCTGGTCTCGGGGCTTCTTGCGACGCCGTGCATCCGGCGCCGTCTTGATCAACTGTATGGGCGCGCTGCGCCGTCGCAGAGGTCGTGGCAGACGCCCTCGTCGCAGACGCCCTCGCAGATGCCGTCGCCGGACCGGCGCGAAGTTCGCTGATCGCGCTCGCACCCTCGCTGCTGCGCGCAGAATACTTAGACCTCCACTCTGTACCAAGCACCATGCACTGTCCTACGTACCGTATTTCGTGACTCAAATACAAATTTGTTGTTGAGTGCGTCGCGTTTCACAGCCACCTGCTCGCCTGCTTATTATAATTTCACAGCCAATGTTTAGAATTCGACACCCATTTCACAGTCGCGCAGCATAGTCACGCAGCGTCGTCGCACCTTCGACGCTTTCGTCAGTGCATCCTGGGCCACCGCGCGAAAGATGTTCGGCGACATGGAGGCCATGATGAAACAGGCCAAGGCTGCGGCCGCGAAGACTGCGTCCATGGTCGCGGACAAAGCCGCCGTGGCCAGCAAGCAGCTCGCGGCCGCCAACGCGGGCCCTCCTACCTATGAGGGCTCACTTGAGAAGGTCGTGCAGTCGCTGCTGGAGGCGCAGCAAGGTCTGGGCCAGGCAATGTCTTTCGTTCCGGGTAGTGGCCCAGAGCGGCAGGCTGGCCGGAAGACGCTCACCGACATCTACGAGAGCCTTCAGCAGCAGCTCGAGCGCCTCGATAAGGTGAGGAACGGAACGCCCACGCCGCCGACCAAGCCAGCGCCAACTAAGGCGTACTCGGCCCCGCCTATGGAGAGCTCCTCGTACTCGGCCCCCGCGCCGAAGCCCGCTCCGCCGAAGCCCGCCCCACCGCCCGCCGCGCCTGCTTTCGCCGACTTCGGCGACTTCTCGTCAGCTCCCGCGCCCGCGCCCGCGCCCGCGCCTGCCTTCGCCGACTTTGGCGACTTTTCTTCTGCGCCCGCGCCGGCGCCGCCGCCCCAAGCGCCCGCCAAGACGGCGGAGGTGGACCTGTTCGGTGACTTCAGCGCCGCCCCGAGCCCGCCCAAGACCGCCGCCAGCGCCTCGTCGGACGGCTTCGGCGACTTTGGCGACCTACTCGGCGGCGGCCCGCCTGCCACGAATCGCGCCTCGACGGGTAACGCCCTCGATGACATGTTTGGGTTGGGCGGCGGCGGCGCCCCTACTCCTCGCTCGGCGTTCGAAGAGCTCACGATGGACGCGCCTCTGATGCCAGAGGGCATGACCGTCGGCGAAATCTTGCCCGAGAAGCGGCTCAAGTTGCCTGACGCGGATAAGTTCCAACACGCGCCGTTTGAGCCCGAGGAGACGCAATCCCAGGTCGAGAAGCGCGTCCAGGCTTGGGCCGATGGGAAGAACCTGCAGGCGCAGCTCGCCAGCCTGCACACGATCGCGCCCAAGTGCTGCAGGTGGGAGCCAAATCCATTGGAGAGCCGAATGCCTCCCTGATTGCATGCCTCCTAATTGCATGCTGAGTGCCTCCTAATTGCATGCAGGTGGGAGCCCAAATCCATTGGAGAGCCGAATGCCTCCCTGATTGCATGCCTCCTAATTGCATGCTGAGTGCCTCCTAATTACATGCAGGTGGGAGCCCAAATCCATTGGAGAGCCG
>Ga0180443_102272_pt1 | contig 10191 bp, 16 predicted proteins | sample ChrtobMetP5_32mM_FD_119753 | JGI IMG/M metagenome (GOLD analysis project Ga0180443, IMG submission 119753) | Chrysochromulina tobin associated microbial communities from unialgal haptophyte culture, Seattle, Washington, USA - P5_32mM MetaG | ecosystem: Host-associated > Algae > Haptophytes >... | reverse complement strand
TAATTGCTCTCGGCGGTCGCGGCTTCGAATGAGGGTGCGTCCTCTGATGGCCTCCCTGATTGCCCTAATTGCCTTAATTGCTCTCGGCGGTCGCGGCTTCGAATGAGGGTGCGTCCTCTGATGACCTCCCTGATTGCCCTAATTGCCCTAATTGCTCTCGGCGGTCGCGGCTTCGAATGAGGGTGCGTCCTCTGATGGCCTCCCTGATTGCCTTCCTGATGACCTCCCTAATTGCGGCTTCGAATGAGGGTGCGTCCTCTGATGGCCTCCCTGATTGCCTTCCTGATGACCTCTCTGATTGCCCCACTGATTGACTGCTCCTGATTGCCCCTCTGCATGCCTTCCAATTGGCATCTGATGGGCCCTACCTGCCCCTAATTATACCTTAATTGTCCCCTAATTGGTCCTTAATTGCCCCCTAATTACCCCATGGCAGGCCCGGAGTCGGAGGAGCTCGCTGCGTTGTACGATCGCTTCCTCTTGCGTCGACGAGTGACGCCCGTTTCGGACGACGGCGTGCTCGAGCTGCTGCTTGGGGTCGCCGGACGCGCCGAGTCGGGCGCTGATGACCCGGGGGGTTGCGCCATCGGGCTTCCAGATTTGGAGCGGACCGGGCTTCCTAATTTGGAACAACCCGAGCTCACGCTACGGCAGGTGCTCGAGATCGTGCCGAGATGGACCCTATTGGACGCTGATTGTCATTGATTGCCGTTGATGGCAGGTGCTCGAGCACGTGCGCGTCGCCGCCAAGAGTGTGGAGCTGCCGCGACACGTGGCAATGCTGCTGCGCGATGCTCGTGCCTTCACACGCGATCAGGGCGTCGACGGGCAGGGGGGCGGCTACGTGTCTGACAGGCGACTCCGCCCGACTTGCCCCTAATTGCACCTTAATTGACCCTCCTAATTGCCCCCTAATTGACCTTAATGGCTACGTGCCTGACAGGCGACTCCGGCGCGACCCCTAATTGCCCCCTAATTGTACCTTGATTGACCCCTAATTGACAGGCGACTCCGGCGCGCCGCGCAGCTGCTGCAGTCATGCGCGGCGGCCCATGGGCGGCGTGCGGTGACGGTGGTGGACACGATCGCGGTGCTGCCTCATGTGCTGTGGGAAGATCCGGAGGAGGCCGAGGCCCTTGGGGAATGGATTGAGGCGCACGCCCTACCTGATGAGGGCACGGAGCAGGTGCGAGCTTGATGACCCCCCTGATTGGCCTTGATGACCCCCTGATTGGCCTTGATGACCCCCCTGATTGGCCTTGATGAACCCCCTGATTGGCCTTGATGACCCCCCTGATTGGCCTTGATGAACCCCCTGATTGGCCTTGATGGAGCTTGATGACCCCCTGATTGGACTTGATGACCCCCTGATTGGCCTTGATGGAGCTTGATGACCCCCTGATTGGCCTTGATGACCCCCCTGATTGGCCTTGATGACCCCCTGATTGGACCTTGATGGAGCTTGATGGCCCCCTGATTGGACTTGATGAACACTGACGCCCTACCCGACGCGAGGGCACGAAGCAGATAGGCTGCTTGCTGACCTCTGATGACCCCTGATTGCCTCCCTCATCGGAGCAGATAGGCTACTTGCTGACCTCTGATGACCCCTGATTGCCTCCCTCATCGGAGCAGATAGGCTACTTGCTCAGAGCGGTGCGTGCGCGCGCCATCGAGCGCGCCCAAGCGGCTGAGGACGATGCCCCCAGCGCGTCCGGCAGCTCGGAAAGCGCTCGGTACGGCGCGTCGGGCAGCTCGGAAAGCGCTCGGTACGGCGCGCCGGGCAGCTCGGAGGGTCCTCAGGGGCTTTTGCAGGACGATGCCCGGGCGGTGGCCGCCGCAGCTCTCGAGGCTGCAATCTCGATGCGAGCTCATGCCGAGGCGCTCGAGCGCTGCGCCGAGCACCTCTTCCTGCCACCGGCGCAGGCGGCGGGGGTGCGTCAACGGCTGCTGCCTCGCGCCCGAGACAGCGCTGCTGCACTGGAGAGCCTCGCCACCGAACCCCAACGGGCCGAGCGCATGCATGTGCTCACCACGGCGCCCCCCTCCATCTCCCCACAGGAGAGCCTCGCCACCGAGGCCGCTCTCGTCGAGCTCGCCATCGAGAGCGGCTACGGAGTGGACGAGTGGGCGGCGCTGTCTCGGGCGCTCGGAGAGGCCGAGGGTGAGGCGGGCGGCGAGGACGCATCGGACCAGGGGTCGCCCAAGACCAAGTTTGCGTTTGAGCCCGAACAGCTGGCGTGGGGGCGCAAGGAGGCGAAAGCGCGCCTGTCGCCAGAGGAGTTCAAGGCATGGCGAAAGGCCGCCAAGGCCGCCTAATTGCCCTAATTGCCCTAATTGCACCAGAGGAGTTCAAGGCATGGCGAAAGGCCGCCAAGGCCGCCTAATTGCCCCAATTGCCCTAATTGCCCTAATTGCGCGGCTGTGAGACGAGGCATATGGACATCCGCCGTCCGATCTCCGAAACGAGATCGAGAAGCCGCGTAACCGCCGAGCTGGGAGCAGGGGCCCGGGGCGCGGCGAGGGGCAGGGCGCCATGCAGGGCGCGCGCGTCTTCGGACCGCGTCCACACGAGTAATCAGTAATACCGTTAATTTGTAAGTTCATCTAATATCGTAGGTTCGCTCCTTCCTAAGGCTACTCCTGAAACCTGGGCATCATCGTGAGCAGGGCCTCCTCAAACTCGTTCGCCCCAAACGTGCCCAGCTGCACGACCTCGACCTCCGATGGCGCCTCCGCCTCGCCGCCCGCCGGCTCGGCTGGGCTCGCCGTCGCGTTGGGCACGGTGGGCTGGGCCCGCTGCACAAGGCCGTCGACGAGGCGCCACTTGGGCTTCTCCTTCGTGGGCGGCGAGAGCTTCGCGCTGAAGAACAGCGTCTGGTCGAAGAAGCCCTTCGGCTTCTCAATGACCACCCAATCGCGCTTGCACTCCCACCCGCCGAGCCGGTCGCTGTCCGAGAAGCGGCACGTGGAATCCTCGAGGAGCTGCACAGTGAAAATGCTGGAGCCGCCCTCGGTCATCCGCATCAGCACGGACCACGTCGTGCCAGAGAAGGCCTCGACGCCCGAAGTCGGCCGGTTGGATTGCAGCATGGCCTTCGCAGCGGCGACGGCGGCGTCCTCCTCGCCAGCATCGCCAGCGACAGAGCGCACGCCAAGAGACGCACCTCGGTCGATACGTCGAGACCTGTGTCGAGCGCCGCTCGAAGCGCGCCATGCGGCGCCGGGGTTCCACCCGAGGAGCAGCGCTGCGAGGCAGATGAGATGGGCCGACATTGTGATTTGCGGAATGCCTGCCACGTGGCCGACGGCATCATGTTTGAATTCGCCCTCTCGCTCGCAGCCCTGCACCACTGCCGATCCCTTTGAGATTACGTATATTGTGTATCTAAACGTGAAACACTTCGAAACACAAAATCACCTGTGATGACGGCTTCATCAGTCTTCAGATCTTTCGCGATTGCGTTTCTTGCCAAGCTTGACGCCTCCTGCTATCGCTCGAGCGCCACCCGCTGCCAGCGAGGCCAGCCTCGAAGAGGTACTAGGAGCACTGGCGCCCGGAACGGCGCCTCGAGCCACATTCGGAGCCTTGGCGCCCGGCGCGGCGCCCGATGCGCCCGGCACGGCGCCCGGCTTGCACACGTGCAGCACGTACCGCTCGTGTTTGGCCGAGTGGACGGAGAGTCCGGTCTTCCACAGCCGATCGAAGTACGACGAGGCGCCAGAGGCCACGTGGCCACACCACTCGCCCGGCGCCGCCTGATGAGGGAGGCAATCAGCGGTCATCAGAGGCGTTCAGAGGCGATGAGAGGCGATGAGAGGCCATCAGAGGCAATCTCACCTGAAGGAGCTCGAGTGTACCACCTGCCGCCGAAACCGCTGTACGCACAACGACCGCTCCCTCGGGCTTCACACCCTCGGGCTTCACACCCTCGGGCTTCACACCCTCGGGCTTCACACGTGGGCGTGGCGCGACGAAGGCGCCGTGCCGGGCGAGCGATTCGAGCAGCAGCTCTCCGTACCTGATGAGGGAGGCCATCGGGGGCGATCGGTGGCTGATGAGGGATGCAATCGGGGGCGATGGTAACCACTCGTGGCTATTTGGACGCCGTGCCAGGCCAGCGACCCGCGCAGCAGGACTACGTACGTAGCCGACGTCATCGTCACGATAGTCATCAGGGAGGTCATCAGAGGTCATCAGAGGCCATCAGAGGCCATCCGAGGCCATCCGAGGCCACCAGAGGCGCACCAGAGGTTATCGGTCACAATGGTCAGCCGTCCGCCCGGCTTCAGTGCGGCAGCCGCAGCTGTGAAGAGACGCGGTGTGAGCATGTGTGCCGCCTCTGGCGCACGGCTGCTCACCGCCGCCGCTGCCGCCGCCGCCGCTGCTGATCCGCCACCTTTGATACCCCCGCTACCTGCCTTGGTTGCGACAGGCGATCCGAGGGCGGCGGCGGCGGCGGCGGCGGCGGCGGCGGCGGCCTGCTGTGGTGGTTCGGGGTGATTGACGTAGATGGCTTCGAGCTGTGCGGCCGGCATCCATCTCTCGAGTACCTGATGATGGAGGCAATCAAGGGTGTCGTCAGAGGCAATCAGCGGCAATCAGCGCCGACAACTCAGTACCTGATGAGTAAGGCAATTAGATTTCATTGAAGGCAATCAGAGGTACTCAAGAGGCCATTCGGGGTCATCAGGTCATCAAGAGGCCATCCGGGGTCATCAGAGATACTCAAGAGGCAATTCGGGGTCATCAGAGGTACTCAAGAGGCAATCAAGCGGCCAACAAGAGGCACTCAGTGATCATCAGAGGCGTACGTTGGTCGCGTCTCCCGAGATGGAGGCGGAAATCAAGGGTGTCGTCAGAGGCAATCAAGGGTGTCGTCAGAGGCGTACGTTGGTCGCGTCTCCAGAGATGGTGGCAGCATTGCGCTGCCCAGCCAACGCGAGCCGGGCCGCAGTGGCGTACCTGATGAGGGAGGCCATCGAGGGAGTTAATTGAGGCCATCATCAGAGGCCATTATCAGAGGCCATCAAAGGCAATTTGAGGCCATCAGACGTACGCTCGATCTCGTCGCAGCTCGAGCGCGAGCCAATGGATGTGCGGCGCGGCGCCCGCCTGTGCAGAGAGCCACTCGCCGGCACCGCACCCAAGCTCCAAGCGATACGAAACGCTGCTGCCGCCGCTGCCCTCCGGAAGTTGGAGCTCGGGTTCGTCAGGTTCGTCAGGTTCGTCCGCAAAGAGAGCATGCAAATTGAGCGGCGTCGGCGCCGCTGCCCCTCCATCGGCACCTTCCGTGCCGCCGCTGTGGAAGACATCGTTGGCGCGTCCCCTGGCGCCCCCCGCCTCTCCCATCACCGCCCTCAGCTGGCGTATCACTGCCTTCCCCTCGGCATCTCCACGCCCTCCCTCCTTGCGATTGAGGAGAGATCGCCACTGAGCCAACCCATAGCCCTGATCCAAGACCTTCGCAACGGACTCGAAGGCCCCCTCGCTCTCCTCGCCGGCGCTCAGGGGCAGAGGCAGCGCACCTGATGAGGGAGGCATTTAGAGCTCATCAGAGGTCATAAGAGGTCATAAGAGGTCATCAGAGGTCATCAGAGGTCATCAGAGGTCATCAGAGGTCATCAGAGGTCGCCGGCGCTCAGGGGCAGAGGCAGCGCACGTCGCAGCAGCAGCGACATGGCCGCCGAGCGACCCACAGCGGCTCCCAAATTAGGCAACGCCGAGCGAGCCCCAGCAACAAGCCCCGCGCCGCCCCCCTGCCGCCCCGCCGCCCCTGGTTGGCTCTGGTGGGACTTTGCAAACGTCTCGAGGGCATCCAGTTCCGTCAAGGCCTCCTCACGCTGATGCTGCCTGAAGACAGCATGGCTGTCCACGCCGGCAGCACCGACGCCTCCGGCAGGGGCGGCGGCGGCGGCGGCGGCGGCGGCCCTACGGAGGAGGGCGCGAGCGGCGTCAGCCTCCTTGATGCATCGAGCCCACGCCCCACAAAGGGCGGCCGCCCTACAGATAGCCACACGCACACGCGCGGCGGCGGCCGCGCTCATCTCCTCGCCGCTGCCATCGGCGCCACCGCCGCCCGCGCCGCCACCCTTACCACCGATGACGCCCTTGCCACCGACGCCGCTGCCGGCCGTTTGCGCCCGATCCGCCAGGCGCGCGGCTTCGTCAATGCGCAAGGTCTGGGCACAGAGCGCGCCCGCGTACTCGAGCGCCGACACATCGGGCGCCACGCGCTTCCACACGCCTTCGACGCCCATGCGGCCGATGAGGGCCGTCGCGTCGTCCACGGCGCCGCCGAGCTTGCAGCCGCGAAGGAACGTGTTCGCCGTGCGCACCTTCGGAGGGAAGCAATCATATGCAATCAGAGGCACTCATATGCAATCATATGCAATCATATGCAATCAGTGGCAATCAAAAGCAATCAGTGGCCCTCATCGTGCGCACATTCGGAGGGAAGCAATCAAAGGCAATCAAAGGCAATCAGTGGCAATCAAAAGCAATCAGTGGCCCTCATCGTGCGCACATTCGGAGGGAAGCAATCAAAGGCAATCAAATGCAATCAAATGCAATCAAAAGCAATCAGTGGCCCTCATCGTGCGCACATTCGGAGCCCAGTCGTTCGTGAGTGCTGCTCGCGGGCTACCCTTGCGCCGCCGCTTGGCCGCACGCGCTCGCTCCTCCTCCTCGTCGTCGTCGTCGTCGCTCTCGCCGCCGCCGCCGAAACCCGCCGCAGGCCGCGCCGCCGCCGCCGCCGCCGCAAAATCTGCTTCCATCTCCGCTAGGATGCGGCGTGCGGCCGGCAGGTCGCCACATGCACAAGGCGCCTTGAGCGCGGCCGTGTACGACATGACGCATGGACGGTGGCCCGCTGCCCGCATCGCCGCGAGCGCGGCCAGCGCGCCGTCGCCGTCGCCGCACGTCGCGTGCGCGTTGATGAGGATGGCGTGCGACCACGCGTCGACCGTGCCGGCTTTGGTGCCTGCCCTGAAGGCCTTGCGGCACGCGGAGAGCTGCTTGCTGCGCGCGAGCTGCGCGAGCGTTGCGTTCAGCTCACGGCTCGCCGCGCCGAGCTCACGGCTTGCCGAGGCCGAGCTCTCGCCGTTGTCGTCGTCCTGAGCCTTCCCTTTGTTCTTCCTTTTGAGCTTCTTTCTCTCCGCGCGCGTCGGCGCGGCGGATGCCGTGGCCGTGGGAGGGCGGGACACAGCCGCCGCCGGCGAAACGGTCACCACCGCTTGCTTCTTCTTGGCCGCCGCCTCAAACAGGTTGGTGAACATGACAAATTCTCCCCTTTGGGCTCGAACCCAGGACTAGCGGGGAAGGACGTCGCCGCGACTGATGAGTACTGTACATTCATCATGAATACACGCAACTCATCACAGTCAACGCGAAGAGTTCACACTCGTATTGCTCTATGAAAAGATGGGGATGTAGAGGAACTTTTGTCGGATAGCCAGAGCCGAAATCTTGACTTGACATGTTTGAACAGTCCGTTTCGAAGCGCTCGGGACGTCGGAGGCGAACGATGGTCCTGCTCGAGGGCGCCTCGGCGCCGCTTGACTGCAAGGCGAGGCAATATCTGGACGAGGCCGATGTCCTCGTTAGCCTAGAGGCGGGCCTGGAGGAGCTGGTCAAAGTTTGCACCAAGGCCGGTAGCGAACGCAATGCGATCAATTTCCTCGCCGAATATCTCATGCGCAACAACCCGCGGCACAACCCAGCTGCAGCGCAGAGAATCGCGGACATGCGTGCCGAGGCGGAGCGCCGAGCAGCCGAGAAGGCGGCAAAGGCAGCAGCTGAGAAAGCGGAGGTGCATCGACGTGCAACAGAGGCAGCTGAACTGACCGTGAACTTTGGCATTTCAGATGGCGTGAATATGGCGATTGCGATTCAGTGCGCAGCCTCCCGACCACCGACACGTGCCTGATCAGCGCAGCCGGGGAGCGAGTGTAGTCGAACACTGGCCCTGGAGTGTACAATGTAGCATGCGCGCCACAGAGAGGTTAGCTCACGCCAAGCCGCGGATGGGGTCGGGAACGTCGGGTGTGGGGGGTTTCCCTCCTCCTGTTCGTCTCTGCCGCCGCCACTGTGGTACTCTGTGAAGCCCTTACACGTTACAGCCGCCGCTGGTCCTGGTCCGGCCGCCGGCCCCGAGTATCAATACTCTCGTCTCTGTGTTTCCATTGGCATTAAGTCACAACGCATGACGGTATCGACGGACGACGCCGTTGACGGATCGTGTTCGTGATCGTCGCGCCCCTAGCCCCCTACTAGCCCGGCCCACCGCCGGCGCCGCCTCCGGAGCTTTGAAATCTCGGGTCGTCGTACAGGTACACCGTATAGGAGCTCCAATCTCTCCTCAAACACTCAAATACGCACTCATTTACGGTCGCGACCTCGCGTCGCTGAACAGTGATAGTTCCTAGCACTCGATTTAGCCTAAATTCAATTGCTTCGCTTCTTTCTCCCATGGTCACGCGACGAGCAGCCGATGAATCTATGCGTCCTCACCCAAGCTCATGAGGCCGGCGGGCAGCTTGATCGACCTCAACGAGCAGCAGTCGCGGAAGTTTTCACGACCAAGGCTCGTGAGGCCCCCTTGGTGAGGCCGGCGGGCTGCTCGATCGACACCATCGAGGAGCAGACCTCAAAAGCGCTAACACCGATGCTCATGAGGCCGGCAGGCAGCGATCTACGTCAACGAGTTGCAGCCAGAGAAGGCGCCCTCACTGAGGCTCGTGAGGCTGGCGGGCAGCTCAATCGACATCAACTGCCGAAGCGAAGGATGGCACTGAGTGGAACATGGGCGGACCTGAGAATGCTTGCATCGAAGCCAGCGGGCAGCGCGATCGACGTCAACGAGGAGCAGCCAGTGAAGGCATAATCACCGATGCTCGTGAGGCCCGCGGGCAGCTCAAAGGACGGCAATGAGGAGCATTCACGGAAGGCGTCAGCACCCATGCTGGTGAGGCTGGCAGGCAGCTCGATCAACGTCATCGAGGAGCAGCCATAGAAGATGCCATCACCGAGGCTCGTGAGGCCGGCAGGCAGCGCGATCGACGTCAACGAGGAGCAATCGCAGAAGGCGCGCTCTTCGATGCTCGTGAGGCCGGCAGGCAGCGCGATCGACATCAACGAGGAGCAGCTATCGAAGGCGTACTCTTCGATGCTCGTGAGGCCGGCGGGCAGCATGATCGATGTCAACGAGGAGCAGTCACTGAAGGTGAACTCACCGAGGCTCGTGAGGCTGGTGGGCAGCTCGAGCGAAGTCATCGAGGAGCAGCCAAAGAAGGTGTACCCACCGAGGCTAGTGAGGCCGGGGGGCAGCGCCATCGACGTCATCGAGGAGCAGCCATGGAAGGTGCCCCCACCAAGGCTCGTGAGGCAGGCAGGCAGCTCGATCGATGTCAACGAGGAGCAGTCACTGAAGGTGAACTTACCAATGCTTGTGAGGCCGGCAGGCAGCGCAATTGACGTCAACGAGGAGCAGCCATAGAAGGCATACTCACCGAGGCTTGTGAGGCTGGTGGGCAGCTCGATCGACGTCAACGAGGAGCAGCCAGCGAAGGCGCCTTTACCGAGGCTAGTGAGGCCAGCAGGCAGCTCGATCGACGTCATTGAGGAGCAGCCAGAGAAGGCGTGCTCACCGATGCTCTTGAGGCCAGCGAGCAGCGCGATCGATGTCAATGAGGAGCAGCCACGGAAGGCGTGCTCACCGAGGCTCGTGAGGCCGGCGGGCAGCTCGATCGACGTCAACGAGGAGCAGCCCTCGAATGCGCTCTCACTGATGCTCGTGAGGCCGGGGGGCAGCGCGATGGACCTCATCGACCTGTCCTCGCGGAACGCGTTCGCCGGCACGCGCGCCTCGCCGTCGCGCAGCGCGCACGCGGCGAGCAGCACCTCCATCGGCGCCTCGCCCTCGCCGCGGATGCACGCGCGCACCCCCGCCATCGGATACGGCGGCGGACCATCTTGAAATCCATCCGAAGACTCCAAGCGCCTCAGCGCGGCCACGTCCACCTCGAAGCCGCCCAGCCCCGTCACCTTTGCCAGGTTGGGCAGACCGTGCGACGCGTCGACCGCGTCGGCGATGAGGCGACCGGCGGCGCGGCTGTCCGAGAGGTCGAGCTCGGTCACCTCGACGAGGTTGCTCGTGAGCGGCAGGCCGACGCGTGCGCACAGCCGCGCGC
>Ga0180443_102265_pt1 | contig 10211 bp, 7 predicted proteins | sample ChrtobMetP5_32mM_FD_119753 | JGI IMG/M metagenome (GOLD analysis project Ga0180443, IMG submission 119753) | Chrysochromulina tobin associated microbial communities from unialgal haptophyte culture, Seattle, Washington, USA - P5_32mM MetaG | ecosystem: Host-associated > Algae > Haptophytes >... | reverse complement strand
CTCAACACCTGTCTCAACACCTGTTTTCCTGTCTCATCACTTGGTGTCTCAACACCTGTTTTGGTGTCTCAACACTTGATACTTAACGAAAAAAAGTGTCTCAATGTTAAACCCACCCCCCTGTCGCCACGCCGGACCCACGGTGAACTTGCTCCACTGGGTGACAATTAGGGAGCCCAGCTTCCCGCCCTTGGCACCTAGATTGGCACTCGCCACCCGGATGTGATGCATGGATGTGAACTTTCCATAGGTGGCGGTGGCCACCCGCTTCGCCGCTTGACCACTCACTCTCGCCCCCAGCTGCACTGGCCACTGCACCTGTGCGCTGTGGGCAAGGTGAGGTAGGTGACAGTCAAATGGGGAAAGCGCAAGCGCCGCCACCTGAGCGAGCTATAAGTATCTACGCAAGGATCTTCGCAATTGAGGAGGTGATTTTTTGTTTCCCGTTTTGGTAAAAAGGGCGCGTCTCTTCCCACAAATGAATCCCGTCCAACATAATAACTTTCCTTCAATCGACGCGTGCCGCGGCAAAATTAATGGAGGTGCTGCTATTATTTTCTCATAACTCCTTGATCGGGCCGGTGTTTCTCAGCGCATATGGAGCTGCACGCCATCAATGGAACTGCGACCTCTAGCGACGCTGAGCTCTCCGACATCGGCAATCGGGTGAGTGGCGAGAATTCAAGCAGAACGCTCATGTTTCCGAAGGCGAAGATCAACTGGTTGGTGGGCAAGCATGGCACGCACGTGCGCGAGATTGAGGCAATCTCGCGTACGCGGATCGCCGTCCCGCGAGTGGAGACGTTTGGTCCGCTCTGCCCGCTCACCATCGTCGCCGCCACCGCCCATCCCAATGAGAATCAGTTCGCGTTGGATGAGTGCGTGCGGCTCATCCAGGAGAAGCTTGCCCAGCTGGATGCCCAGGACGCGGTGCACGCAATGCACGGCCAGAATGGGTCGTCCGGACCCGCCCCACCAACGCATGTGGGTCCACCGGGGTATACCGGCAGCCCCCACAACCTGCCTCCACACGGCCCATATCGAGACGAGCGAGGATGGTTGCACGCCCAGCCAGCCTGGGCATCGTCGGACAGTCCTGGCGACAGCGTGGAGCGTCAGGGTGGTGGGCCTCCGGAGCGCTACAGTAGCTACGGAGGGCCACCGCTGCCCTTCCACGGCAGCGGGTATGGGCTGGGCGGGCCAGCCGGCATGGGCAGCTCGGGGTGTGACAATTCACAGCGAGGCTCGGGAGGGCCCGGAGGGCCTGGGCCACGCGGTGCCATAGGGCCGCCGCGTGGTCCCGGCCCGCCGCCGTCATTTGGCGGTCAGCTGCCGCCGCGCGCCGCGGGTCCGCCACCGTTTGGAATGCCGCCCCTGGCTGTGCCAGGCGTGCCGGTGTCCAGGAGTCCAGGAGGGCTGGGACCGCTGCCTAATATGGGACCTCCGCTAGCTCAGGACGGCGCTCAGGACGAGAATGACGGCATCATCACGCACACGATCACAGAGACGACGATCCAATTGACGATCCCGACGCCCAAGGCCAAGTGGCTCATTGGCAAACGTGGCACGCACATCGTCCAAGTCGAGCTCTCGACGAGCACACGCGTCGACCTGACCAAGGTGAACGAGATGGATACCCTCGTGACGATCGTCGCGGCCACGCCTGACGCCCGTGACCGCAGAGTTGCCCTCGAAGCTTGCGAGCGCCTGATCCGCGAGAAGCTGCGCTTCTGCTTCGATGAGGACCCGAAGATCCTCGCAATGAACGCCTCGTTCCTGTCGCCGCGTGGGAAGGGAGGGCCTCCGCATCCGTCTGGGCACGAAAAAGGCGGAAGCTACGGTGGCGAGCTCGGCCGCTATGCCATCGGCAGGGGCGGCTATGCCGGCGGCAGGGGCGGCTATGCCGGCGGCAGGGGCGGCTACGGCGGCGAGCAAGGTGGCTATGGCGGCGAGCGAGGTGGCTATGGCGGCGAGCGAGGTGGCTATGGCGGCGAGCGAGGTGGCTATGGACACGGCCCGCCTGGTGGCTTCAACGGCCCGCCACGTGATTGGGGCGGCGCTTATAATGAGAGCGATGCTTGGGGCGCTGGCCCGTATGAAGTGCCTCCTCCAGGCAGCAGGCTACCACCGAGCATGGGTGGCCCGCAGCCGCGGCAGCACTATCCGGGTCCTGCCTATTTTGGAGGGCGTGGGGAGGTTCCAATTGAGGAGTCTCGTCAATCTCGTCAATCTCGTCAGGGGACACAGCATCCCCCGGGGGCTCCCTATTTCGGAGGGGCGCCACGTGGAGCGTGCATGGGTGCAGGTGCAGCCTCATGCTCCGACTGGAGCACGCCCGTCCACGAGTCATTGCATGATCCGGCGGCGCACCCGGCGTACGTGCCAGCGCCGGCGGTTCGCGCGCCAGTGGATGTTGAAGCTTTGCGGGCGCTCGAGCAGAAAGTTCAGGTGCTGCAAGCGCAGCTCAACGAGAAGGTGCAGCTGCTGGAAGGCCGCACGAGCTCCTCAACTTCCACAGCCCTTGAGTCCGCCGCCGACGCATTGCCTAATCTGGGAGAGGGTGCGGGTGCGCCAGGGGTGCTGAGCACTCCAGCGAGCCGGCTCCTCGGTCTCAGCAGAGACGAGAAGCCCAAAGCTGGCTGGCTGGCCGGCCCGCCTCACGCTGGCGTGCCGGAGGGCGCCGTAGCGGGCGCGCCCTCCCAATTCGCTCGGCCGGAGGGCGCCGTAGCGGGCGCGCCCTCCCGATTCGCGCGGCCGGAGGGCGCCGTAGCGGGCGCGCCCTCCCAATTCGCTCGGCCGGAGGGCGCCGTAGCGGGCGCGCCCTCCCAATTCGCGCGGCCGGAGGGCGCCGTAGCGGGCGCGCCCTCCCAATTCGCGCGGCTGTGCGACAACTGTGGCACCGCCGAGCTGCACGGTGTCCCTGACCCGACGGACCCGCGCCGTTGCTACTGCGCACGCTGTTGGGTGGGCTGGCATGCCGAGCCGCTCATGTTCGAGGGCGACCCCGGCTCGGCCGAGCCGACGCTCTTGTTGTCGCAGCTGGGCAGCAAGCTCTACGCAGCGATCCCTTTCCTGCGCGAGGCGATCAAGCAGGATGGCGGCCTCTCGGCCTGCCTAGCAAAGAGCCGCGCGCAGAGCGGCGGCACATTCCGAGTGACCGTGAATCCCGTGAATGGCAGGATTCCTGTGGGGCGGGAGACCGTGACGCTCGTGCAGGCCGAGGCCTCGGGTGCCGACGCTGAGGGCGCCGCCATCGGGCAGCTCCAGGCCACCCCCTCGAAGCAGATGCTGCTGTCGGCACTCTGTGCGAGCTTGTACCAGCAAGGCTTCAAGCGCGAGATCGCGGCGGCGGGCGGGCCCAAGCGCTTCTTTCTCTCGTGTCCGACGCTCGTGTGCGAGTTTGACCACTGCAAGCAGGGCTCTGAGCTCGTCATGCTACCTGAGGCGGCAGCTAATAGCGCTCGCCTCGGCGGCACTCCGGCCGAGTGCGCCGCCCGCGCCCTCTCGAGCGCAACCTGCCTGTTTCGCAGCGCCGTATCGAGCACCACCTCGAGCGCCGTCCAGAGCGCCGTCCCGAGCACCGTCCACTCGAAGGCGGGGGGCACGCTCGAGACCTCGGCCGCCGCACTCGCCGTCAGCAGGTGGGCAGCGCCCTCGAGCTCGGCGGGGATAGAGCCCGCGGCCGACTTTCGCGCCGCGACAGACGTCGACTTTGCGCCCACGACGGCGCCCAACGCCTATTTTCGACCCCTTCTGACAGAGGACTATGCACCCGCGCCTGAGCCGCTCGCGCCATCGATCCCCTTTGGATCGGGCGCTGTCGTGGGCGCAACGGTTCCCTTCCTGCCCACGACGGAGCACGTCGACTACCCGACCGACGCTCAGTACGATGCCCCAGACGATGCTCAGTACAACGCGTCGTACGATGCTCAGTACAACGCGTCGTACGAGGCTCAGTACAACGCGTCGTACGATGCTCCGACGGCAGATGAGGCGGGACTGCGGGCGCGACGAGGCACCGGCGGGCGCGGCGGGCGCGGCGGGCGCGGCGGGTGCGGCGGGCGCGGCACGGACACTTTCGGATTTGGTGAGGGCATGTTTGCGCAGGGCTCCATTTCCAAATTTGGTGGGGGCATGTTTGCGCAGGGCTCCATTTCCAAGGGAAGCGGTGCGGGCGGCGGTGCGGGCGGCGGCGGCGGCGCCGAGCTCGCCGACGACACAGCGATGCTCCAGAGTACTATGGCGAGGAGAGCTCTCGAGCCGCTCGCCTCGCCCCTCAACGAGGACTTACGCGCGTGTGTCATCTGCGAGGCCCAGGAGTGCACGCACGCTCTGGTGCCGTGCGGCCACCTGTGCCTGTGCGCCGCGTGTGTCAAGATGCTCATTGACGAGGCCGAAGAGCTCTCGCTCTGCCCCGTCTGTCGGCAGCCGTCGAGCAAGGCCATCCGTGTCCAGCAGTGACCTGAGATGATCAGCTACACGGAGAACTTGCAACTTGGGACTACCGCGTACCAGTAACACACATCGTTACTGGGGTCGGATTGCATGGGTGATTGACGACGAGACGGGTCAGAGACTGAGTCTGAGAGAGAGACTGAGAGAGCGACTGAGAGAGCGATTGAGAGAGCGAGAGAGACGCCTGAGTGCTCGAGAGTGACTGAGAGAGAGTGAGGATTATTTTCAGATTACGCCCCCGAGGCGTTATAACCTCACATGAAATGATGACAGATGGACTCGCGAGACTGGCTGAACGCATTGAGTAATGTCTCTAGTGCACCTACCGCTCCGATGCCCCCCCGCATCCGACCCTTCAAACCGACCCCTGATAGCTGATTAATTCTGAATCTGATACTTCATACCGCGAGAAGGAGGTTAAAGACAAGCGGTTAAATAGGGGTTAAAGAGAAGTGAGGCTTTGATAAAGTGTATTTGCGTGAGCGAGCTGACACCCGACACCGCGCGCATGTGGGGGAGCGGAGATGTGTTACCGGTACGCATAATTGAGATGAAGTCTCCGCTCTCCCGTCCCTCAGTAAACTCAGCGGTCTCAAGACTGAGCGAGGACTCAGAACATAGTACAGTGCTTGAGTGTTGACCGGGGGCAGCGGAGCCGTACTTTGAGACGGTGGAGTCGTGAGCGCGGGGGGGTGGATGGAGTGCTGGAGGTGTTGCGCTGGTGTGAATCACACCCGAGTTTTCTTCCGAAACGGTTGTGTTCCCGTCCGCGGGCGTGGGACTTTTTGGCCGGAGTGAGTCGTTGCCGAGTGATGGCCGTGCGAGACGAACAGGTCGCAGCCCTTGTGTCCGCGGGCTGCAGCGCAGAAAAGCTTGGCGAGCTCGATGATGACTGCGTGCAAAAGTCGCATGCTGAGTTGCAGCGACGTGGTGAAAATGCTGCAGTTCGCAAGGTGAATACGCAGCATGCAGAGCTCGTCAAGAAGCGGAGGAAGGCAGCCATGACAGCTAAACCCCAATACGCGCAAACGGAGGCCGGAATCTTGAAAGCGTTCCGTAAATTTGACACCGATCACAACGGCAAGATTGATAAGAGCGAGTTCATCATGATCATGACGCGTGGCAAGGGCGGCTTGACTGTGGATCAAGCAGAGATGCTGTTCGATGAGATGGACCAGGATCACAGCGGCTTCGTGGATGAGGCTGAATTTGCGGCCACGTGGGCTGGCGTCGAGGGCCAGTACAAACCAGGCTTCGTCAAGGCGCCAAGTCCAGGCTCTATGGGTGCAAAGGCGGGCAGGGTCGCGCTGATGCTCGCTCGATGGCAAAATCGTGCGACCCAAGCCAACGAAATCGTGCGCGGCACCATGAAACGGCTCACTACCGGCTTGGCCCCCAGGCGGGGCGCGCCCACGAAGAGCTCGAAGCCTCCACCTGCACCTGGGCCGGGACGCTTGAAGCGGACATGATACCACATGCATGAAGTGCGCCCCCCTTACGGATACGTCGCAGTTGCGGCGACGCGGCTTGTTCGCAGTACCTACACGATTGCATAGATTACATCTCTGACTGTGGTGTCAGAGATTCCTGTTGCATGCGTCTCTGACTCTGTGTACATACCGGTACCGGTACGTGGCTAGACACGCGTCGTGCGCTGCACGCTACTTGAGTCTCGTGTAGACGTGCACGGCAGCCAGCGCACGGCAACACATCGCAACCATGTGAATTGCTTTAGGTTACCCGGTGCAATTGCATGAACTCGCGTCGCGCCGGGCGCGCCGAGCGACGTCGATCCACGAACATGAGGGGCGTCGTGCCAGGTCCCTTTGCGCGAGCCGCTGCCGATACGCGAGCCGCTGCCGATACGCGAGCCGCTGCCGATACGCGAGCATCTTCCGCCGAGGTGAGTATGGAGACAAATGGCAAGAAGCAGAAGAAGAAGAAGATGCAAGCGACTCGCCCATTGCCAGCGGCGGCCGCACCAACTATGGGGTCCTCGAGTTCTGCCAGCGAGCCAGAAGCCGAGAAGCGGAAGCGCAGCCTGCAGTCCACTGACGCCGACTCATTTGCTACCACTGGTTCCGCCGCTGACGATATGGACGACATATTTGGCGGGCTGTCGGCCGCAAAGCAGGCTAAGCGTGCGCGTGAAGCCCAGGCTGCGCGCGAGGCGGCTGAGGCTGCCAAGGCAGAGGCAAAGCGTGCGAAAGCCCACGCGCGCCGTGAGATGGTGCGGGACCCTGTCTTTGGAGAGGAGTACGACCAGTCGATGACGGTCGATCCTATGAGTGCGCGCGTGCATCGCTTTGACCAACCGAGCGGTCTCAACGTGTACAAGGCGCACCACCTCGGGCTGGGGCGGGGCGGTGACACTCCTCTGTGTCCATTTGACTGCTCGTGCTGCTTCTAGTCGACCTAGCATTCATGTACAGTTGGGCGCAGCGCACCGCGTGTGCATGCAATCAGAATTCCGTTACGTTATGAAATGGCACAAACCGAAAGTGTGGCGAACTGCACGCGTACCCTTCTATCCGGCCGTCTCGCCCGACCTGCAGGAGCAGTTGCCGGTCCTCCTTTCGAAACACGTGTTGCATAACATGTCGCGTTCCGACGTCCCCGAGGTGCGCCGGGTGCACGGACCGCCCCTCGGAAAATTCGTGTGTGTTCCTCCAGACCCACCCCAAGACGACGGTGCAGTCGCGCTATGGGCCCTACACCAAGAGACGAAGCAAGGAAAGCTCACGATCCGCAGCGGCCCTGGCCCGATTGGTGACGTCACGCAGCGCCTGCCAAAGCTCGGCCCGCACAAGGAGCCATGGGCCAACGTGACTATTGGCGACGCAGATCGCCACAAAGGGTTGCTTTCTGACGCTGTCAATGCCGACCAGGGCGGTGCCACACGGCTTCAGAACAAGTTTGCCTTCAGCGATAAGGACTACATGCGGGCCACAACCGACGAGCTGTCGCGGCGAAATGCGGCGCTCAACATGGCCGTGTATGAGCAACTCGTTGCCGATAAGTATGTTGAGGAGGAGCTCGTCTGCGCACTTTATCTCCAGCGGGTACAGCGGCGCTCAGAAGAGATGAAGCGTGCACACAGGGAGACTTGTGAGCGGAGCCGCGAGCGGTGCGCCTCAATCGACACGCCGTACGAGCGCAGCAAGAGGCGCATCACGCGCGAGGCGGCGATGGTCCGCGAGGCCGTGCTGCTGGAGACGCCGCGGTTTCGAGACATCGACGAACTGGTGACACCACGGCTCAGGGCCGAGGATCTGCACCGACGCAACCCCGACATGTTTCCAAAGCCGCCGCCCCTCTCCTCTGGCTGGATAACGAGCTCCTCCGCCTTGTCGACGCCGCGAGACGCTCACGCGTCATCCGAGAGGACTTCTGAGATGGACCTGTCGGCCCGATCGATACCGGTACCCGCGCCGCCCCAGAGCGTGCCGATGCGTGGGCCGGCTTCCCCGCGCGAGCTGCTTGATCTAGCACGCATGAAGCTCAGCCAGATGGGAGGCCAAGGCCTGCACAACCCGCCGTTCATATCGCAAGTGCCCACCGCCGTCAGCCACACGTATCATCGCATCCGGATTCTGGACGAGAATGGGTTCAAGCTCGGTAAGACCCGTTCCGTGCCCTCGCCGCACGAGAGCGCCGCACCAGGCTCACCTCGTAGCTCCGTGCAAGACTCGCCGCGCAATGGCAGCACGACCGCTGAGCCCATGATCTCCATGAAGTGGGCAAACGCCTCGCGGCCGCTCACGTTCTGAGGGTGTTTTCGTGTTTTGAGGGTGTTTTGAGGGCACGTCGTACTTTCGTACCGGGTTTTGTCTGTACATGTCATCGTCCTGTGTCTCGGAGAGCGTCGCTGCGTCGGACACACACACATGGTACACACATGGGCTCTGCCTCGTCCGCGCAAGAGGAAGAGCGTACAAAACGGGAGGGCACCGCCCCGGCGAGAGCGGAGTTTATTGTAGTACTAAACTATACTAGTAGAGGCAATACGCAATAGCAAGGCATGGCGCACGGCATGCGCATCGATGGCGCGCAATCCCCGGCAATGTGGATCGGTGCGCTCGGCCCGGTTCCACTGCCGACCAACGGGTTACAGTCAAAGATCAGTGTGTCATCATAAATCAACATGCGTGATCAACTATGAACTAACAACATTCATCTTTTTTTTCATGTCGTGTGTGGTCTTGTTCTCCTGGAGACGAGACGAGACCATTGGACGAGACACGCGATACGATAAACAGAAATCAGCGTGACTGACTGCGACTCTGTTAAAACTGCTCTTCCGTTCACGCCAGAAAGATGAGAAATGACGCCGGTATGTTTCCGCAGCTTAGCCCGGTCACCAGCACGCCACATCAATGCACCATGCGCTTGTGCGAGCACCTTCCCCTGGGCATAACTAATGCTGCACCCACCCGTTGTAGTCTGCAAGGCTTGCGGGCATCTTGGCCAGGGGTTCCTTGCACTGCGTCCACTCGGCCTCGTCGTGCGCGTCGCGCGCCCACGCCTCCTTCATCGTGGCCATGATCTTGCGCTGCTCGGCCCATAAGGTGCCCGGGTGCTCGTACAGCTCATTCAGCGCCGGAGTCCACGGCTCTGGTGCGAGGCGTCTGGTATTGATCTCGAAGGCGAGCGCGAGATTGCGGTCCGTGCTCTTGATGACGTGCCAGTAACCGTCAGGGATGTACACGGCATCGCCAGGCATCAGGCGCACATGCTGCACCGAGGCATTCGCGACGTGTGGGAAACGTTCTAGGTCCACACGGTCCACATTGAGGGGCGATAGGCCGTACTTGTCATGGTGGTCCATGTACATCTTTGCGCTCTCGTTGGGGTGACTCAAGTAAATGTCCTTGATGCCATCGATCTGGAGCATCAGGTTGTCGTGCGTGTCGAAGTGCTGCGAGGACGTCGTGTTGCCGCGGCTGAACCACATGCGCACCGCATGCATGCTATTATACAGCTCGTTGCATGCGAGCACCTGATGAGGGTGGCGATCAACGGCACTCAGCGGCACCCCGCGGCAATGAAAGCACCTGAGTGGCAATCGATACCCATCCAGAGGCAGTCAGAGATCATCAGTGCCAATTACCCCGGGCAATCAGAGATCATCAGGGCCAATTACCCCGGGCAATCAGAGATCATCAGGGCCAATTACCCCGGGCAATCAGAGATCATCAGGGCCAATTACCCCGGGCAATCAGAGATCATCAGGGCCAATTACCCCGGGCAGTGAGAGCTTCGTAGGCAAATCACTCAGCGTGTCGGTGATCGAGTGGATGCAGTATGTGGGTGCGTCCGGATGCCGATACTCGCGTATGAAACGGCAAAAGTCATACCTGTGGGGAAGCGGAGGCGCCGTCGTGAGCGTTTGCATGCACTTGAAGACAATCTCCTCCGCATCGGGCATACCCCTCAGCAAGCGGGAAGCGATCGTTGTGCGAGATGCGGTTGTTCTTCTCCACGGTCACCCACCAGCGACCACCGCCCTTGAGCTCACAGCGCAGATGGTCCGCGTCGTCGCGAGCGCTGAGTAGCGCCTCATCTGACCAGTCGGTTAGGTTTGTCACTTTGGACGCGGCGCCACGTAGCAGCACCGGCTTGTATTTGGCGACGTGCTCGCGCCAAAAGTAGGGCGCGTCGGGCAGCAGCGCCGCGTGGTGCTCCTCGATGCTCTGCAAATCCATTTGCTCCCCAAATGATCTCAGGTGGCCACGGGGGCCTTCGCACTCCGCCCG
>Ga0180443_102256_pt1 | contig 10238 bp, 8 predicted proteins | sample ChrtobMetP5_32mM_FD_119753 | JGI IMG/M metagenome (GOLD analysis project Ga0180443, IMG submission 119753) | Chrysochromulina tobin associated microbial communities from unialgal haptophyte culture, Seattle, Washington, USA - P5_32mM MetaG | ecosystem: Host-associated > Algae > Haptophytes >... | reverse complement strand
CCGCCTACGGCGGCGCTGCGCGCCGCCAGGCGGCGCCTGCGGCGCCGCTTGGCGCCGCTGCGCGGCGCAATTTTGTTGCGCGCTGCGCGCGCAAAATATCTCTACCAGTATCGAAAAGTCGCCTACCTTTTACCTTGCAAGCGCGCGTCGAAAGTGAAACCATGAAGTTAGCTTTCGAACCCACGGAACACGGCTTATGAATGGACCGATGAACGAAGAGTTGTCATCCTGAGCTGACCATTTCGCTTTTTGAGAAGGGGGAAGGAGTGAGCTAGCTATGCAGACGCGTCGCACGTCAATCGTATTGATCGCCGTGTGCGTGGCGCCCGCGGTGCTCGCCTTCCACGCTCCGCTCGTGCTCAAACCGCGTCTTCAACGGCCATTCTTGCCGACGCACGGCCGGCCGCTTGACGAGTCCGAGCCACGTCCCTGCGCTTGCCGCGGTCGTCTGGCGGCATCGCCATACATGCTCTGGGGTGGCAGCTCCGAACCGGTGCCCAAGCTGCGCAGGGGGCTTCTGGGGATCGGCTGGGTATCCTGGTGGAGCCAGGCGATCCTCTCGACCATCTCGGCTGTGCTGCTGCTCTTTGCGAACACAGTGACCGTCAGGCCGACGGCGCTGACCATCCTGGGCCGCGCGCTCACGCTCGGCGGCCTGGTCGCCGCGATCGCAAGCACGCTGTGGACCGTGGCGTACGGGCGGCTTGCCCGCAGGCTCGGACGCGCCACGCCGCCCACGGCCGAGGACGCCGCCGAGCGTGCCGCGAACATCGCGACAGTTGGCACCTGGCTCAACATCGTGGGCATGGTCCTGTGCCTGCTGGGCGCGGAGGCGATCGTGGGGACGCTGGCCGCCAAGGCACTGCAGTCGACGAGCGGCACGGCCATCACGGGCAGCTTTATCCCCAGCCCCGTGCAGGCGCTCGACCTTCTCATTGTCCAGGCGAATACGAACACGCTGCTCGCGCACTTTATCTCGCTGTGTGCCAACATGCGGCTGCGCGGGGCGGCCACGGCGTGCGAGGCGGCCGCGGCGAACGCATGAGAGAGTTCCGAGCTGGCGGGAACGCGCTGCCTGAGGATGGAGGAAGGCAAGCGCTGAACGTGGCGGGAGCCGTCCGCACGGCGCGCGGATTCAATACGTCTATACGTGGCACACCTGTCGGAGACCGGTCCGCGGTCCGGCACATCCAAGTGGTCGCTCGCACCGTGCCGGGAGCTAGGACCAGAGGTAGCAGCTACGCGCAGGACGCAGACAGAGCATGTCGTCCCCGGGAGAGATCACGTTGCCCACGCCACAGGGTCGCGGCGGGCCCACAACTGAACTGTCGATGACCTAGTGCTAGATCCTAGTCATTGTCTCCAAACCGAGGGCGGTGGAGTTGTTCTAATTCGCGTCTGCGTATTCTGGGGGGATGAGGATCTGCTCGCCGAAATCGAAACCGTATCCTGTTTCCCTGCATTTCTCGTTTCGATTTCACAGCGCCGCCTCGAGAAGACCCCTCGTCGCCTTTCCTCTTCGTCCTGAGGCATGGGCGTCTCCCTGCTGCTCCAGAAGCGCCTGGCGGCCTCCGTGCTCAAGTGCGGCAAGCGCAAGGTGTGGCTGGACCCCAATGAGGTCAACGAGATCAGCATGGCCAACTCAAGTACGTGCCATTCCGCTAGCACGATGCGAAACACTCTCCAGATCTGCAGCGCCAGCGCACCAGTGGCATGCCAGTGTTTGCTTGGGAGCGTTGCGGTTCTGCGACGAACGGCGCCAGAAGCCGGTTAGATGCCTCTGGGCGCCGTGCGGTCGTCGCGGGGAATCTCGCTGCGGCCGCTCTGTGGCTGATCAGCAAGGGTGCCGCTGGGCGACACCGCAGTACGGCTGCCGTCTGTCGTTGTCGCTGCCTGAGCTGGGGCGAAGGCAGTGCGCGCGCAGCCGTGTTAGGAAGCAGCGTCAACATGTTAGGCTCGGAAACACCAGCACCGGCACCAGCACCAGCATCAGCACCACAGCAGCAGCGGTCGCAGCGCGGCTGCGCGCGCGTCAAGACGTCCTCAGCTCCGCGCTCCTCCCCTCCTCAGCTCCGCGCTCATCCCCTGCTCGCCCTCTCGTGCTCCTACCTCAGGGCAAAACATCCGCAAGCTGAAGAAGGATGGTTTCATCATCCAGAAGCCGCAGAAGGTGCACTCGCGCGCGCGCACCAACGCCTGGGCTGAGTCGAAGCGCAAGGGGCGGCACACGGGCCACGGCAAGCGCAAGGGTGCTCACGATGCGCGCATGCCGGTCAAGGTGCAGTGGATGCGCCGCATGCGTGTGTTGCGCCGGCTACTCAAGAAGTACCGCGAGCAGAAGAAGATCGACAAGCATATGTACCACACGTTTTACCTGAAGGCCAAGGGTAACGAGTTCAAGAACAAACGTGTGCTGATGGAGTTCATTCACAAGGCGAAGAAGGAGAAGTTGCTGGAGAAGACGCTCGCAGACCAGGCACAGGCGCGCCGCGACAAGAACAAGGCTGTGCGCTCGCGCAAGGTCGCCGCGGCGGAGAAATCCATGCCTGAGCCCGAGCCTGAGCCCGAGCCCGAGCCCGCGCCCGCGCCGCCCGCTGCCGAGGGCGACAAGAAGGAGAAGAAAAAGAAGGAGAAGAAGCCCAAGGCGTGAGCGTGACGATCATTTGGGATACTCGGCACCGAACCCCGCTGTTAGCTTAGAGGTGGCATGCAAGCGGCCATGATGCGGCTCGGGACACTTGTGTACCTGTATGGTGGGGGCGCGCAGACCGGCATCCAGGTCTGGACGGAAGACTGAGAAGCGCCTCGTATTCCCTATCCGATCCCGCCACCGGTGCTGGACTCATGTATACAGACGTTGTGCGTGAGCATGTCTTTTAAGTGTCACATCAATCAATTTACGCGGTACAAGCAACAAGGTCGTTCGACCCGCGCGGGCGCATGCGCGCGGGCGGCATGCGCGATGCGGTGAGGCGAGAACCGAACACCGCCACGCACACGGCTTTGCACGAGGCCCGCGCAACGATCGTGAACGTCGACACGCGACAGGACCCCCGCGAGGCACACCTAAGCATAGCCTAAGGTCGGAGTCCGTCTCGAGACCTTTCACCGCGCCCCCGAGCGGGGACGACATCGTACGAGGTCCGGTGGGTCGGCCCGGCGTTCAGATCGCAAGACTGCACTCTCACGCCGACCCATCGCGGCGAAGCGTTGCCCTCGTCTGAGCACAGCCCGCGCGGCACATCGCCCCGGCATGCAATCTTCAGAATCCCTCGCCGCCCCACGCACACCGATCATGATTGAACGCCCGCCATCGTCATCGGCCCATCGCCATCGTCATCGGGCGCTCCTTCGCCATACCGCGGGCCGCGGCCGGCCCCGTGTTGCCGAAGCTGGGCGCAGTGGCCACGAGGCCCGTGGCTGGCCGGCGCTCGCGCTTGACCGGCACATCCCTCGTGAGCGCTGGACGCGGAGGCAGCTTGGGCGGCACGAACGTGCGATCGGCCGTGAAGGATGAGTAGAGAGGCAGTGTGAATTCGTACCTGTGGGGAAGGGGGGCGCCGTGGTGAGCTCTTGCATGCAGGGAGGTGGCCGAGGCAGTGTGAATTCGTACCCTTCGGCGTTGGTGTCCGACGCGCCAGGCTTCATCTCCCGAGGCTCGTGAGGAAGGAACTTGAAGGCGGCGCCGGAGTATTGCTGGAAGGGGTCGCGCACGATCGCATCGGCCAGCGAGGGCGGCGGCAGCGCCGTGATCTTGTCGGCGATCTCGCGCTGGTCGGGTGGGTAGCCTCGCTGCTGCTTCTTGGCGCCCGATGAGAGTTTGCGGTCCAAGAACGTCACGTCGTCGGCTGCAAGCTTGAAGGGGTCGTCGCGCATTGGCTGGGCGGGCGCCGCCTTTGGGTAGTGCTCGGGTTTCATCCACCACTTACGCCGGCCGTTGAACATCTCCGCCGAGACGGAGCCGTTGCCCAGTGTTGAGGCTGTGCGCGAGGCTGGGTCGGCGATGGCTGGCGGTTTGGCCGCGGTGCCAGGGGCGACGGAGAGCGGAATGCCCACCTGGGGCATGCTCGCTGACATGCTCGCGGCCAGGATGCCGGTCTTTTCGCGTGCCGCCTCAAGCTCCTCCTGCTGCTGCTTGGCCTGCTGCTGATGCTTCCTATCGATCGTCCAAAAGGGCTTCTCCTGCGTCGTGTAGCGCGGCGGCTGCGGCGGCTTGAACGCCTCGTAGTCGGAGAGCGCCTTCTCGGCGCGCTCGCGCCGGCGCATATCGAGCAGCTCGGCACGTGACTTGGAGCCCGCCGCCGACGCCTGCTGCAGCAGCGCGATGCTCTGATCGATGCGCACCTGCACACGCCCCTCCGCGTCGAGCTTGCCGGAATCATCGTGGTGACGCTTTTGGGCATCAAGCGTGACCACGTTGTCGCGGCGGCGCTCCTGCATGAGCTCCGTGCGGCTCCGGTTCTTAGGTTCGCCCACCCACGTCAGCGATGGGTCGTGCCGGGTACCCGGGTCGCAGGAGCCACCCAAGACTGTCTCTCGCGTGATGGATGTGACCATTACCTGCGGGTCGTGCGCCGTCAGCTTGGCCTGGATCTCGTGTGAGAAGCCGCTGGATTCGTAGGCGACCGCACGCTGCCGTAGCCGCCGCGAAGTGACCAAGTCGCTATAGGACGCGTGCTCGCATTCGCCCGTCCCGCCATAGCCGAGCGCGCGGGCTGCATCAGGGCCTGTTAGCCGCTTCGCCCAAACAGGGTTGAGGACCTCCCACGTGTCGTACTGGTTCTGCAGCTGCGAAGACGACTCATGGCGTCGCCTTGCGATCAGCTCGCTGCGGCTGATTGGTGGTGCTAGCAACCGGTCCATCGCGGCCCAACAGGCTCTCAAAGCTGGGCCGAAGCGCTCAAGCCTTCCCCTTTGTCTTCGTGTTGGAGTCCTTGGAACAGGCGAGGGAACGAATCGGTTTCGTCGCCCCAGAATGCAGCCCCTACGCGGAAATCCCACATCTTCCTTGGAAATTGAATTTACAGGGACGCCGCTATAGAGGACGCCGCTATAGAAAAAATGTTTCTCATGGCACCCTTTTTTTCCAAGAAGCCGGCTGTGAGCGCAAAAAGCTCGCGCATTGCTCTTTCGCGTCGCAAAGATGGCTCTCGTCCGGGCTGGCTACGTTGATTGGGGATCCGTCATCGCCGACATTGACCCGTACGCCTGGGCCTTCGTCGGTGCCGGCCTGGCCATCGGCCTCTCCGTGCTGGGTGCCGCGTGGGGCATCTTCATCACGGGCTCCTCGCTGCTGGGCGCTGCAGTTAAGGCGCCGCGCATCCGCTCAAAGAACCTCATCAGGTGCGCCGAGTGCAACCACCGGCAGCGCCGGTGACCCCGGCGCCGCGCCGCGACTCACATCAGCCCGTGACAGGTCAGCGGCAGGCGCGCAGTTCGCTCACCGCCGCCGCCTTCTATCTGTTGTCCCGACCCCCGCAGCGTCATCTTCTGCGAGGCCGTCGCAATCTACGGCGTCATCGTGTCCATCATCTTGCAGACCAAAATCGAGCGACCTGACGAGGTCAGCGACATGGCCGCTCTGCTCGTCAACCAGAAATGGGCCGGCTATGCTGTCTTTTGGGCGGGGGTCTGCTGCGGCTTCGGCAACCTCGCGTGCGGCGTGTGCGTTGGCATCTGCGGCAGCGGCTGCGCACTGGCCGACGCGCAGAACGGCAACCTCTTCGTGAAGGTGCGCGTCGACGCCTCTGCTCGCCTTGCCGCGAGGGCCTCTTGCCTCTGCACTTGCCGACGTGGTCGCCGCGCTCGCCGTGTGCTATGCCGCGTGCTTCGGGCGAGGGCCCATCCGTGCACATCGAAGGGCCACGGAACTCCATGTCGGCGCCAGCAGCCCGCGGCGCTGCTCACACGCCACTTGACCCGTACGGCCGCAGATCTTGGTGATAGAGATCTTCGCCTCCGCGCTCGGCATCTTCGCCATCATCGTCGCCATCATCATGTCAACGAATGCGAAATTCGTGCTCTAGTCACACCCTGCGCCCTACAATGGCGGCGCAACGGCGGACATGGTTTCGTGATTCCGTGCGTGGGTAAGTACAAAGCCGCTTGACGTGCAATCGACGATTCGAAGAGAGGATACATCGGTGTTGTGGCTCCAGCTTCCACGTGAGAAAGCCACACATCCGCCCAGGGCTCCTGGCTCCGAGGAGCGGGGAATTCGCAAACTGCAGTCCATGCTCCACATGCGCTATTGCTAGGCATGAGCAACCGAAAAACTCATTTAACCCGGGCGGGCGGGGTTTCCAATTTACCTAATGTTGCTGACACGAATTTGTATACGTCGTACGTCCTCTTGATCACGTCAAAACACGTACATACACGGACCGGACGGGCGCACACGCCGCGGACAGCATGAATGAATTCTACCAATCTCGAATTCTGTCGATCGCCGTTCATGGTTTTTGCGTTTTACGACGCAGCGCCGAGCCGATGCCGCGCTTTTACGCCGAGCCGGTACTGCGCGGGTCGGGGGGTTGTAGCGGACTCAAAAGGTCAAGGCTCACGGCGCGCGTGACGGTCAGAGGTCCGGTGCGCGGCGGAGACAGCGCCGCACGCCCCACCCCAAATGAGGCGAGCGCGTCGAACTGTGCGATCTCCGCGAGTTCTCCGGTGCACGTGTGACACGCGATCATGGGCCGTTGAGCGACGGGTCAATGCGACGGGCGATCCTCATCCCAGTCGTCCGAGTCGTCGTCGTCGTCGATGTCGTGGCCCATGAGCTGCATGCACTGGGCTTCGTGGGCATGCGCGAGCTGCGCAATCACGCTGTACTCGCCCCCGAGCTGTCGCAGAGTGTTCGCCCACTCACGCTGCCCGCTCTCAGGCACGAGCTCACCATCGACCATCTCGAGGAATTGCTCGGCTGGCCGCGGCTGCACTAGGTGCTCGGAGAGCACAGCCGCCGCCTCGGCCGACAGCTCTGAGCCCTCTAGCTCATCCGTCCAGTCGTCGACGCCCCCGAGAGTGAGCACGCCGTTCTCGAGTTCTACGTGAACAGTGAGACCGCGCCTGCCGCCCGCGCTCCCACTGCTGCTGCTGCTGCTGCTGCTGCTGCTGCTGCTGCTGCTGCTGCCACCGCCGCTGCTGCTGCTCGCCGCAGGCTCGTCGGCGAGGCTCGTCGCGCTGGCGCCGCCGCTGGCGCCGCTCGCGAGTCGCGCGTGCAGCCAGCGATGCACGCGTTCTCCTTGCCGAATCGTCTCGGCGAGGTGCTCTAGGGACGCGCCGCCGTCGAGGCCCTCCCCCCGCCCGCCGTCGGTCAGGTCATCCTCGTCGCCTAGCGTCGGCTGCGCGAGCGCGAGGATCGCGATGTCCGAGGCGGACCCGCGGCCCAAGAACCAGCCGCCGTCGGCACTCTCTCCCTCAAGTTGGTTCGAGCCCCAGCTGGAGCCGCCAAGCACGAACTTGAAGTCGGTCGGGTGGGCGCGCCCACTCCCGATGAGGGAGCTCGCCGCCGACACGAAGCCGCGGCTGACCGGCGAGGCATACAAGTGCGACAGGCGCGCACGACGCAGCGCAGCGTTGATGCGCGCCGCGTGCTGCGCAGCCGCTGGCGACACTGCATGCGCGGCGGCGGAGGCGGCGCGGCTCAGCCGACCATGGGAGTGGAGCGCGACGAGCGGTGTGACCATGGGGCCGCCGATGTGCAGGATGTTGTCTGCGAGCGCGCCGAGGGCCGCCGGTGGCAGGCAGCACGCTGGCTCTCCAACCGCGCTCTCACGCGAGAGGATGCGCGCTGCGTGGCGCACCGAAAAGTACGAGGGCTTGTTGAGGATGAGCCCAAACGAGCCAGACGAGGCCTCGGTGGTCCGCACGGGAGTGGAGGGTGCACGCGGCGAGGCGCCCCCCGATGGCGGCGCCGCGTGCTCGAGCAGCAGCACAATCGCCCGACCGAAGGAGGGGCAACACTGCGTGGGCGGCGCGATGAGCAAACGGCCAGGACGCAGGTCGTTTGCGACCTTCAGTGGACCGGGCGCCGCACTGGCGTACCGGCTCACATCGGACCCGCCAGTCCGACTGGTGCTCTGGGATGGCTTGCAACCGTCCTCTTCGCTCGATGTGGGCGGCTTCTGCCGGGGCAGCGCGTGCGTCCCCGCCGCAGTCTCCGAGAGGAAGGACAGCGCTGCGAACGCGGCATTGAGGCGAGCGCTCGTCTCGCCGTCGGCGGCTGGCGAATCAAACGAGCGCCGGAGAAAATCAGCCATCGACACGCCCTGGCCGTGTGCAGGCGGCCGGTACGCTGACGCGCCGCCCAGGAAATCGCGCACGACCGCACCAAAGCCACGCCCGTGCTCCTCGGGCAGTGGGTGCCACTGCTGGTCATGATGTTCGTAAACGCGGCGCGGCGCCGCCGTGAGCATGCTCTTGAGGATTGGGCCGCGATCATACTGGAGTGCTAATCGGCGCAGCGCGCGATAGAGCGACACTGCAACCTGGCGATCGCCGCTCATCAAGTGGGGTGGTTCCCGACGGAGAGAGCAATTTTTTACGACGATGCGTTGTCCCGATTCGTTCTTCGAGGCGTTCCTGGGGCCTGGGCACCTGTCAAGTTTCCCACATCAATCAGACTGTCTGTCAGAGGAGTTGCGTCGCGGTCCCCCCACGCTCACCACATGTTCCCACAGGTGTCAGGTTTCAGCATCGCCGCCCGGCCCAACTCTTCGGCCTGTCGGAAGTTCCATGAAGTTCGCGATATGTCCACAAAATGTGCAATCGGCCCGTTATCGGCGGGAAACAATGCGAAACCGGACGGTCGCGCGCTGTGAAACTGGTGCATCGATACTACAAGACTCTGAGATCAGTTTGAACCTACGAATACTCGCGAGAGAGCGCGTCTCATCTTAAATTGTCACACCCCTCACCTGCCATCCTCTTCGTCCACCCACTTGCCCTCGAGCGCGTGTAGCACGAGCTCGTCGTACGTGATCGGTTTGGGCGCGCCCCTGACCGCGAGGTTGATGAGGCGTCGCTCGCGCTCGCGGTCCGCCTTATGCGCGTTGGTGAGCGCCTCGTACCTGATGAGGGAGGCCAGCAGAGGCCATCAGAGGCAATCAGCCGAGCATCGGGCGCGTTGGTGAGCGCCTCGTACCGCTTGCGCGCCGCGTCGGCCTCGCGCATGCATGCGTGGAAGAGGTCGCTCGCGCCGTCGTGGGAGAGCACCGCCACGCACGATGCTTTGGCCGAGCGCTTGAGACAGCGCGCGAGGGTGCGGCGCGTGAAGCAAAAGACAATGGGCACGTGGCCGTCGCGCTCGACGAGCTGCTGGCTCGAGCGCTTCGTCTGCTCGTCATACACCCACTCGAGCTTCATGTCGCACAGCTGCACGAGCTCAGCGATCAACTGGTCCAGCCCCTCCTCTGACTCGATCTTCTCGATGTTGTGCGCGACGAGGAGCGCGCGTGCCTTGTTCGTCTTGAGCGAGCGAATCACCTCGCGGAGCCCGCACACGTATCGCTTGCGCATGGCGGCCTTGACGGGGTCCTTGAGGTGTGCTCGCTCCTGCAGCCGCTGCAGCTCGCTCAGCAGCTTCGCGCTCGCCTCATTCACCTCTGGCGTGATCAGCTGCCGCACGTACTCGCGCACGAGCCAGGGGTCGGCCGTGGCCTCCTTGGGCCGCTCGAGCTTCGGTTTCGTCAGCGTGCCCTCTCCGGTTTCGTCAGCGAGCTTCGGTTTCGTCAGCGTGCCCTCTCCCTCCGCATCCACCGCCGCAGCCGATGGAGCCGCCGCCGCCGGTGCCGCCGACGCCGGAGCCGCCGGCGGCGGAGGAGCCGCCGCTGACGCGCTGAAACGCGAAGCCGCCAAAGCTACCGCCGCCGCCGCCGTAGGCGCCTTGGTTTCGATCTCGTCCTTGCCATCCTCCTCCTCCTCCTCCTCCTCCTCCACCGCCTCCCCCTCGCCCTCTTCCTCGTGCACAGTTGCGGTCTCTATCAGTAACGCCGACGCTGCCGCAAGCAACTCGTCCTCATTCTCTCCCTCCGCCTCCTCCTCCGCCTCCTCCTCCTCCTCCTCCTCCTCCTCCTCCTCGTCGTCGTCGTCGTCGTCGTCGTCGTTGTCGTCGGCGAGCACCTCGCCGCTCAGAAGCGCCGTCGCCGCAGCCAGCAACGCGTCCGGCTCTGCCTCCCCCTCCCCCTCCTCCTCCTCCCCCTCCTCCCCCTCCTCCCCTTCCTCCCCCTCCTCCCCCT
>Ga0180443_102244_pt1 | contig 10329 bp, 10 predicted proteins | sample ChrtobMetP5_32mM_FD_119753 | JGI IMG/M metagenome (GOLD analysis project Ga0180443, IMG submission 119753) | Chrysochromulina tobin associated microbial communities from unialgal haptophyte culture, Seattle, Washington, USA - P5_32mM MetaG | ecosystem: Host-associated > Algae > Haptophytes >... | reverse complement strand
GCACACGGACTGCGACGTGCCCGAGTCGCAGGTTGGCTTCTTCAAGTTCATCTGCGTGCCATTCTACTCGATCGTGGCGGACCTCATCGACCCAACCATGCTGCCTTGGCTACGCGTGCAAGCACACCTGCAGGCATGGGAGGAGCTCTCGCAACGCGAAGCCGAGGGAGGACGCGCAACGAGCGGAGGAGATGGTGGTGGTGGGGATGGTGGTGGGGATGGTGGTGGTGGTGGGGATGATGGCGGCGGCGAAGGTGGAGGCGGAGATGGCGGCGGTGGAAAAGGGGGCGGTGGGTATGGAGGAGGAGATGGCGGAGGCGACGGGGGCGGAGCAGAAGGTGGCACCGATGGGGAAGGCGGCGGCACGGCCAAGACTATCGTGGCAACTGGGCGAGATCAGCCGGAGGTTCTATTCTCGGACCCGACGCCACAGTCTGGGGGGATCTCGTCGTCAGCTTGTACGCCATCTTCGGTCATCGATGCGATGAGCCCTCTCTCAATGGCGCCTGCACCTGTAACGCAGTGGCGGCGGCGAGGGCAAAGCTCCGACAAGACGCTCGAGCTTCCGGATGTCTGAAGAACCGCCTAATCCTACTGTGAGCGTGTAAGGTGTGAAGCGAATGGTATCGCCGCACTGGCAGGCGACCGGTGGAGCCGAGCAGCAGGGTGGGCGACGGGTTTGTGATTGTGAGCCACGCCCAGCTGGCACCTTGTCCAGACAACCTTCATGTGGTGTCGCACAGCAGTAGCTCGGCCGTGTGCACCTATGGCTCCTTGTGTGCCCTCAACCCTCATTCAGATCTCAATTCGAGATCTGTGCGTGCGGATTCCATTCATGTCAGCATGATGTTTGCACATTGTGGCCGTGCCGATGGCACGCGCAAATACGATCGGCCCCAATCTCGGCCCCAATCTCGGCCCTTACTCGGGTTCTCGGCCGTACCGTTACCGATGGCACGCGCACGGCTGTCTTCGATCGTGGATCGACACATGTACCGCGACGTGACATTGTCGTGAACGGGCCCCCGCCCATTCGGTTACACCTGTCCGTCCATGTGATTGTCCATGGTGATTGTCTTGTGGCATTCGATTGGTGATGGATTGTTGCGTGGCCCTCGTGTGCTTGGGGGTCCGGGAGAGGTCGTCTGTTGCGCGTCGTGTTGATGAGTACAGTAGCAGCAGCAGCAGCAGCGGGACGGGACGGCGCGAGCGGTGCAGGAGGCGGCTTGCCATGCGGCTTGCCTTGCGCCCGCACTTGCCTCAGCAACATTATACACATTTGAAAATGAAAACAGAAAAAGAAACGTGTTACGAGCGTCGCGCGTACGTCCAAGAACGTCGGCGTAACCCGTGCGACCAGCTATGTAAAATGTACGACCACGGTCGAGGACATGACACATAGCCGCGTCGGATCCGATCGGTGGTAGATATGGCGAGGAAACCACGCTCAACACCATCAACAAAGTGTTCCGAGTGGCACGCCGTTTCGCGTCGTCGTCGGGCTGCTGCGCGCCCGAACTCGGCGCTTAACAAGCTACAAGGCACCTCGCATCGGTACAAGCAAACAAGGGTACATAGTTTTCGACATGGTAGAGGGTAGAGCCGAATACGTGAACGAATGAAGAGCACCAATCTCTTTCTATGGTTTTCAGAGCGCACGATCCCCTTCCACACGGAGGACAAATGAGCTCAAAGCCCTAGTGCATGATGAATCTGAATGATACATGAAGCGATGGTGTTGTTGTTAACGACACGATGTACCGGGAAAGTACCGGGTGGCGGCGAACCTTTGCTTTTATGAAACGCCCTCCGCCTGCGCGCGAGCCTCCGCCTGCGCCTATCTGCCTTATGCTGCTCGAGCTGCGCCGAGACTCTCAGGTGACCTCTTCGGGCGCAAACGAGGTCCAGTCCATCGAGCGCACACGCATCCGGCCCTCCCGCTGCTCTGAGAGCGTGAGATAATGAAGGAAACGACCCATGTTCGAAGAGAAGGTCACCACGGCACCGGCAGCCTCGGAGAGCAGTTTCATGTCGGCCAGCGCGTTGAATGCGTTCGCGTGAACGTCAGTCGACTTGACGATCCACGATGTGCGCTCCGCGGTATTCGCGAGATGCGCTGGCACGCGGAAGCGCGACAGGTTGAGCGTCGGAGTGTCTGGGATGTGGTTGAGGTCCGCAATCACTTCCGCGGCAGAGATGGTGAAGAGCAGGATCGGCGTCGCTCGTGTCGCCGCGAGCTCCGCGGCCGCAGCGACGAAGGCCGAGAGTGGCACCTTCCTTGCCCGTTCGGAGGCCAGAAGCAGCTTGTCACTCAAGCGCAGGTGCACCGCTACATAGCCATGAGGAGTGAGATGGTTCGCATGGCGCAGCGACTGCAAATGAGCTTCCACCCGAGGCGATAGTCGAAAGGCCCACCGCGTGACCGCGGACCGAATCGCGTGGAAATCGAGGCCAGTGTAGCGCGCAGCCAAAATCCGCATCTCACCTCCGACGACGTATTCGATCTCGCCCGCCTGTGGCCAACCGTGTTCGAAACGCCAGATGCCCTTGGCCTCATCGACCACGCCGCGAAAGGGCTCAAGAGGCGCACGTCGGCACTGGCGATCGCAAGAAAACGCGCTCGCAAAGTAGCAGCTGAATGCACTGCTCTGGTTGGTCAGCAGTGACTCTCGACAGCCGCGCGCTGGCTGATACGACCACAAATTTGGGACCCGAAAGCAGGCACGTCGCCCGTGCGCAAATGAGTGGATGGTGGCACGGACGAGCTGATTCAACATTGAGAAGAGGCCCCAGTAGTGCAGCGCGTGCACGTCCGTGGATTCGCACGGAGCGTGGAGCTGCAACCGCTCCAGGTCCGCAAGGAGGCGAGCCTCCATTTTCCCGAGCGCCCGACAGAGTTCGTGTGAACGTTAACACCGGTGAGTGCTATGGCACTGTCGTGTGTGAACCCTTTAACGACAAAACGGCGGATAGGCTGTCGGCATGTACTGCCGGGAGTCACTGTCGGCAGGGTCCGGTCACCGTGAGTCAGTACTCGACAGCATGTTAAGCATGGTGCTCGAGTCCCGTCCCACTCCAACATATCACGTCGCTCGGAGACCCCGGGGGGCAATTGCCGGGGGGAGCCGGACGCAAACAGCAAACGTTAAGCAAAGCGAACGTGTACACACACCATGACACACACGGTTCACATAGACGGAGATCTCAAAGACCGGCCGACCCGCGGGTACCATGGTTCGTACCGTTCGTAGGTAGGAAATCTACCAGGATGTAAACAAACAAGGACACAGACCAAGTGAACATATTCATTCGTCATATGCCATTCGTGCTGCATTCGTGAGACATCCACACATCGCCCTTGAGCCTTGTGCGCCTTGACTAACCCATCCGTCACCCCAACAGCCAACACATTAACATCATCTGATCTCCTCGAATGGCTCGTCCCACAGATTCGTGCGCAGCTTGAGCAGCGGGAACGTGGCCGGGTCGACCTCAGGATATGTGCGCAGAAAGGCCGCGTGCATGGTTCGTGCGGCGGCCTGGGCCTCGGCACAGTCCATGGCGGTCGCCATGCCGTCCGCGGCGCCATAATGTAGTTGGGCACTACCCGCGGTGCAGTCGACCATGAAGATGGCCTCGACGCTGTGCGGCAGGTGCTCCAGCCACGGCACAGGGTCCACGACAATCTCATTGTACCCCTTGAAGTTGCCTACGCCGGTGAACGGCTCTCCTTTCGAGGCGAACACGTCGAGTAAGCCGGGCAGGTCCACGCCACGCCAAGGCCGAATGCCTTTGGCACCCCAGCTCACGCCACAGGTCGTCCATGAGCCCTCGTCGTGGGGGTTGCGCGGGTCGCAGAAGGCGGGCGGCGAACCGCAGCCAGGCACACACCTCGACTCGGAGTATGGGTAGCCGCCCTCGCACATCAGCGGACGGTTATCGTCGATCGAGCCGTCATTGCCGTAGCCGCACAGCACGTTCGCCATCGAGGGCCGAAGCACGACGCCCGCATCGACGCTGAAGGTGGGTATGCTCGCATCCTTGCGATGGAGCCCCGCGAAAATCACGGAGCAAGAGACGCGGTGCCTGCGCGACGAGGTGCGCGTGCCTTGACAGTTGTGGCTGTGACTCGAGCCCGAGCAGGGTGCCCACGGCAGCTCTGCATCCTGGAACCCATCAAGCTGATGGATGAGCACTCCCGCCTCGAGCGAGGCGAACTTGGTCACATCGCGGTTGAAGCGCGCGTTCAGCGTCGCAGCCAGCGGCGCAGCAGGTAAGACCGTTGGCGGCGCCAAAGGAGATGCTGACGGTGGCGGCGATGGCGGCGGTGTTGATGGCAGCGGCGGCGGAGGTGACGGAGAAGGAGGTGAAGGGGGTGGAGGAGGCGGCGGCGGCAGAGGCGGGGGGGCTAGCTGCCTTGCCATTGGCGGCGAGGCTGCGGTGATGGCGCTTGCCACTGCCAACACGGCCGATGCATTTTCTGCATCCGCCGATGCCCACAATGATGATGTTGGCGGCTGAGTTTGCAGTGCGACAGCACTCCTCAAGGCCACCACAGAGCCCGGCGGCAGTCGATCATGATACAGGTATGGGCGTGATGCTATCCATCCCGCAGCTGCGAGCAGGACGGCCACAATCCCAAACGATATCGTGGTGCTCAGTCCACTCCTTTGTGAGCCAGCTGCAGCCAATTCGTCGATATCGTTGAGACCCTGCAGCTCTTCCTCGCTTGCGGCTCGGCGCGACGGTTTCTTACCCTTGTGGGTCGCTGACGACTTGCTATTCTTTGTCATGGAAATGTGACGCGGAGTGCGTCGCACGCCTTTCATATGTTTGAGAATGTTAGGATTCCTGTGGTTCAGTACCGTTTTTATAGTTAGCGTTGTAAGCGCATGCACACAGTCTGTTCACGCAAATATTTCTTGTGCACGCACCTGGGCTCGCACCGTCAGCCGCAGGGGGTGTTCACTCGTGAGCCGAAACACACATTCGACAGTGTGGTACAGCACAAGTGACCAGAAGATTACAGTCACACGATGCATCGGGGTTCATTTCACATTTGCCCATTCGATTGCCGTGTTATTCTACGTCTTTCTCGGAGGTTTCGACACTGAGTCGGATCGTCGGCACACTGACAGTGTATCATGCACAAATCGAATCCTAGACCACGCACAACGATTCAGCATTCGAAATCGGTGTGTCTCGACGAATGTTCACATACAGCATCCCTCACCTCGCGAAGCGCGACCACCCCGAGCCGATCAGCTCTCGAGCGTACCGACCGCGACTCTTTCTCCTTCATGCGCCGCTCGCCCGTTGCTTGGTTGGCGGCGCCCTGTAGTGTCCTGACCATGCTCAAGGTCTCGTCCGCATCCAGCCAGCCGTTACGGTCCGCGTCGAACGTATCGAAGACACCGTCAATCTCCGCCGCAAGCGCAGCTTCCTCCGCCGCTAGCTCAGCTTCCGACTGGTACGTCCTTTGGGAAGCTGAACGCGCTAGTCTCGCGGTGGCGGGCGTTTTCACCGAGCCTTTGCTGTCCTCTCTTGTTTTCCCGACCGGATCAAGCCCGTTGAAGAGCCGGAGCACGGCGCGCCGAAAGTCCCTCTTCGAGAGCTCGCCGATGTGCTCAACACGGCTCGAGCCCCAGCTGGTCACGACGGCGCTCGGCTTTACCATACGGGCCTGCAGTAATGCGCCGAGGCGAATGTCAGCACGCTCGTCTATGCGGGCGATCAGTTGCCTCAGCTCCTCCTCGAGCACAGTAGCCCGGTCAGACAGACTGGCCGCCTCCTCCGCCTTTGCCGCCACGGCCCGTAGCGCCTCAGTCTTGTTGCGTCTTTGGTCAAACGCCTGCCTCTTCTTCTGAGCCTTCGCCTGCGCCAAGCTCAGGCTATTGGTCACTGTCTTCGAGTCGAGAAAGACGCCTGGCAAGGAGCAGCGATCAGTGGCAGTAGACAGTGATCAGTGGTAATCAGTGGCAGTGGGCAGTGTTCATTAAGTGATCAGGATCGGTGACGGCCTTGTTCGCAGGGAGAGGTAATTGGAGGCAATGCACTCAGCCATCAACAGCAACGAACACAGTAACCAAAGGGCACTCCATAGCACTCAACAGTAACCAAAAGCTGGTAGCAATCAACAATGGACAACACAATCAATAGCCATCGGAGGCTCCGCAAGCAGTGATGCAAGCAGTGACATACCCTGATGCCCGTTCCATTGGTCAAAGAGAGCATCGCCGTCGCTCGGGAGGCCCGTGAACCCCAGGCTGCGCAGGCTATTGCGTATGCCGACCCTGGTAATCTCGCCATTATTCTTGATGTCCCACGCTTTCAAACATTGTGGGACGGTGATGACGCCATCCAGAAGCTTGTACCCGATCTGGAGCTCGAGGCTTGGCTTCTCGTGTTGCACCTCGAGCTCGGATACAAGGGCTCTCAATTGCGCGGCCGCGCTTTGGAGCTCCTCGCGGGAGATGACCACCCGTAGGATTTTGTTCCGTGCTCGGACGCCTTCCCGTCCCAGGAGTGGCACGGGAAATTGGGGAGTGTCACCGATCAGCTCCGGCTGGAAGGACCACTTTGACTTTCTGGTCGGCGGCGGCTCTGGCAGGGTTGTAGGCGGCGTGGGAAGCGCCTCGGGCGACGATGATGGGGGGCGCCCGACGTGGCCACGCCGCTCAAAAGCGAGGCCAAGCCAAACCCGGCCGCCGCCGCCACCACTGCCACATGAAGACCGATGCTCCATTTCCAAACCGGAAAAACACACAACTTCGTGAGGATGACTTCGTGTGCATGTTGAAGTCTGGATATGCATGCATCCTTAGGCTCAGACGTTACCTACAGAAGAGAACGCACCACTACGCGCCTACATGTGCGCTCGCTCTAGAGACTACTCTCGTCTTCACAGTGGAGGCAGCTGTTCAGGCCAAAGTGTAATACGAGGTCACCTTGCTGTCGCTCGCCTGGTAGACTTCGGAGGTGATGCTCCACTCGAGCGCTCGCGACGGCGCTTCCTCCTCGGCGTTCGAGACGGCGCTCGCGAGCGTCATACGGCCCGAGAGAAGCGCTTCGTTCCACAGGCAGTCCTCCTTCCACAGCAGGTCCGTGATTGCCTCTGATTGCCTCTGATTGCCTCTGATTGCCTCGGATTGCCTCTGATTCCACAGGCAGTCCTCCTTCCACAGAAGCGCCTCATCTCCGGCATCGAGGTCGAGCGCCGAGCCGAGCGCATCTTCGGCCGTGTCGCACGGCGAGGCACGCAGCGATCCACCACGGGGCGAGGCGTTGGACAGCGCGCCGTGGTGAGCACTTGCATGTAGGCCATCAGCACCACGGGGCGAGGCGTTGGACAGCGCGCCGTGGTGAGCACTTGCACGCAGGCCATCAGCACCACGGGGCGAGGCGTTGGATAACGCGCCGGGGTGAGCACTTGCACGCAGGCCATCAGCACCACGGGGCGAGGCGTTGGGCATCGCGCCGTGGTGAGCACTTGCATGCAGGCCATCAGCACCACGGGGCGAGGCGTTGGACATCGCGCCGTGGTGAGCACTTGCATGCAGGCCATCAGCACCACGGGGCGAGGCGTTGGACAGCGCGCCGCCGTCTGGCGAGATTGCCCTCGAGATTGCCCGCGAGATCGCCCTCGAGTCCAATCCGTGAACGCTCGAGACGGCGCTCGCACTTGAGCAGCTGCCCTCCAAGGTGCTGCCTGAGGCGGTACCGGTAGAGAGTACATCGCGAAGGTCGCCCGAGACGGCGCCCAGACCGAGGCTGTGGGGTTTGAACGACTCACCGGCGATCTCGCCGACGATCTCGCGCGCTCGGAGGGGGGCGGCTGCCTCCCAAAGCCCTGCATGCAAGTGCTCACCACGGCGCGCTCGGAGGGGGACGGCTGCCTCCGCAGGCGGCGGCCAGCAGCGCGCGAGTGCGGGGGGTACGCGTGTGAAGAGGGCTGTGAACCATCGCCCCGGGTCCGGCGGCACAAACTTCCGGAGCTGCTCCAACTGCTCGAAGAGCACAGAAGGCCGCTCAGCACGGCGCTCATGCTCAGCACGACGCTCATGCTCGACACGACGCTCATGCTCAGCACGACGCTCGTGCTCAGCACGGCGCTCATGCTTCGGGAGCGCGCGCCGTGTGAGACGCCCGCGCCAACGGGCCTGCACGAGCGTCGCCGCGGCGTACTGGAGCCACAAGTCCACGACCTGTACTACCGGCACTACCGGCACGACCCAGTCCCAAGGGTGCGCACCTGTGGGGAGAGGGGGGAGGGCGCCGTCGTGAGCACTTGCATGCAGGGCGACCGGTACGTCCCAAGGGTGCGCGGGCGTCATCGTGAGCACTTGCATGCAGAGCGACCGGTACGTTCCAAGGGTGCGCGGGCGGCGCACAGTACGAACTCGGCCACTCGGGTGGCGTCGATGACGAACCTCTTGACGAACCTCTTGTAGATCCCGGCCACTCGGGCGGCATCGAGGCATCCGGTGAGGTGGCAGAGGACGCTGGCGTAAAGGCGGAGGAGCCGGAGCCGGCGCTCGAGACGGCGCTCGACGGGCCTCCGGGGCTCTTGCGCGTCGTGCTGAGCGTCGAGTATGAAGGCGAGAAGTACGCTCGGAGCGCGCGAAGGCGCTCGTCGCGAATGCCAGGCACGCGAGCGCCGTCCTGAGCGTCATCCCGAGCGCCGTTCGCCTCCTCAGCCCTCAGCTTGGCAGCACTCGCCTGTTGACGAAGCGCGTGCTCCCGGGCACTCGCCTGTTGACGAAGCGCGTGCTCCCGGGCGCGCGCCGCCGCGAGCACCGAAGCCTCGCGCTCCTCTGCAGCTTCACTGCGCTCACGCATCTGGCGGCGCAGCTCAGCCTCGCGCCGCGCGGCCGCCTGTTGACGAAGCCTGTTGACGAAGCGCAGCGCAGCCTCGCGCCGAGCGGCCGCCTGTCTCTCGCTCTCGAGGAGCCGACGTGCCTCCTCCAGCCGCACGCTCAGCTGCGCGTGCTCCAGATTGGATTGAGATTGCGCGTGCTGCAGCGTCTGGATCGCAAACGTCATCCACAAGGGCGGCGCTGATGTGCTCGGTACAGCGCCTCGTTCTGCCGCCGCTCGGCACGCTCGGCGCTCATTACGGCGCTCGTGCTTGGCCTTCTCCGCACGTGTCGCCGCCGCCACGCGCGTCGCGGCGGCGGATGCTTCGTATGCGTCGTCATGGATGATACACGAGCGCGTGTCCACTGATGGGCCATCGTCATCCTCATTAACGAAGCGCGTGCCCACTGATGGGCGATCGTCGGCCTCATTAACGAAGCGCATGGATGCATGAACGAAGCGCGTGTCCACTGATCGTGGGAGATCAAGTGAGGCTCTTGTTGGCGAGGGAGATCGTGGGAGATCGAGTGAGGCTCTTGTTGGCGAGGGAGATCGTGGGAGATCAAGTGAGGCTCTTGTTGGCGAGGGAGATCGTGGGAGATCAAGTGAGGCTCTTGTTGGCGAGGGAGATCGTGGGAGATCAAGTGAGGCTCTTGTTGGCGAGGGGTGTCCGGGCATGCTCCATACACAATCCGTCGGTGGCCAAGCCCAAGGCGACGCCCGTGGCGACGCCCGAGGCGACGCTCGAGGCGACGAGCCGGGCGAGCGGCTGAGCTCGGAGAGGAGTGGCGGTGGCGCCGCGGGAGATCGAGGGAGATCGTGGGAGATGCCGAGCTCGGAGAGGAGTGGCGGTGGCGCCGTGGGAGATCGAGGGAGATCGTGGGAGATCGAGGGCATCGCAGCGAGTGGGGAAGCCGCCGAGCCGCTCGTTGGCGCGGGAGTGGGAACGGAGCCCTCGATGCATGCAAGCGATGCCTCATTCACATTCACAGGCCGATAGGGAACGGAGCCCTCGATGCATGCAAGCGATGCCTCATTCACATTCACAGGCCGAGAGGGAATGTAGCCCTCGATGCATGCAAGCGATGCCTCATTCACATTCACAGGCCGAGAGGGAACGGAACCCTCCGACGCGCACTTGTCGACGGGTAACGGGAAGAGCCTGGGCGGAGGCATCACGCCGAGGCGGCGCTCATACCCCGGCGGGGGCTCGGGCATTGCGGGCGGCAGCGGACGGATACGCAGCTCGCCTAATCTGGCAATCTGCTCCCCGAGCTCATGCGTCAACCTCCGAGGAGATCGCGGGGGAGATCGAGAGCTCTGATGGACGCCGCGAGGGAGATCGAGGGAGATCGACGTCCTTCGAAACGGCGGCCGCAGCGGCGTGGGCGCCGCCGTGGGCGCCGGCTCAACGGCTAGAATCACGTCTTCCGCCGCCGCCCCCTCCTCATCCTCGTCCTCGTCCTCGTCCTC
>Ga0180443_102224_pt1 | contig 10403 bp, 6 predicted proteins | sample ChrtobMetP5_32mM_FD_119753 | JGI IMG/M metagenome (GOLD analysis project Ga0180443, IMG submission 119753) | Chrysochromulina tobin associated microbial communities from unialgal haptophyte culture, Seattle, Washington, USA - P5_32mM MetaG | ecosystem: Host-associated > Algae > Haptophytes >... | reverse complement strand
GACACATCGAACCCCCCTTTTCCGTAGGGGAAGTTCGGGAGGTTGTGGAAAAACCATCCACCCTGGGGAGGATTTTTCGATGCGTTTCACGGCCCGCCCCCGGATGGGGGGGCGTCGCGCCGTGGGGCGACGGTGTCGTGGTGGTGCTCGTCGTGACCGACCCCTTAAGGGGAGCCGGCCGCGCCCACCCCCTGAGGGGGAGGGCGGTGACGAGGCGGTGATGGTGGTAAGTTCCTGCGCGGGTTTCGGTTGCAGGGTGTCAGTTACTTAATCGTTGGATTCGGGGTGTCAATCAGGAATCCGCGAAATTCATCAAAAATCAGTGTCTGCAATCCTGCAACGATTTTTGCGGATTTTGTTTTGTTTTTCTTTTTTTTTTTTTTTTTGCGCGAAGACGTTGTCATGTCACATCTTGTCCGAGCTCGATCGTTCGCTGCGCTGATGTCGCTGGGGTGAACCGCGGAGCGGTTCGCGTCATAGGGAATCTGCTGGATTCCTGATGGGCGTTTCGGACAAGGTCGGCGATTGTGAGCGGCATGTCGAAGGGGACGTGCAGGGCTCCGAATTCGATTGGTTGGTCGTTTGATGGTCTATAGCCGGAGGGAGCAAAGCCCCCACGCAGCATCTTCAAGAGGATGCTCGAGGGCGTCCTTGAAGTAGGAACTCGTCGTTGCGGCCGAGCGTGATGGTGACCGCCATTGTGCGAGGGTCGGGCTGTGAGAGGGGTGGACGCGCGGCGATCCTGTGTAAGGTCTCTTGGACCATAAAAAGCCGTTAGGGCTTTTGTTTCCATTCATGTATTACAGCTGAAAAACGAATGACAATAACGGAAGTTAGTGAAATATTCGTTGAAGAAATACCTCGCCCCCCGTCCCGCTGCTGGGTCTGCGCTCCTATTAAACGACGTACCTCGATAGCTTGTCAACCGATCGATTGCCTGCCCACTGCGTGCACCGCTGCACCGTGCTCCTCGCACGCGCCGAACCTTACGGCCCCGCGCCCCTCACGGCGCCGCGCGCATGTTCACCATCGCCGCCATCGACACCGCCATGCATTGTGGGAGCCGCTCATCCGTGCTGCCGCTCGCTGCAGCCTGCAAACCCACTGTGGCCTCCTCAGGCGAGAGTGGCGCGAAGGAGCTCGCCTTCCTTGGACATGTCGGGAGGCGCCGGCAGCGCCGGCACGGCCTGCGCCTTCACCGCGGCCCAAAGAGGATGCGCGGTGTAACGGATGCCATGGGACGCGAGGATGACGACGATTGTCTTGCCGGCCGATTCGGGGCGTGAGGCCACCTGCAGAGCAACCTTGAGCGCAGCGCCCGCTGAAGGTCCGCACATGATGCCCTCCTGCATGGCCGCCTTCTTTGCGTACTCGACGCACTCGGCGCCCGAGGCGCAGGCCCATTCGTCGATCACGCCCGGCAGGGGCGTCCCCTTGCCGTCCTCTCCCACGCCATCGAGCGCCTTGCCCTCCATTCCGAGGAAGTGTGTAACGAGGCCGGCACCGATCCCGACAATCGGATGCGGCTTCATCGGAGCTCCCAGATGGACTCGCGCCTCCTCGGGCTCGATGGCGACCACCTGAACGCTCGGCTTCTTCTCCTTGAGGAACTTGCCCGCGCCCGAGATGCAGCCGCCCGTGCCGATGCCGTGAATGAATACGTCGACTTGCCCCGCCGTTTGCTCCCAGATCTCCGGACCAGTAGTGAGGTAGTGCGCCTCCGGGTTTGATAGATTGGTAAACTGCGCCGTGCCAAAGTACTTGCTCGGGTCGGACGCGAGGATGGCCTCGTAGTGCTCCAGCGAGCCTTTGATCCCAAACCCCGGGGCGGTCAGCCGAACCTCCCCGCCAAACTGTCGGATGATCATCACACGCTCCATCATGGCTGGGACTTGAGGCATAATGATGATGCACGCGTAGCCCTTGGCGGCGCAGACCATTGCGATACCGATGCCCGTGTTGCCAGACGTCGCTTCGACTACGGTCATTCCCGGCTTGAGCAGCCCCGCCTTTTCGGCGGACTCGATCATTTGGAGGGCAATCCGGTCTTTGATGCTTCCGCCTGGATTCTGCATCTCCAGCTTGACGAGGACTGTCGCATGCTTCGCCGCTTCCGGGAGCATCCGGTCGATTCGCAAGCGGCGTCTTGCCAATCGAATCCAAATACGTCGGGTACGCTGGTGGCTGCGGCGGCGGCTGCGCCATTTTAATCTTACTTGTATTGGTCTTTTTGCGTCGGCGTCGGGGCCAAGAGGGCGGTTTCACGCCCCTGTCCTAAACCCAAGGACGGGGTCCTTCGGGCGAGGACGCGGCTCCGTTTGACGCGACACGAGCAAAAGACGCGTCTAGAACGCGCTGACCTTTTTTCGTTGACGAATTTGCGATCAGTTTTCCGTGTGACCCCTCGGGAAAATGAAAAGTTTGGAGCCCCGCACGAAAGCCTACCGGTACCAAGGAGGAACGTCAGCGCTGTCTGGTGAGACGTGAGAGAGTGTTTAGGAATCCTATAGCAATTGCAACTTTGCAAGATCAATTGATCATTCCGGGGCAGAACCCTCGATGTTCTGATCTTCGCGTCTCGGTTGAGAAGGAATTAAACTTGATGTCCCTTTTAATTTTGCGTTTCGTCAGTTCTGCTGCTTGCCGAAACAAACGAGCACTCTCGGGTGTCGGGACTTCCTTCATCGGCGGGAGGGCAGTCCTCGATCGCGGCGAAGCCGACATGTCATCCACGACTAACGGCTTTGATACGGACCTCACGCGCCACAGTTCGATTCGACAAGCGCTGTCAAGCTCCAGCACAGCCTGCGTCTTGAACGTTGCCCGTGAACCATATGAAATCGTCGCCGTGAATTCGGCTTGGTCGAAGTTGTGCTGCTACTCCCCCGAGGAGGCGTTGTACAAGAATCGTAAGCATATCGGAGACGACGTCCCCGACATCCATGGCCCCTTCTCCCCTCAACCTGCTAACGGGCCGCGCGGCTCGGCTTCTCGTTTCGGCAGCCAAGGAGCTCCTACAAGGGAAGAGGACAGATGCGAACAAGGCAAAGGCATTCGTCAGCAGACTCAAAAGCGAAGGAGCAGCTCGCATGACGATCATCAACTACACTCGCGGCGGCCGCGAGTTCGTGCACCAAATCAGAGCTCGCAAGATCATGGATGATGGTCGCGAGTACTATTTGACCGAATCTTGTGAAGTGCGAGGCACTGCGATCACAGATGCCATCTGCGCCCGCGCGCGTCTCCCGTCTGTCCGACCCCCATGGCACGAGGAGCTTTTGCTTGTCGTCCTTTGGGCCGTCGGGCTCGGCGTCGTCATGTGGCACTGCATCACGACGCTCTCCAAGGACAGCGACTGGTCCCTCCCGCCATCGGGGGCCATCCTGAACTGCGCCGTGTCGAGCGACTGGTCCCTCCCGCCATCGGGGACCATCCGGGACCGCGCCGTGTCGCCGTTCCTGATGCCATTGAGCGCCTTCGATCACGGCATGATGCTTATCGGATGATGGATCACTTGTACATCGAATGTTGTCAGTATTGGGCTCTACCATGCCATCATACGGCTACAGACCCAGCGGAAGCGCGTGGTGCGATCTCTGTGCGTCTTCCGTGCATGGGCGACCCGGACCTTCCTTGAGTCCTTTCCATGCGCTTGTGCGTGGAGTAGTGGCTACATGTAGCGCGCTAGTGTGTGCATAGTAGGCGTCCCGAGCCGATCTGCCATGGTCCCGAGCTCGCGGAGCGGCGGCAGGACTTTTTACATAGTTATCGTAATTCGTAAAGTCAAGTGTCAAGAGCCTCGAACGGGTCGCGTGACTCGAACACCCGATCTAATATGCGCCGGAGCCTCATAATCTCTAATCTCGCACCCCGAACCGTGCGATCGGCAAAGTCGACAACCAAGAACTGAGGCAAAGTCGACAACATTTTATACTTGAAGTAGAGCAGCGCGATTTTACTCATTGGGGGGGCGGGGGGGTACGGGGGGGACAATAACACAATGAGTAAATGATATTAATGTTAACTGACTGACTGGTCCCTTTCGCGCGAACGATCGAACGGCGAGTGGTTCCGACTTTTCGCCCGACAAGCATTCACAGCAATGGAATTCAAGGAGTTTTCGCCGACATTTCCTCTCACATGTCGCCGAGGCTTTTTGCGGCACTGACGCTCGCGCCGTGCGTGGCTGGTCTCGTGCTGCCGACGCCGATGACAATGAAGCCGGCGCATGTCTCTCGCACTTTGCAGCCCAAGCTACTCTTCTCCCCTCCTACCCGTACACCTCCCGAAGTCACTGACGAGGATGGCTCCTTTGGCAAAGCACTGCGTCGTCTTCAGGCTTCACCCACTCGTGCCGCAATGCTCGCGACGTACCTGAGCGCGCTTTTCTACGTTGGCAGCGGAAGTGCACCGCAGGGTTCGCCCGACGAGACGCTCGCGATTGTCATGAACTGCCTGGACACTGCTGCGGAGCCCTCAATCTTCTTTGTCATCTTCAACGCGCTCGGCGTGCTCCCGGCGCTGTATGCAGCTGTGTTGCTGCCCGGCGCCAAGGATCAGAGGCCTGCGCCGCCCGCGCTCATTGCGACCAGCTTCTTTGCAGGCTTTGGTGGCCTCGGTCCGTACCTCTTCCTTCGCCAACCACGCCCCCAACCCATATCTCGCGCCGAGCTGGGCTTCATCGCTCGCACCGTGACAGAGTCTAAGCTGTTTGGCGTCGCGATGGTCCTCACGTCGCTGGGTCTCGGAGCCAAGCTGGCGACCATCCCCGACTTTGACGCCGCGCTCGCAACATACTGGTCCCTATTCGATCAGTTTGGGATCGTCAACGTCTCGAGCTTCGACCTGCTCGTGCTTTCCCTCTTCTTCTTTGAGCCGTTACGCGAGGACATGCAACGGCGCGGCTGGTACGCGGCGCCTGGTGAAGATCCTAGCACGGAGGAGATCGCCCGCCTCGCTGCCTTCTGTGCTGTGCCCGTCCTCGGCCCAGCTGCCTACGTGCTCGCCCGGCCAGCGCTCCCACTCACTGAGAGCGAGTAAAGTGAAGCCGCGCGAGGCTACTCCTGATTAAGTGTGAGGACTCAGTGCTACGAGTTATAGTTCGCACTTTGAGTTTTGCAACGTGACGGCGTGTGACACGACGCGCCTGGGTACCGAGTAAGCCATCGCGATGGCACTACCCGACGGAACCGAACCCCCGGCCCGGCCCGCGGCCGCCAAGACGAAGCGACTATCGCTGTGCATCTCGAGCGGATGTGCTGAAGCGCTGGTTCTCATCCTAGCATTCTGAGGTGCTCCCTTTCAGCTCCACTGCCGCAGATAGCGATGCGTCGGAGCGAGCTTGGTTCGCAGCGAAGGCGGCAACTCGCACACGAGGCCGATCACCTCATCGCAAAGGCCCTGCGGTGGCATGAGCGCACGCACGAGTGAGAGCATGAGAGAGCATCGGAAAGGGCCGAGTAAGGAGGCGCGGACGAGGAGGAGAGATAAGCCAATTGCAGGATGGCCTGGCGAGAGCATAGGGATGGCCAGTGCTCATGGTCCGAGCACGCACCACGATCCATGTCCGCAGCTCTTCAGGTAGCACCGGTCTCTCCTCCGACTCCGTCGCCTCCTTGACGTCCTCGAAGTGCTCCTCGATGCGTCTCCGCAGCACGTCGCGGGCGAGCTTGCTCGAGTTGATCGAATGGTAGAGCAGCGCGATTTTGTGCGCCGTGTACTTGTGCCGACCGCTACTCACATCCGCACGCAGCTGCCTTGCGATGCACAGCAGCTGGTTGAGGGAGCTCACGTGCTCGAGGTACTCTCGCACCACCGGCACGCTCTCGTCTCGGTACACCTTGTCCGGGTCCCCTAGGTAGTGCGCCACGAGCGGGCACGTGGACGACAGCCCCGACTCGTCCAGCAGCGGCATCAGCCCTGTGCCTGGTTGCAGCGTCTCCGCATCCGCGCACAGTGCGTCAAGCAGCTCATGCACTATGGGCCGTGAGGCGCACACCTCATCGAGACGGCGCGGAGCGGCGTGCTGGCCCACCGTCTCGACCTCAAGCATGCACTGCAGCTGCGCGCAGTGCACCAGCATCTCGATGTGCGCATTGCTGAACCAGAAGGGCTCCTCGAGGCGCACCGTCACAGACGGTGAGTCCTGACCGTCCGAAAGGAAGCTGCTCACCTTGCACAGAGGCGGCTCCGTGAGGAGCCCGAGTGGACCGGGGGTCGACATGGCGTGTACGAGCTCTGCGATCGCCGCAGCGGCGGGGTCCACTGCCGAAGACATCGCTACGAGAGGTCCGGTACCGGTAAAAAGACACCCGGGTGAGCCGGGACTCTGAGGACACACTTGTGTTCATCAAAACATGGTCAATCATAAACCTCTGTCCAAGCACCCACAATCATCCTCATAAAGCGAGCACGGATGACCACGCTTTCGAGCTACGTAAATACGGAGCGAAGACTCACGTGCTTGCGTCCTTTGTAAAAGGCGGACCACCATGTCGTCGGGGGCCTGCTGCCGGTCTCTGATCGCCCTTCTGGTGTATGCAGACCCGTTGCTTGCAGAGGAAGCAGCTCGGCAGACGAGCGAACCGACACCGTTCACGACAGACGCTGGATTCTGCATCGCTCACGAGTTGCGGCTGGTCGTCGCGTCCCTCTACCATCAGGCGCTCTCCTCTCTTCGCACTGTGCTGGTCGGTGGCGGCCGCGGCCACGGTGCGACGATGCAAACGGAGAAGCAGGGGGGCAACATTGCCACTCCTGAGCAGCTCGCCGCGCGCATTCGCGAGCTACGCGAATGGCTGAAGCAGCTGACGGAGCACACGCAACGCAGCCTCCCGCCTAGCGATGCCGACTGGAAGCCATGCGTGGTGCGCATTTCCGAGGCGTACCAGCTGAGCGAGTGCGAGCGTGATGCCTTCATCCTCCTGCTCCTGCTGCGGAGCCACACGACTGACGTGTTCGGCACGTGCTTCGACGACCTCGAGGGTGTCGAGGACGGCTTTGTGGATGATAAGGTACTGCGCTCGCTGTGTGGAATGAGCGCGGTAGAGGCGAAGCTCTTCTTTGACGAGGAGAGCGCGCTCTGCAAGGACGGCGTCATAGTTGTGCGTGAGAGTGACTACCGAACCGGGCACAAGAGGGCCGCGCTCAGCTTTGAGGCCGTCGAGCTGATGCAGCGCGGCCCGCCCGCGACTACGAGGCTGCCTGGCGAAGCGAGCGACGGTGGCCGTGCTGCGGCGGCCCGTGCCGAGAAGCTGATGCTCAAGCTGAGCGGGACCAAACTGCTCGAAATCATCTCACCGTCCGCCACCGCCGCCGGGTCTAGCACCGAGGCGGTAGTGAACAGTGGCCGTAAGGCTGCCGATCAGGAAGGTGAGCAGGGAGGAGCTGTTGGGGTAGCGGCGCCTGAGGCGCCCAAGGCGAGCGGCATTTCGGCCGACGACGGCGCGGTGGGCCATCTGCTCGCGAAGCTGGATGGCGGGGCTCCGTATCTCGCGGCGCAGTCAAAAGAGGCGGCAGCAGCACAGGGCGAGCACGTGGCGGCGAGGCAGGGCGAAGAGGAGGTCGCGGAGGAGGAGGAGGCCGCCGCAGCAGCAGAGGCCGCGGGAGCGCCCGCGGGCGGCGGCAGTGGCGGCGGTGGCGACGACACGGCGGGGGACGGCGAGGCGCCGCTGCGCGGGTATGACAACGAGCTCGAGTACTTGGACGACCAGTTCTCGGCGCTAGTGCAACGTATACAGTTGTCGGCGGAGCTCGCAAAGCAGCGTGTCAAACATGCCGAGGTCGAGGACGCGACGCGCCCGTGGTACGACAAGACGCCCGCGCGCCGCGTGAACATGGCAGAGCTGCGTGCCAAAGTGAAGCTCATCGAAGGCAAGATCCGGCTGCGCCTCGGGCGCGCGGGAAAGCTGGGGACCCCGCGCCTCGAGGTCCTCTGCCAGCGGCTGAGCCTCGATGAGTTTCAGCGGAGCGTGCTGCTCATGGCATGCGGCAACACCATCTCGCCCGTCGTGCGCGCGCTGCTCGCCTCTTCCACAAGCCGGTCGAGCTCACTCGACGCCGAAGAACTAACCGTGGGGAGGGTGCTGCAGGTGCTCACCACATCCTTCCACGAGCAGGTCCAGAAGCGCATCTACTTTTACAAGTCCGGTGCGCTCGTCCGCAAAGGCCTCATCCGGCTCACCGGCAAGACGTACTCGCGCGGCAATGATGACCTGACCGACAATCGCATCACGCTCGACCGGCGTGTGCTCGATTGTCTCGTCGGGCTCGATCGCGAGAGCGAGGAGGTGGCGGGTGAGAGCGCCAACCTCTACACGCCAACGGTCGAGCTCGACGACGTGGTGCTGGCCGAGGGCGTCCGTGAGCGGCTGCTCACGATGCTCGCCGCACACGAGTCTCTCCGCTGCTACTCACGCAAGGTGGGGCTGGCGAAGGCAATACCACAGCCCGAGGGCATGGTGCTCATGCTGTGTGGCCCCTCCGGCAGCGGCAAGACCATGACCGCCAACGCGGTCGCACGCCGTCTCGGGCGCAAGGTGCTCCTCGTCAACTTCCCACTGCTGCGCGCCGAGAAGAGCGGCGGCGTCTCGCCCCAGTCGATCCTACGCGAGGCCGAGCTTGCAAACGCGGTCGTCTTCTTCGACGAGTGCGAGTCGCTCTTCGCGCAGCGCGGCGCCGGTGGCTCCTCCGAGATGACCGAGCTATTGACCGAGATCGAGCGCTTCGAGGGGCTCATCTTTCTCGCGACCAACCGGCCCGCCGACATCGACGAGGCCATGTACCGACGGCTCACAGCCGTCTTCGAGTTCTCAGCGCCCAACCACCGGCAGCGCGCGCAGATCTGGCAGCGGCTGACCGCCCCGGCCGCCATTCCCCTCGCGCCAAACGTGCAGATCGAAGCGATCGCGCTCAAGTACGAGCTCACCGGCGGCTTCATCCGGAACGCTGTGCTTGCCGCGCTGCTGCGCGCCGTCGGGCGAGACCCCACGAGCCCGATGGTCACGCAAGCTGATTTGCATGAGGGCTGCCGCCAGCAGATGCGTGGCGCGCTGCAGCTGGCGGACATCGCTCCGAACACACGAGGGCTGGTCTCGAGTGCACGCACACTCGAGGATCTCGTGCTACCCCCGGCACTGCGCACGGCTCTCCACACGCTGCTCAGGCTCGAGAAGGCGCGCCCGGTGCTCCAAAGCGAGTGGGGCTTCACCGAAGCGTACGCGCGCCGTGGAGGTGTGACTGCCCTCTTTTGGGGTCCCGCGGGCGCGGGGAAGCGCACGGCGGCCGAGGCGCTCGCTTTCGAGCTTGGCAAGCCTGTGCGCGTTGTGCACTTTGCAGCGTTGCTGAACGGCACTATATCACGCAACTCCAGCGGCAATCTCGCTTCGATCTCGACCCTCTTCAAAGAGTCCCGCCTCGCCGACGCGCTACTGCTCATCTCGGGCGTCGACCCTTCCGTGGACAGCGCTGGACTTCGTGGAGAACATGAGCGCGCTCTGCAGCTGCTGCTGTTCGAGATGGAGCGCTACCCGGGCGTGGTCATCCTGTGCGTTGCGGCCGCGGTGCAGTTCGAGGCCGTTGCGCATCAAGTCCATCCCGGGATTCTCGGCGCGATGAAGGCCGTCATCCCGTTCAAGCTGCCCGATGTGAGGACGCGCGTGCAACTCTGGACCGCGCTGTTGCCGCCCGAGTGCCCGCTGCAAGAAGGGCTCGATGTGGAGACGCTTGCTCGCGAGTCGGCGGGCTTCAGCGCGTCGCGCATCCAATCGTGCCTCTACCGCGCCGCCGGCTTCGCCGTCATGGCCGAGACGGAGGTCGTGCTCGGCTCCGAGCCCGAGGCCAAGCCCGAGGTGGCGACGGCGCAGCCGACCACAGCTGACGCGAGGCTGACGGCACAGCCGACTGCTGCAGACGCGTCCGGCACGCTCGAGCCCGCGTCTGACGCGGGGACCGCGGCGCATCGGCCGTCGCTGCGCATGGCCGAGCTGCTCAGGATCGTCAAGGAGGAGCATGACAAGGACCGTGGCACCCGTGACTCAATCCAGCGGAGCATGCTCTTGTGAGCGCGGAGCACATCGTGTTCAGGTCCAAAGAACTACTCGTACTGCGCTTCTCATCCTGGGTCGTACAAGTGCGGGCGTCTGTCTCCGCCGAGCACCTCACGCCTCAATCCCAAAGCTTGAAGGGAACCCCTGTGGGGAAGCTGGTGCAAATCGGAAGTGAGTGAAGCTGAGATCAGGTGGCGCACCTGACAGAAGTGGACTTTTTTTGATTTTTCGGACGCGCGCCGCAGGCGAGGAAAATTTAATGTGATGGCAACCTATATTAAATAGGATCTACACTACATTCGAATAATTGTGCTTCATGAGTGCTGCATGCGATGCATCTTTGACAGGATGGTTGCT
>Ga0180443_102209_pt1 | contig 10451 bp, 7 predicted proteins | sample ChrtobMetP5_32mM_FD_119753 | JGI IMG/M metagenome (GOLD analysis project Ga0180443, IMG submission 119753) | Chrysochromulina tobin associated microbial communities from unialgal haptophyte culture, Seattle, Washington, USA - P5_32mM MetaG | ecosystem: Host-associated > Algae > Haptophytes >... | reverse complement strand
GTGATGGTGAGAACCATCCAACGGGTAAGTGCCCGGTCACGGCCGAGCATTCGATCCGACTAAGCGGCCGAGCGGGCCGCATTCGATTCGCCTAAGCTCGTATTAAGCATTTCCTTCGGACGATCTAGAAGCCATAGAAGGGAAGACGTCGGAACGTGCAACGCTCATCGTCAAGAAGAAGTTAACGAAGCCGCGAGAGCGTTCGTGCTTAGCGAGTCAGAGAGGCAGAACGGGCGGAAGATTAGCGGAAGAAGCGCGCGGTGGGAATCTGCAATCTCCAGGATCGATTAAAACCACCACATGTGAATGCTCACACTACATGTAGGACGAGACTCGACGCACTTCATTCGACGCGACGCACCCGTATATTTTTTCTCCGTACGACAATGAGGCACAAACCACATATTGTTCTGTTGACTGTTCTGACTCGAGGTTTCTCCGAGGTAAAAAGAGGCTCGTCACACGTCAGAAAGAAACCAAAGCGGTCTCTAGCCTCTCGCGGACGTGCCAATACAGTCGTTACGCTAATTGGGGTGGAGATTTTAACTTGACCTTAATCTCGTTCATTTGCGGAATTCTTCAATTAAGGTCGTTGCCGTCGAGAGCAAGACCAGATCGCGACCTCCGATACCATCGCATCCCGTGTGTTCGCTAATGCGCTCCTTCGTGCTCTTCCTGCTTCTCGCGTGCGCATCGGCGTTCGAGCTTGCGACGATGGCCAACCGCCGCGCCGTCATCGCAAAGATCGCCGCGGCCGCTCCGCTGGCTGCCTTCGTGCAGCAGGCGAGTGCCAAGCGCGTGACCAACGCTGCCCTCACTAGCGACTGGTCGGACGGTGCGAACAGCAACCAGGTCCTGGGTGCGCCCAAAGCCCTCGCGCCGGGCATCCCGGAGGAGAAGCTGCCGTTGAAGACCGATTCCACCAAGACCGTCGACACTGCCGGTGCCGCGCTGCCGAAGAGTGCCAAGTACGACGGCGCCGGGTATGCCACACTCACCGCTGGCCTCGGCGGCAACCCGAAGAAGGACAAGGCGTACGAGGCGCGACTGGCTCGCCTCCTTGCCCAGTAAGTCGTGGCACGTGCCCACGACGCAGTGAAGCCAGCGCACGCCCTCCTTCGATTCGGCGGAAGATCGAGCGCCGTCGCTCCCTCTTCAAGGCACCGAGCTGTGAGCTGTTCTGTACTGTACTCCTCGCGTGGCAACCGAGTGGTGTGGAAGTGCGGGAGGACGGGCATCGTGGCAGATGGCAGCATGGTGGAGGGTATAGGAGTCGGCCACCTTCGTGCGATGGGGCTGACTGCAGATCACTTCATGGATCACTTTCTGGGCACCCGGGCCCCCGCCATTAGGCTCAGCGAAGTGGTAGCAAGTTAGCCTTAGCTAGCCAGGCCTCGCCCGCTCACGTAGTAGTAGACGGTGCCGAGTAGCATGTGGTTCTAGCGGTAGGCGCAAAAAGTGATTTGTGTGTATCTTGAATGTATCTTTAATCTACATGACCTGCTCTCCTGCTGAAGACGCAACCGCGCAAGACCCGACGCGGCGACGCGCGGCGCCCGAGCCCCGACCGGGGCGCGGGGCGACTCGTCAGGCCGTTCAGGTGGACCGCAGACGGGCGCCGGCACCGGGGCGGGCCGGGACCGCCAGACGCGAGACCGCCAGGGCCACACACGACACAGCCAGTCCGGTCAACAGCCAGAGCTTAGTGGCAGTGCTAGTCCGACCCTAGAGGCTAGAGCCAGAGGCAGAGGCTCAGTCGCTCAGAGCTCAGAGGGACGCACATGACATCAGACATGAGTACGGCCAGGAGACAGTCACTCTGGGAGACGGTCACTTTAGAAGCCGGAGCCTGATGACCCATCGGCATCGCAATTGGAACTTCACTTCATGGGAAACGCTTGGAAACCCCACGTCACCCGGTGTAGCCAAATATACTCCTGGCCCATGAATACTCCACGTCTTGTGGACCCACGTGTTCTGCATGTACTAGCCCCTTGGTACTAGCAAGTAGGAAGAACGTGCCCTTGATGGTGTGTCCCGTGGCCGGTAGGCAGCGAAGCTCATCGATAGCCGCACCTGAGTCGCCAGAATGACCTCTGCGTGTCTTAGGCTGCCACATCTCTTGCTGCCACTCTAGCGTCTTGTAGGCCTGTATCGGGCTCGACAGACAGCCCGGGCGACGACCCTTTGTAAGTGCAGTCTGGACTGCTAGAAGCTAGAATCAATAAAGTTGTTCCCTCATGTCGAGACATCACGTCAATGTCACGTACATACTCATACTCAAGTACCCAAACGTACCCTTGAACGTACCCTAAACTTCTAAACCCTAGGGCTACCGGTACCAGATCTCCGAAAGGTATTCAACAGAAGAAGCGGCCAAGCGTCGCGAGGAATGCGACGTTGTGAGTTGTTCACAGTTGTGCTACTTGTACGTGACGTGTTTTCATATTCAATTCTCGACATGGCAACAAGCACCATTTTGCGTTCGCTCACGGCACGAGGCAACTCTCACGGCCTCTGAGCAAGGTCCATTTGGTTACTGAGTAAAGCTCTACGTCGCATGCCGCCCAGCCTCCGCGGTCGCGAGTGGTACGAGAGTGCGCTTGGCGCCCCACGGACAGTGCTTGCACCCATGGTAGATCAGTCGGAGCACGCCTGGCGCGTGCTCTGCAGGCGGCATGGCACCCACCTGTGCTACTCCCCGATGATCTCCTCGAGCCAATTTGCTGAGTCTGAGCAGTACCGACGCAAGATGCTCGGCCCACTCGAGGGGCTCGCCGAGAACGAAGACCTGCCACTGTTCGTGCAATTCGCTGGCAACGACCCCGACGTGCTGCTCGCGGCCGCAAAGCACGTCGAGGGGCGCTGCTCTGCCGTGGACATCAACTTTGGTTGCCCACAGAAGATTGCCAAGCGTGGTCACTATGGCGCGTGGCTTATGGATGACCCGCAGCTCCAGCAGCGGCTTGTGGGCGCGCTGCACTGCCACCTCGACTGCCCAGTGACGGTCAAGATCCGGGTGCAGGAGGCAGGCCGCATGGCGACGGTTGACTATGCGCGTATGCTCCAGGCGGCCGGCGCGTCGATCATTACGGTACACGGGCGCACGCGGCAGCAGGTGAACGTAAAGCAGGGTGTTGCCGACTGGGACTACATCGCAGATGTCAAGGCGGCCGTCTCGGTGCCCGTCTTCGCCAACGGAGGCATCTTCGCGCCGGCAGACGTGGTGCGCTGCCTGGAGCATACCAAGGCGGACGGCGTCATGGCGGGCGAGTCGCTGCTCGAAAATCCCGCCCTCTTCGAGGCGTGGCGACCATTCAGCGGCGCACAGGGCAGTGAGGGATGCGAGGGCGGCGAGAGCGACGAGGGTAGCAGAAGCAGCAGCGCCGGCGGGGGTGCGCGGAGGCATCCGCAGACGCCGCATGCGGAGACGCCGCCACATGTGAATGGAGCCTTGCAAACGACGCTCGCGCGCGAGTACCTTGCTCTGCAGGCTGCCTACCCGTCCGATCTGCGCTCCGTCAAGCAGCACCTCTTCGCGCTCCTGTACGCCAACGTACAGGTTCACACGGATCTGCGCGATCAGCTCCACAAGGCACGCACCCTCGATGAGATGAGCGAGATCGTCGAAGAGTGTGACGCGCGCCCGCCGACGACGCGCGCACCTTTTAGTACGGTGCCGGGCGACGCGTACACGTCATGGTACAAGCGACACACCTGGGAGGCCATGCGGCACGAGATGAAAAAGAAGGAGGAGCCGAGGGGTGCGCAGGAGGGCGAGACTGAAGGCGCCGAGGGCGCCGAGGGCGCCGAGGGCGCCAGCGGAGAGCGCGAGCATGAGAATGCCGAGCCGCGGCTCTCAAAGGGTCAGCGCAAACGGTTACGGCAGCAGCGCGCGATGGAGCGAAAGCAGCAGGCGCGACGCGGCGATCATGGCGATCATGGCGAGGCAGAGGAGGATGGAGAACAAGGCAGGGAGCTGGAGCAAGGCGCCCAGGAGTAGTCAGTAGCAGCAGGACGGTGCGGAGCGAGATGCGAGTTGCCTTCATGCGTCCGCCCACACGCCCTGTTGACGAGGACGAGGGAGGATTGGTTTGGAGCGGCTTGATGGGTCGCCGGTCGGCGTGCGTGCGCGGCGACTGAGCAGGTTTCTGCATGTTTCTGTGAGCGGCGTGCCGGCGCGTACAGACCGTAGATGAAATTAGGGGTACACGGGTGCGTCACGGCTTTTCAGTGTAAGTTCTCGCCGCGTTCTAATGTAGCAAACAGGCCACACGTCCCAGAGCGAGTCTCAGTTCATTTTCACGAAGCCAGTCGAGCTCCCAACGAGCTCCAAACTTAATCGCAAGTTTGAAATGGATTCATGATTGGCTCGTGTGTTCTATTCTAAAGGGATCTCTCTTACGGCCACCACTCGCGTGCTGGGCTGGGCTGATTCTGTGCGGCGGCGGCGCGCGCGCGATAACGGCACAGGGTCACGGAGCTGCCGTCGCGCCATGTTTCTGCTGAAGGGATTTTGGAGCATCATCTCTCAAGGCTTCACTGGCACGACGGAGCCGGAACCTGACACTGGCAGTCCCGGCAAGACTCCCGCCAAGTCTACAATTGTCCTCGGCGGTGGATGGCAGTATGATCACGCTGAGGAGTCTCGCGTAAGGGCTGAGTTGAAGAAACGCGGCGGACCCGAGCAGTTGTATCCAGGGAAAATGACAGTGCAGGGCGAGCAACGAGCCCTCGCTGCAAAAACTAAGGCGGGAGCCTTCGACATGCGCACGCCGCGGCGCCGGCCACCCTCTCCGAGGACGCCACAGGCATCTGCACGAAAGCGTAGCTCGGCGCGGGGCGATTCGCCAGGCTCACCTGGCTCAGACTCGGCGGGTGCCCGCAGTCCAAGCTCGCCGGGCTCGCGCGGCAGCAGCACCAGCAGCACGCCGCGCTCACCGGGTCGATGGGATCGAGCCTACTCGCCCTCGCCGCACGGTGGAGACTCGCTGTGGAATGAGAACACGCAAGGTTACATTGGCGATAGCAGGTTTAAGACGCTCACCGCCGCGGATTTCGATGGGAGCGCGATGCGTACACCGGCGGAGTACATCTATAGTAACCTCGATCCACGGGGGCGCTCAATTCTCTACGACCCTTGAGCCTTGAGGCGCGTGCAGCTGCACCATCACGTTCTTTCTGGACCGGACGTTACTGTACGATACACATAGGCGCACGATCGGATAGGCGCATGTATTCGATTGTGGACGAGGAGATAAGAGAGGAACTCTCGAACTGCGCGGGTGGGACGCCCGCGTCGGTCGACGTAATCAATTAAATAGCTTATAGGTCCCGTCTCGTGCTTTTCGACCGGAGCCGGCCCTGGACGCGACCCCGACCGCGGACCGGGGGAATCCCGGGGGTTGGTCCGCGGCAGTGTCCAGTGACGAGTGAGGCCGCGGGACGAGAAACTCGAGAGACGCCATCGTTGACGGGCGATTACTATCCATTTAGACAACCGAGAACTTCGGCATGCAAATTCGTGCCTACCAAACATGTAACCGGCCCCCCAAAAGGCGCAAACGCCACACTCTCCCTGCCCACCATGGGTCGTACCAACAACAATGGCCCAACACCGATGTTCCGGAACGACGCCTCGGGCGCAGCATTGTTGTGCGCACGTCCGAGTTGTTGGGAGTCCAACTGCGCACAGCTCAACGCGGCTCATCACACGGAAAATGGCCGTGACAGCTGGGATAATGGCTTCTTTGCAGAGATCCTGGTCGACGAATGGCAACCGCGGCTCGAGGTGTCCATCAATTGGGGGCAGGACTTTGCCTACGATGAGACGACGTGCGACCAGAACGTGGAGTTTGTGCGAGGCTGCGACCCGCTCCACTCTAACAGAGAGGGTGGAGACGTACGTTGTCCAACCATGACTGTCAGGCTACTCCCACATTTTGGCGGGTCGCGCTTCGGCTGCAGCCCACATGGAAAGCGCTCGTGGCAGAGCCCGCCGCGTGCGGAAGATGTACATTTCCAATGCCGCACCAAGCCCGTGCCTCATCCGCCGCCGCAGCTGCCACCCCCGTTGCTGCCGCCACCTCCAACGCCAATGAATCCACCGCTGCCTCCGTCGCCGCCACCTCCCTCACCCTCGCCGCCCTGCTTACCGCCACCACCCCCTCTGCTGCCGCCTCCTTCGCCGTTGTTCCCACCGTCGCCCTCGCCGCCACCACCTTTGCCCCTAGCCCCGCCACCACCTTTGCCCCCGCCGCCTCTGCCGCCGGCGACGGTGGTTCAAACTCATGCTCAAACTCAGTTTCTCATGGAGGGCAGCCTCCCCGACCAGTTGGTGGCACTCATCTTCGGGGCATCGGCCAGCCCTACAGTCATGGGCGGCACCATCGGCTGGTTTGGCGTTGTCTTGATGGTGCTCGGTGGACTCAGTTGCTGTTTGCTGCCATACTGCACGGGAGGCCAAGCGAAGCTACTCCATGGCGCCAAGCGTCTACCGACCAACGAGGAGGATGTCTCGTCAAGTCTCGTCAAGCGTCTGGCGACCAGCGAGGAGGACGAACCAGGGGACGGTATGGACGGCGAGGACCTCGAGGGCCATCTAGGGAAAGCCGCAGTCGTGGCGAAAAAGAAGAAGAAGAAGAAGAAGGGAGGCCCGGCGAGGCGTGTGTAGCTGCGTGCTTGAGCGCGCGCGCGCGCACTCGAGCGAGCGCTGCGGAAACTCGAAAAAAGCGAGCGCGGCGGTCGGCATGCTCGTTCGGTTGGTAGATATTACCCACGTATCTCACCGGCGGAGTCCCCGGCGACTGCCCGCCCCGACATCTCGATCCATCGCGCATCGGTATCTAAGTGTATCCGCTTTTTGTTACTTTCCCGTAGATCCGTTGCGTTTCGCGTTTCGGGCGAGATCGCGATCGCGGTGCGCGGGGCCGCACGTCGCGTCGCGCCACGCGCACGACCGTTGCTGTGCTCGGAGGTATCTTTGTGCTGTATTCCTGTAAACCGCCCCCCGGCTTACGTTAAATCCGCTTTAAAAGCTGAGTTGGATTCAGTTTAACGCTCGTAGAGCGACTATCGGTACCGGTCGAGTCCAGCAGACTGGCGAATACGTCCTCGGTCGATGGGCGACACCGTCGACGGCGAGTCCGCATCCTCGTCAGCGTCGTCGGGTTCGTCCTCGATGGTCATCGTGGACCATCGTGATGAGTCGAGCGAGCCGCCGCGCGTCAGCGGCAGCGGCCGCCCGTCGCGAGTGTGCGTGGCGACTGGCACACCATCCAACGCATCGAGGGCGCCGTCTGTCAGGAGTGGACGGTCGACGGAGACTCGGCGCGCGAGCGGCCGCAGCATGCGACTACCGGGTGCAGTGGGCGCAGTGGGGCTCTCGAACCCAACTCCTGCGCCGTCGTCGACGGGCCCTTGAGGCAACGCTGTGGCCGCAACCGACGCAGCAGCTGCACGTTCGGCGGCGCGCTGTTTCAGCCATTCCTTCGCGTCAGAAGTAGGGGAGTTCAGATCGGGGGTGGCGCTTGCCGTGGCGCTCGCCGAACCCTGGGCAGCGTCTGCGTCGCCGCTCGTCGGCGGAAGCTTCGTAGGCGGCACAACCGGCAGCGGCCTGTGCGGTCGCAACCAGCCAACGCGTAGAGTGCGCGGGATTAATCCTTCGCGGAGCCGCACCTCGTACACGCCATCCGCCGCCTCGCCTCCAACCTCGTGCGCAACGAGTTGCATGCGACGCAATGTGGCGAGTGCCAGGCGCGCGGCGGGCGGGCTCGCGAGCTGCTTGTAGGCGACGGAGAGCAGCGCATCAGCTGACCAGCAGCCCTTGCCGAGCGACTGCAGCTCTTGGGAGAGCGCGATGAAGTCAGTGATGGTGAGGAGTGACGGCTCGTTCAGCTTGAGCAGCGCGGCGCCCACGCGCAGGAGGACCTCCGGCCCATCGACGAGTAGCACGTCCCACACGCGCAGCAAAGTCTCGGCGGGCAGCGTATTGACATACAGGCACATGAACCACTTGGTGGTGGCGATGGAAAGGGGCATCCCTTGTTGATCGAGGTGCGCGGCGAGGCGAGGCACTGTCGCTCGGAAGTACTCTTCGAAGAGTTTCTGCACCACGCGGATGCCGTTCATGTACTTGGAGTAAAAGTCCGTCACGCAGCTGCACGGCGGGGAAGGGGGGGGGGGGCGAGGTGCCACGGGATGAGTGAGAGGGTGGGGGCGGCGGGGGTGGGTTACAGAGGTTATGATGGGGGGGCTATGCTGGCCTCCGCCGCGCACCGTTCCGAAAAATGGAGGAGGAGAAAGAAGGCAGGCGCTTCGCGTAGCTCGGTCAGAACGAGAAGCATCCCACCCACGTAATTGAGAGCCTGGCAGTAGCCCAGGCCTCGGTTGTGTGCCACGTAGGCCATCAACACGTTGCGCAGCGCCGTGCGGCCCGGGGGCTCCGATGGCCTGGGAGGTTGTGATGGCGTCATGCTGGTGGCGCTCGAAGTAGCGGCAGTAGTCGGAGTAGCTTGAGGCGGCACGGCAGGCGGCGGCGCGTCCAAGGGTGTGAACAAGGGATGGTTGGGGAAGGTGCGTCCAATATCCTTCTCGATCTCGTGCTTATCCTCTTCGTGAAGCCGAGCGCTCACAGCGAGCATGTCGTTGTAGTGGGTCGGGTATTGACTCATCAAGCCTTGAATACCACTGAGTGCAGACCAGACACGTAGCCGGAGCATGGTTGGCACGCCCTTGATAGCCTGGGGTTTTATGCGCGTGTTCTTGAGCGTCGCTCCGCTGTGGTAGGCCTCGCCGCTACTGCTCCCTGGGTGGCTGCTCCTGCCGTCGGCGCTACCACCATTATTGCTGCTGCTGCTGCTGTTGCTGCTGCTGCCCTGAGTGCCGCCGCTACTGCTGCCATTGCTGCCGCTGGGGCCAGGGCCGGGAGGCGCTGGCAGATATTGCAGGAGGAGCTGTGTCCATCGCTCGTGTTGCTTGGCGTTGCGCTTGACCTCCTTGCTGCGGGCCGCGCACCAGTCAAAGTATGCGCCGGCCAGCTCGCCAGATAAGTGGAAGCCGCACAGGTCGAGCACGTGGCCTTGGGCGTGCCCGCCGCCGCGCGGACTGGCGCTGCCGCTCAGGCGGGGGCTCATGCTCCCGTTGCTGTGAATGTCGTGGAGGCCCGGGAGGACGCCATGAGCGCCGTCGTGAGCGCCGTGAGCGCCGCCGTGGGCGTCCCCCGACTTCTGCCGCAGGTGGCGGACCGACGAGAGCGCGCGGGCGGCTGCGGGTGAGTCGGGTAGTGACGCCGAGACGCTGCCGTCCATCTGTAAGCTGCCACCCTGTGCGCTAGCGGCGTTGTGGCGGCCCCTGGCTGGAGAGAGAGCCGCAGCGAGCGCGAGAGCGCCCTCGCTACTTTCGGAGGTAGCGCCGACAGCGGCTCCCGCGCATGCGCCGAGCAGCGCAAACGCGTTGATCCAGCACGCGAATGCCTCCTGCGTCTCCGCGAACAGCTCACGTTGCGAGCGAGCGCCGTCGAGCCGAAAGCCAAAGACGCCGCTGTTGACTGCCTCCGCGTCCATGCGCTCAGGAGGTAGCATGGTGATGCGCAGCTGGCTGACGAGCACCGTGAACATCGGCGGTTTCGCCTCGTGCAGGTCGGCGTGCCGGCGGTAGCACACGAGCTCACCGTCCACGGACAGCGTGTACCAGCGCAGCTTCCACTTGCCATCGTGCTTGCCGCGCTTGAGGAGCGGCCCGCACATGAGAGGCTCGATGGTACGCCCGGTCACAGCGCCACGCCGCCGGTTGAGGCGTGCGCCGCTCGGCGTGTTCCCTATGGCCATAGTAGACGGGGTCTTCTTGAGCGGGCTCGGTCTGGCCTGCTCTGACAAACCTTTGGTTGACTTCAGATGCGACAGCCCTCGCTCAAGCTCACCCTCCGCGGCCAGAAGCTTGTTGCGGATGATCTCCTGCAGCTCCTCGGCAGTCAGCTCTGCATCAGCAGCAGGCGCTGACGTTTCTCCATCGGCGACGGTCACGTCCTCGTCGCCCTCTTCGGCAGTAACCTTGTGCTGCTGCCGGCACCGCCACGCTTCTTGCAGCTTAATGGCGGCAAGCACCTGGTCGCGCGTGCCGATGATGGCATCAAGCTCGCTGACCTCGGGCGCGGCCGCGCTTCCTAGTCCGCGATCAGTCCACATGGTCTGCATGTTTACCGAAACGGCCGCGGCCTCGCCGCAGGGCGAGCTCATCACGAGGCCACACCAAGTTGAAGGCGAGGCTGTTTCGCTTTTGGCTCCAAAACTTGAATGGTCACCCCCCCCATTTCGTGAGCCCAGACAGTCAGTCAGTCAGTTTCGTGTCAACATGATATGAGGGAGGGGGGGGGGGATGTAAGTGTACGCGCTCACACGTTAGCCGCCTCGGGCCGGTGGGTGGCATTCGGTCCCTCCGAAGATGAGCGTCTG
>Ga0180443_102148_pt1 | contig 10701 bp, 6 predicted proteins | sample ChrtobMetP5_32mM_FD_119753 | JGI IMG/M metagenome (GOLD analysis project Ga0180443, IMG submission 119753) | Chrysochromulina tobin associated microbial communities from unialgal haptophyte culture, Seattle, Washington, USA - P5_32mM MetaG | ecosystem: Host-associated > Algae > Haptophytes >... | reverse complement strand
TTCCCCACCGCCACCATCACCGCCGCCATCTTCACCGCCATCAGCTCCACCTCCTTCCCCACCGCCACCATCACCGCCGCCGCCGTCGCCGCCACCATCACCACCACCTCCGGTACCATTCCCACCACCCTCTCCGCCTCCACCTTCTCCGCCTCCTTCCCCACCGCCTCCTTCACCTCCACCGTCGCCGCCACCCTCTCCACCACCTCCCTCGCCCCCTCCACCAAGTCCGCCGCCACCTTCACCGCCACCTCCTTCCCCGCCGCCACCTGATCCACCGCCGTCTCCGCCGCCACCTTCGCCACCACCATCGCCGCCGCCACCGTCTCCTCCACCTCCTTCCCCACCGCCTCCTTCACCTCCACCGTCGCCACCACCCTCACCACCACCTCCGTCGCCCCCTCCACCTGAACCTCCGCCACCTTCGCCACCCCCATCGCCACCCCCATCGCCACCCCCATCGCCACCGCCCTGCCCGCCACCTCCCAGCCCACCCCCAAGTCCTCCACCGCCCAGCCCACCACCGAAGCCACCTCCACCCTCTCCGCCTCCGCCCCCCTCGCCTCCGCCACTCAGCCCGGGCTTTAGCTATGGGGTGTGGTTCGTAGATATCGTCCAGCAGTTCAACTCGGCAGCCGGTGCGGCGCTCGATCAAGGCACGATCAACCAGATCACAGCTTCCGTCATTCAGCAGATCAGCTACGAGTATAACTTAACGAGCGTGATGCTGCCGCCCGGCATGCCGCCTCCCTCCCCACCACCCCCCCCTCCCAGCCCATTGCCTCCTTCTTTCTTCTGGACGAATGCTTCAAACATGCCTCTATCGCCACCAGCTCCGCCACCGGCGTCCCCGCCAACACCGTATGCCAATTCTTCAGACACGCCTGTATCGCCGCCGGCACCACCGCCTCCATCCCCGCCCCCCTCCTTGCCGCCGCCCTCGCCACTGCCGCCGCTGTATCCACCAAGGGTGCCAGTGAACATGCCACAACGTCCGCCTCCGCCTCCTTCGTCGCCGCCACCCTCGCCGCCATCCTTGCCACCACCGCCTTTGCCCCCTCCACCCTCTCCGCCTCCTTGCCCGCCGCCTCCATCACCACCTCTGCCATCTCCTCCTCCTCGCCCCCCCCCCTCACCCCCTCCACCCTCTCCGCCACCTGCAGCTCGCCGGCGCCTGCAGGCCCTGCCCGACGGATGGTCCTTGCCCGACGGGTTGTCCGTCCAAGCGGAGGGTCCGTCCATATGGAAGGTTCGTCCGATAGGATGGTCCGTCCACACCTTTCTGGGCGCCAACTTCTCTGAGAGCGGACGCCGACGACTGACGACAAGCTGCGGCCCAGCGGCGGCTGGCAGCACAGTGACGCTTACCATTCGCATAGCGACCTCGACGAGGACAACGTTAGCCAGCCTCGTCGCCGCGATAGAGCAGGAACCACCAGACCCGCCAGCCATAACGACTGCAAACAACCAGACTTTCACGCCATGTGCGCTGCCGATACTTGCAGCTCAAGGGCTTGCCATCAACCCCGCGCCATCGCCGCCACCTCCGAGCCCTCCGCCCTTACCCCCACCCCCACCCGCTCCACCACTTATCCCGGGAGGCGCCTTTTACATTCCTTGCAACGAATCATCCAACTGGCAACCTATGCTTTCCGCAGAGCGCCTGTTTCGAAAGCGTAGCGCAGTTAGTTCCTCCGGTGTGATTCGCGCACGAATTGTCACTGCTGCATCTGACAAGCACGTCGTTATCGGTGTGAGTGGCCGAGGTCAGGACGGCACAGCCTACCTGATCACGATCGTAAATGCAGACTTTCTGGAGCTGCGGCCTTCTGGATGGTACGATCCCCCGCCTGAGGCGACGCTCCCAACACAGCCTTGGGGCTCGTGCTGGTTATCACACCCAACGGGCTGCCCGTGCTCGGCTGGCAGCGCCTGCCGCGCGGCGGGTCGTCCCGCGTACTACCCGAGCCAAGGATGGAACCGTGATACGTATGGTGAGAACAACTATGGTGCGCGCAGATACGCTGGCTGCATGGCGCGAGCTGTGAGTGAGAACGAGTGGTGCGGCACGACGGACGTGGTCGCATACTACGTGCAGATCCCACGACGGACCATGCTGTTTGGCTCGAGTGTTGCAATGTCTGAGCAGCATGTCCTCGTCGGAGCAGAAGCGGAGCGGCACGAAGGAGAGACGGTGAAGCCGAACGGTGCCGCGTACCTGTATAGGCTGAACACCTTGAGCGCCCCGCTTCGCCTCATCGCGAACGATTCTACTGCCGATGCGCTCTTTGGAAGCAGTGTCGCATTACACGGTGAGCTCGCCTTCGTCGGTGCTCGTGGTGACAACGGCAGAAATGGATCCGTCTACATCTTCGATGTTACGACAGGATCCGAGCTCGCCAAGCTCGTGCCGTCGGGGACCATTTGCCGCGAGTTTGGCGCGTCCCTGGCGGTCTCAGACGCCTTGTTACTCGTTGGAGCTCCGTTGTCATCAGACCGTACAGGCGCCGCGTTTGTCTTCTCCCGTACGCCTCCGTTTGAGCAGCTTGCAACCATCGTACCATCCAGCGTGGGCTTCGTGAATGCCGAGTTCGGCTTCTCCGTCGCAGCACGCACAAGCCAAAACGATGGGCGAACCCTGCTCCTCATCGGTGCGCCTGGCATCCTTTACGGGCGTGGCGCTGTGTATCCCATCGGACCGTTCGATGCGTTCCAACGGCCTGTGTTCATCTCTCCTCTCTTCGACCAGTTCGGACAGTACGGTCCCCCGCACTATGCAAACGGCGCCGGCGGTCGTTACGGCCACTCTCTGGCCATTCACCAGGCCACAGGACTGGCTATGATAGGCAATCCATGGGCTTGGACAGCCCAGGGGGTGCGTACCGGGAAGGTAAGCCTCTCACGGAATTGGATGGACGACCAAGAAGCAGCTCTACCCCATCATCTGCTTGACCAAGTGCAAGGGAGACTCCTGGATCTTGGCTCCTCGGCTTACGGGGACGATTGGTTTGGCAGCAGCCTGGCGTTCACGAGCTCCGGGGCCGTGGTGGTGACGGCGAATGATTGCAATCGATCTGACGACGGCAGTGTGTATATTCTCATACCATCGCCTTGCTGGCCTCCGTCGTCACCACCATCGTCTCCCCCTCCCCCTCCATCGATCCTCGTGGCGCCACCGCCGGCTTTTTCTCTCATTTGGGTGGTGGTCGCGGCCGTGGTCGGGGGACTCGTGGTTGCTGCGATTGCCGCGTACTATTGGCGCAGCACACTGAGCAAGCCCCCTGCACCGCCGCCTCCTCCCCCCCCACCCTATTCTCGCCATGTCCGGTTACCTCCTCGAGTCGTGGCTCATCGAATTCCTGTGAGCGCAACTGATCGAGTGATCGCGGCTAATCGATTTTTGGTCACGCATACACAGGTCGAAGCAATGAAGCCGTCAATTGAACCTCCTGTGACCCAGGTGGAGGTGCCCAAGCGGCTCGAGACCAACGCTGACCAGGCATGGGAGGACTTTCAGAAGAAACGCCTGGAGCGCGAGGAGAAACGCGTGCAGAAGCTGGCACCTCTCCGCCAGACGGCTTTGGCTGCGTCGGCGCTTCGCGCACTTCCGCCGATTCCGACACAACCTCCGCCGCCGCCAGTTCCGCCACCTCTACTGGATCTGCCAAAGAAATCGCGGAAAATGATCTTCAGAATGCCGAGGCTACGGCCCCCACCTCGTCCGCCTCCACCTCCACCTCCACAGGCAGCAGAGCCGCCCCCTCCACCTCCGCCACCAAAACCTCGGAGCCTGCCATTCAGACTCACGTCACTTTTCCGACCATCACCACCGCCCCCGCCTGGCCCCGAGCCAGAGCTACGAACGATCCCGTCGGACGCGCAGCTGGCGGAGATTGGCGACCGAGCTCAGGAGATGGTGGAGATGCTGTGCCAGCACGTAAAAATTGACATGGTGTTACGGCTGATTCAGATCCTCAAGCCCATTCAATTCCAAGGTAGCAAACACGAACTTGGAGTGGACGCGTTCGCGGATCCAGCGCTTGCTCAAGCAATCTGCACAGACGTGGCAACCGCGCTACAGATATGCAACGACATGCTAGTTGAGGAGGGCCTGGCACCTCTTGGCCTCGTGGTCGAGGGACACACGTCTGCTTCCCTCGAGGGCGAAGCGGAAAGCGAACGAATCTCCGGCTTGCGCGCACTGGCGTGCGGAAAGGCCATAACGGGAGCGCTCAAGGAAGCGAATCCTTGCCTGGGCACCATCTGGGGAAAGCCGATGGAGTATGCCATCTCCTTCAAAGGTCATGGAAGCAAGGTTCGCTTAAAAGGGTTCGATGATGGCGGCAACTACGCGGAGAATCGACGAGTGGAGATGCGCCTCGTCACCCCCGGCCAGCCGGGTTACTTTCAGGGTGGAACCGTCCCTTCAAGCAAGAGCCTCTCCACAAAGGCCAAGGCCAAGGCCAGGAACGAGAAGGCTTCGCACAAAGGCCAAGGCCAAGGCCAAAGAGCGACGATGGACGAGAAGGCTTCGCATAGCGACAGGGTGCTTCCGTTCAAGCCCCCGAGGTCAGACCACATGTCCGTCGAGAATTTGCATTAGGGAGATCCAGTAGGCGTTCTAGTGTAGGCGCATACCCACTCTCGAGGGTATGTACAGTTCAGTGCATGTAGCCACGCTCGCCATCTTTTTGATGGCTCGCCTCCGCGAGCCGTATTTGGCATCTTCACAGCCAATGGTTTTCGACACCCAAGACACCGGACCGGCGTTCTTCGGACCCTACGTCCCGGTCTAAAAACCTGTGGTCCCGACGTGAACACGTCCCGGTCTTCACACCAACTGCTTCACACTTTCCGAAGATCATGGCCGCGGAGAGACACGGCCGTGGCGTGGAGAGACAGCTCTAACACGGCGTTTTTCACGTGGGTTCAGTTTACTGCAGGTGCCGCTCACCATCCGCAGCGAGTGCCCCTCGAAGGTCCGCATCAATTGGATCCACGGATCTGAGGTCAAGGAGCTATTTATGCCATCCCCCAGCCGCCGCGTTCTCTCCTTGTCCCCTTGTGTCTACGATCGAGGATGGAAGTACTCCACGCCGACGGGCAGGATGTGCTGCGAGGCCAACTCAGTGGGTGCAGACCGAAACGATTGGTTCAAGGCGGAGGTCGAGGCTGTGGAGACGCATGAGAATGGCACCGTAGCCGAAATCACCTTCTCGCTCTACTTCAAGGCGCTGGCTCGGGAGGCCACCGTCACGAACGGTCATTGGAGCTGGCAGATAGTGAAGTGGTCCAACCTCGGCGTGATGCACGGGCGCCGAGTGCACGCGGCAGTCGTGTCCGAGGGTGCGCGTGAATTCTGGCACGAGCACCCAGATGGCACCAACCCCGCGCCTGGCGAGACGCGATTCCGCATCCTCGTGCGCCTCCCTGATGTCGCCGCCGCCAACGAGGGGCAGGAGCAGGACCACCAGCGGCCGCTGCGGCAGCCGGGCAACGGCACCGGCCTGGCCGGCGCGGGCGCGGGCGGCGCGGGCGTGCGCGTGCGCGTGCTCTTCAACTTCGGGCTGCTCGCTGACGAGCGCGACGTCGACGTGTGCGTCTCCGAGTCTGCCGTCCACGTCGATCCTGGCCCCGCGACGGACCTCACGGTGGAAGGCAACGCCCTCACCCCATGGATCACGCTGCGCCCATCCCAGCGCTCCTCACAGCGCTCGTCACCGACGATGCAGCAGCATCTTGAGCCGGCGGCGTCGGTGTCGTCGGCGAGCAGCGCGGCGATGGAGGAGCAGCCGACAGGGTCAATGTCGGAGCACGCCGCGACGACCTCTTCAGTGCAGATACTGGAAGGCAGCGATCTGAATGAAGTCCACTCCCATGATGCTCTCTCGCGCGCAGCGTGTGTCCAGCCATCGGCGTCGTCGCGAGCGTCGTCGAGCGCTGTGATGGGCGCGTGTTTCGGCGCGCGGCTGAGCGTAGGTCGCTTTGATCGCGCCGCCTTTGAGGCGTGGTCAGCGCGCGTGGTGGCACCCGGACTCACTCTTCAGGCCGCGGGGGCGGTCCCTCTCTTTGCGACGGCTGCGCTGCCGGGGGGTCTCGGCGACGCCCTTACAGGTACGGCGGCGACGCCTGATGGCTTCATGTCCAACACGGCGCCCAGTGGGTGCCCGAGCCATTGCTCCTCCAACGGCGTGTGTGTGCGTGGCGTGTGCGCCTGCGACGCCGGCTTCAGTGGTACTGACTGCGCGGTACAGACGTCCAGCTCGGACGACGGGCTTCTTCACCAAGCTTCCTCAGGCGAGGCACGACTCCCTGTTCTCGCGCCCGGCAGCTGCGTGGGCTTCAGTGCCTTCGTTCGACGCGACGGCGTGCAAGGCACGCCCGCCGAGGCCGACTTCGTCCCTTACCTTCACATGGCCGCGCATGGCATCGTGGCCAGCGTAGACGGCATGAGTATCGATCATGTCCACTTTGCCGACTCGATCGATTTCGTCGGCTGGGCCAAGCGTTGGGCTCGCGAGCCTGGGAACCCGGGGTATGTGGCCGACCCGTGCGCCGTCCCAGTGCCGATGGCAGGCTTCATCAGTCACTTGACGAAGTTTGGACCGTCAGTCGTGGGGAATTGGCGCGCGCCAGATCGGCCCGGGTGGTACGTATTGGCGCTGATGATGAAGCACGGGGGAGGCGGTGGGGGAGGCGACGGGCAGCCCAGTCTGCTCACGCCGAGGTTTACCTTCTATGTGGGCAGCCGTCCCTTTATGGGTAGTGCGCCGCCGCCGACGGCTCCGCAGAGGCTGACCTCATCGACGTCGCCGTCACCGACGTCGCCGCCACTAACGCCGCCACCGACGTCGCCGCCACCAACGTCGCCGCCACTGACGCCGCCGTCGCCGCGACCGCCGTCGCCGCGACCGCCGTCGCCGCGACCGCCGTCGCCGCCGTCGCCGCCGTCGCCGCTGACGCCGCCGACGCCACTGCCGCTACTTCCCGTCCACTCCATGTCGCCCACCGTTGAGTTCGCCACGTGGCCTACCGGTATGCTCGTCAAGGCCGATGCCATAGGCGCCATCGTGGGCGGTGTGCTCATCCTGGTACTCATCCGGACACTGCTGCGCCGCTGCAGCTCGCGCTGGCGCCGGCCGCCGGCAGGCGGCTCGCTCAAGGGCAAGCGCGTGTCGACGTCAGACTCGTGGCTCTGGGCCGAAGGTGCTGCTCACGATGGCGCGTCGATCGTGGATGCCTCCGACGACGTCGACGACATCATTCGGTAGAGCGCGAGTTTGGTCGCATGTGGCCGTTACCAGAAATCTACGGTCCAAAATAACTTCGTATGTTCTAGTACTGAGTAAGTCTACACTACCTCACCAAAGCGAAAATCCGATTTTACTGTTAGGGTTTGCAACCTTTGCTGCTGAACGGAAGCTGTACCGGTCGTCATGGCCGGTATACTGTGAGTCCGGTACGGTGTAAACCGAACCTCCGCTCCGAAAGCTATTAGTGTACATGTGTAATAGATAACCTCCTGATCTCCGGCAAACTCCAAGCGCTCGGCCTGCACGGCGTCACGTGGCTGCACACAGATCAAAGGGGCTGGATGCACACTGGCTATGCAGCCACTTGCCGCTAAACTCGCTCGAGACCAGCTCAACTGCGAGCCCATTGTTAGGCAGGTTGACGTACAGGGAGCATGTCCGCTCAGAGGGGCGTGCCCATACACCAAAGGGGACGCCGTCCGCGCGCAGCACATCTGCCATCTCGGTCAGATTGCCCACACGGAGGATCTCTCGGTAGTCGAGCCACGCGTCGTAGCGGTGGGCACGCAGGTCACGCAGCGCTTCGACGTACTGTGCGAGGTCCGAGATGTTGAAGGGAACGATGGGCCGCAGTTGGTCGAAGGTCACCCAGTCTGCGGACTTGTAATTGACCACGTGCCATTGATGCAGGTCGGGCCACTCGGCCCAGGAAAGCTTCGTACATGGCCCGTCTCCCTGCGGACCGCGGTGCTGCTGGATGGGCGAGCCTCCGAGGTACTGGACCGCGAACGCGATCGCGGCCTCGGGGTCCGCACCTGCAATTAGAGGCAATCAGAGGCAATCAGAGGCCATTCGTCGCCCCATTAGAGGCAGTTAGAGGCAATCAGTCGCAACAGAGGGAACTCGAGGCAATAGAGGCCTCGGGGTCCGCACCGGCCATCGTTGTCTTGTTCAGGTCGGCGTCTCCGTTGTGGTAGTTGATGCCAAGCTCGTTGGGGTCGAGAGCATTGGATCTGGCTGAGGAGGCGCTGACGGTGGGGCCGTGGGAGGCGTGTGTGGCGGCGAGGGCGCGACGGCGCCGCCGCTTTGGGGAGCAGAATTGGGTGGTGCTCGAGAATCGTACATGATTGGGAGGCAGGTCCGCAAGGTAAAAGTCGCCGAGCACTTCCACCACGTGGCCGGTTCCGGGGATGGCGACGTAGATGGACTGGTACATGCCGTCCGACTGGCCAGTGAAAAAGGGGACGCCGTCGCGCAAGAGCTCCTCAACGATGGTATCGGATGGCCTCGCATAGAAGCCCAAATGATTATCAAAGTACTGGTTCCAATGGTGTCCAGAATTGTCCGAGAGGTTGCCAAAAAGGGTCGCCATCGCGGCCACGTGTGCCGCGATGTCGTAAGAGCCCGCAGGCTTCCGAGGGTTGCTGACGAAGTGGAGCTCGAGCCCTCCGCCACGGAAGTCGCCGTGCTGCGGCAGCCGAACCACCACCTCTCGCGGAGCCGCCGCCGCTGCCGCTGCCGTCGCCGCTGCCGGTGCGCACGCGGGCTGATCGTCGCGCACAAGCGTGGCTCCGAAGTACTTGATGGCGAAGTCGGCCGAGGCGCGAGGGTCCGTCGACGCGTACGAATGCCCGTGGACGGTGGGCCACGCCGCCGTCTGCGGCGCCGTCATGGACGCCTGCGCAGCCAGTCGGCACACGAGAGGGAGCTCGACGTCGGCGTACCCTTTGGCACGCGCCGCCGCGCACACGGCGGCCGTCCAGTTTGCAGTGTCGGTGCCGAGGCCGGTGCAGTTGTACACGATCCCTTCGTCGACGACACACACCTGCTGGCCCTCGAGGTACATTGAGCACGACTTGCATCCGATGCGCGGCTCCGGTTCATGAGCGCCGCATGTCGCCAGAGTGCGCTCCATGCTCTGTGTCAGCAACGCACGCCCCTCAGGCCCATCGACGCACTCCTCGATGGCGTCCGCAGTGGCTGCAGGCACCCCATAGCGCTGCAGACACGCGTTCGTGTTGCCCGGGATGCGGGAGCTCGCGGTCGAGTTGAATGGCGCGCCATCCTCATCCGCCTCCGCCGCGCACTGCACGTGGCATGCCATTCGAAGTGCACTCAGAGGCACTCAGAGGCACTCAGATGCAATCAAGAGGCGCTCAAGAGGCACTCACCCGCAAGAAGAGCATCCAATTGAGATTCGTCAGATACAATCAGATGCAATCAAGAGGCACTCACCCGCAGGAAGAGCATCCAATTGAGATTTGCGGGCAGCCCCGACACTTCAGTGTCGACATGGTAAGGCCAGTACTGTTGCACGCAGAGCTGCGCCAGGTTGCCGACGCACTCGGTCGGCCCGTGCATGCAATCAAAGCCGCTCGGAGCACTCCCATTTGGGTGCACGTCCACGTAACCCAGTCGCACGTCCACGAGTGAGCCCACGCCGCTCTGCAACATCGGCGTGACAAGGCGCTCGCACCGCGGAGCGTCGGGGCACTTGGACGCAAGGAAGAGGTCGAGGGTCACGCGCGGCTTGGCGGCGGATCGCGCGTGCGCGGGGCTCAACGGGCGCGTGGCCCGTGCCGGCACCGTCGAGCGAGAGGTTGGCGCCAGCGCCGCGAGCGCTTCAAACTCCACCGCGGCCGCGGCGATGGGCTCGCATTCCGGAGCGGGCCACGCGGGGTCCTCGAATGACTGCACCTCGAACCGGTAGCAACCGAGGCCGCTGTCGCGATTCGCGTCGAAGAAGTTGAAGTAGTAGCCCTCGGTGAACACCCCCGGTGCGTGGACAATCGTGCGGTTAGCGCTGGCGGCGACAAGGTGCTCATGCCATGCGTCGACCTCAGCTCGCGTCTCCACGACAATAGTATAGGTGACGGGCTCACCAGGCTCCTCGGGCCCCGACGGGCATGTTGGCGCCGGCCGTGTGTTGCACACGCCCAGGTAGACTCCGGGCGCCGCATGGAAGACTCGGCACTTGTCCTTCTGCTTCGTGTTCAAGACCTCGTCGAGGCCAATGTTAGTGGCGAGGAAGTCGGCGCCATTGTCGAGGTCGTTGGCATACAACCACGTGATCTGCTGCGCGATCGGTGGTCGAGCCGCGAGCGCGGCGATCACAGTGAACATAAAATAAAAATATCAGCGCAGCCGCCTGCTCTCGAGAGGAGCGTGACGGCGGCCGAGGAGATAGCGAGGTGCTTGAATTTTTGAAGTGTGAACTTCGGTGTGAAAAAGCGCTGCACGCTCGGCCTTCGGCTTTAAAGTCGTGATGTGGAGCCCGACAACGAAACACACAGCACATTCACTTGTGAATGAGAGGAGAGGTGTTCACTGCCGCTTGACCCCAACAGTTAAGCGGCCGTGAACCACCGTGTGAAGAGACAGTCGGCGGGGCCATCAGTAGCCCAGCCAGGGGGAAAGGGGATAGGCGGGGAGATGTCTCCCGGCCGTT
>Ga0180443_102145_pt1 | contig 10707 bp, 8 predicted proteins | sample ChrtobMetP5_32mM_FD_119753 | JGI IMG/M metagenome (GOLD analysis project Ga0180443, IMG submission 119753) | Chrysochromulina tobin associated microbial communities from unialgal haptophyte culture, Seattle, Washington, USA - P5_32mM MetaG | ecosystem: Host-associated > Algae > Haptophytes >... | reverse complement strand
GCATGACGCTTCGGTCAGTGGACTTATCCAACAATTCTCTAGCTGGAGTAAACCGTTCTGGTCATGGAACCTTTCGTCCCGAAGGCATCAATTTGATCGCTGATGCCATCCGCGTTAATGGCGGGCTGACGAGCCTGGACCTCTCCAAAAACGCACTCTGCGGAGTGGTCCAATCCTTCGGCGGCGGCGTCAGGGGCACCTACACTGCAGAGGGCATCACTGCAATCGCCAACGCCCTGCGCGTTAATGGCGCGCTGACGATGCTGTCCCTAGCCAAAAACAGGTTGGGGGAGGAGGGCACCGAAGCCATCTGCGAGGCACTAGAACAGAACAAGACGCTTAGGGAGCTTGATATCAGCGGCGATAGCAACTATGGCAGCAACATCGGAGGGTCAACAGGCGCCAAACATGTGGCCAAGATGCTTGGCGTCAACGGCGGGCTGACGGCCCTGAATTTGTCCACTAACCGCCTCTTGGATGAGGGCGTAAGCGCAGTCTGCGAGGCCATCCAGAGCAACAAGGAGACCAAGCTCTCGTCGCTCAACTTCAAGGACAACGGCATTGGTCCAGTGGGAGCAAAGTCTGTGGCGGCCATGGTGGCCGTCATATGCACATTGACCGAGTGCAACCTCAGGAGCAACAGCAGCATGGGCGAGGAAGCGCAGGCCTCAATTCGTAACGCAGTACAAGGAAAGGCTTGGTTTAAGCTGCGTCTTTGAGATGTGTGTGCGTGCGATGCGATTCCCTCCCCTACCCCCTTGGGTCGGGTCTCGGGAAAAAGTGCCCGGGGGCCGCGCGCGCGGGTCCGGGTGAAAACTAAGGCCGGCTCGGCCCGGGCGGGGCGCGCCGGTACTCGACTGTGATCTTGTCCATCTGTGACTGTGTCGACCGGACCCGTTCGTTTTATAAACTTTCACACACGTATCGCTATTGGGCATGCCACACATCACACATATCGAGTGTTAAATAACATAGATCGCGAACAGACATACAACGCGTATCGAGCACAATTGAAGCACGGCAGACTGGACTCTGCCGGGTCGCCTTGGGGCTCCTCAGGCGCGGGTCGAAACACGAAAGTCACGTGCTCCGCATCATGCACAAGGCCTTCCTGCGCGCGACCGCCTACTCTCCAGTCTCCTGGTGACGCGCTTGCCGCCGCCGTTCGGTCCGCGCAAACCATGCCATCATCCCCGCCCGTCGCCGCCTTGCCTTCACTTTGGAGCCTTCTTCCATGTCCCGGCGTCCGCCTCCACTGCCGCCGTCTCCGCCTCCTCTCCTCCTCCGCCGCCGCCGTCAATGCTGCCGCCGTCTCCGCCTCCTCTCCTCCTCCGCCGCCGCCGTCAATGCTGCCGTGCCTGCCGCCTCACCTGCATCTCGCACTACTCAGAGCTCAGGCACCTTTTCGAGGTTGATGTAGACGTAGCAGGTCATACCTTCGCCACCCGTGGTCCTGAAGCCCTGCAGCTTGGCGACGGGCTGGATCTTGACAAGGCCGTGGCCCCACCACTCCGTCACCTTGCGGAAGGAGCACAGGATATAAAATGGCGAGCGCTGCAGCACCTGGGCGAGGTCTCGCAGCGTATTCTGCGAGAAGACCCAATCGAAGATGTAGATATGCGTGTACGCGAGCTTGTCGTACGAAGTCGCATCCGCAAGCTCAAACTGGACGCCATCGAAGGGGCCGAGGCGCGTAAGTGGTGGCGGCGGACCAGACGAAGGCTCCTCGGCCGCCGCCGGCGCGGCAGACACCGTCGACTCACCGCTGCTGCTGCCCTCGCACTCGCCGTCGGCGCCGGCGCCCACCGCCTCCGGTAGTACCGGTGCGCTGCTGGGCGCCGCGCCATGGGCGGGCTCGGCCGCCCCGGCGTCGGCCTCGGCGGCGCCCGCCTCCGCCTCGAGAGCAAAGAGAGCTTGCTTGGCGATCGCGTCACGAGAGGCGACACACTCCATGCCAACGGCGGTGCGCATGCGAAACACGAGCTTGAGGTGCAGCACCACCTTGCCGTAGCCCGAGCCGATGTCAAGGAAAGTCGAGTGGGGCCCGAGGTCCCACATGAGGCCCCAGTGCGTGTCGTGCAGCTCCTCTAGGACGAGCGAACGCAGGTGCGAGAGCAGCAGACCAATCCTATGCGCGGAGCCGGTGGTCGCCTCGCCGTAGCCCTCCGAACCGGCGGTGCCGCTGCTCATGCCCTTCGACTTGCGGTCGTCGATGGAGCGGCGCGCGGCGTACTGCGCGAACGAGGCCAGCGTCGACGAGTACTGCGTGTTGTTCATGATCATCGACGGTGGCGCCGCCGCTGAAGGCTTGTCCACCATCCGATTGCTGTGCCTGCGCCCGTCGCCGCCGTCGCCACCGGCGTTCGCGGCGCCAGGCTCGTCCTCCATCTGATCGTCCGCCCTGGCGCCACCGACGTCGTAGTCGGAGGTGAGCCCCCAGTCGAGATAAGACAACTTATCCACCACATGGTACACCCGCTTGAGGAGGTGCGTCCCGTCCTGGTACTTTTCGGGGAGCACGACGTCGACGGCGGTGAGCGGGAAGTAGCACCGCTCGTCAAGCACCTCGCTTTCCTTGTCAGCAGAACGCCGGATCCCTTTGATTGCCGCGCCAGCCTGCCGCGCCTTGCGTCCGCCGACGGGCGGCCAGTCCGATGAGAGACCGCCTTCGAGCACATCGACGATGCGTCCGCCGCTCACACGGAAGCGCTCCGAGGTGGCGCGGCAGATGCGCCCATAGTCCGCCTGCAGCGTGAACACGTACAAGTCGTCATCGAGCCCCTTGGCAAGCGAACCGAAGGAGAGTGAGCCGCTGACCTCGTTGCGCGTGATCATCTTGTACAGTCGCTTGTCGGAGCCCGATCCCACCATGCCACACGGCGAGCCATTCTCTCCCCACTGGACAGTGTCCGCGCGGAAGAGGCCCACCCACGCGTTTGAAGAGCCCGGGTTTGCCGGCGGGAACCACCAGCGCAGCGTCGCGCTCTGTGCCGAGTGCACCGTCAGCGCGAGGCGGAAGAGCGATGCGTCGTGATCGCTCGCGAGTGCGCCGCCCACGTCGAGGATGCCATCGGCGCGCACGGCGCGGCCTTCGCGCTCCATGCCGACGGCCCATGGGGGGGGCGGGTGCAGTGGGGTCTTCGCCTTCTCCGCCTCGGCAGCATGGCGGGCCGCCGCCTCGGCGGCCTGCCTCCGCGCCTCGAGCACGCCGCTCCGCTTCAGGTCAGTGTGCTTGCGCTTGCGCCTGGCGGCACGGCGCGCAGAGACGATGTACTCCTCCAGGGTCACGGCGGGTGGACCCACCCGCTTGGCCAGCGTCGACGGTAACTCGATCTGCTTCTCCTGGAAGTTCTCTCCGTCGACGAGGATCTTGAGCTGGGGAGCACAGTGAGGCGTGAGAGGATGAACACCGCTCAAGGCACGCAGGGCGCGAGCGGCGACGGCGGTGGCTGCGGCAACATCAGCGCGTGGTTCGCCGCGTGCAGGCACGCACCAGCTCAGCCTCCGTCAGGTCCTCCGTGTCGCCGTCCTCATACTCCACTCGGAAGCCTGTGTCACGGTGAAAGTCGGTGACACGCCCTTTGAAGGTGCCGATGCCCTTGAAGGTCTTGGTGACGCTCTGGCCGATGAGGAAGGTTGCACAGACGTGAGACTCTTTCTTAACAATCGGCGCTTCCTTCTTCTTGATCCCCTTGGAGGGCGGCATCTCGTTCCGTCGCGGTGACGACGGGAAGGCGCGAGCAGCGTGGCGCGAGAAGCCGCTGTTGCCGCTGTGAAACAAGACGAGTGTGAAAACACACTTTACAATCAGATTAGGGGGCTGGTTAGTGAGCTTGGGGATGGGATTTCCACGTTCGAGAGTTATGGTCGGACACGACGGATTGTGGCGGGTGTGGCGTGCAGCGCGCGTGCGCGCGAAACCGGCCAAGGCCCCAGCAGACGGGCGGGGAGCGGAGACTCAGCTCGAGACGGGGCTCGAGACTGGTCATGCTAGACAGTGGGACGAGTGCGGAGTGGATGCATGAGTGCAGTGGATGATAGAAGTCGAGACTTGCACAGACTCGACAGTGAAACTCGACTGGCGCAGACGTGAGTCCGGAGTGGAACGTGACACGGCGGGACGGGAGCCGCGGGCGCGCCTCCAGCTCCTCGAGCAGAGATTATATACCGAATGCGACCACGCCACGTGATGTACGGCACACCCCCTCTGTCAGTTGGGCAAACTTGCTCCCCTGCGGCGGCGCGCTAGGAAGTTTGGAACAACACGAGTGCCGTTCCTGCACCAGATGGCCCGGATGGAGGACAACACAACAAAGACACCCTTGCGCTTCACAGCAGCGCCTGCAGCAGCCCGGGCGCGTCCGCACGCAGCCAGTCATTGGGCCACGTGTACGAGGCAAGCGCCTGCCCAAACTCGTCGTGCAGCTTCCCATAGCTCGTGGCCACCTGGGGCAGCAGCGAAGCCGCGCCGCGCCCCTGCGGGCCCACCGCCGCTGCGCCGCGCGGACCAGTCTCGGCCTCGGCCCCCGCGCCGCTCGCCGCGCCCGTGCCGCCGGCCGTCGCGCCGCCGCCGCCCTTGCGACTGCGGGGCGGTGGTGCGATAATGCCTCCAGTCAGGTTGGCGGCTGCGATGGCGATGGCGGCAGCGGTGGCGGCGGTGTGCGGCGCGGGCGGCGGCGGCGGCGGCGGCGGCGGTGCGGCGAGCATCCCATGCTGATGAAAGTAGGCTCCACTCGTGTGTAGCGCGGCCCCATGCAGACGCAGCGCCTCGAGTTGCTTGGCGGCGCGCGCCGCCACGCTGCCGCGCGCGGAGGCGGCGGGTGGCGCGGAGGCCGGCGCGGAGGGCGGCATCGGCGCCGTCTCGAGCAGCGGCCGGAGCGCGTCGAGGTACTCGGGCAGGCTCGGCATTAGGAGAGCGTGCACGATTTGGTGCCCTAGTACGGTGAGACCAAGCAGGGCGCCATAATGGGTGGAGAGGGGCTTTCGTTTGTCATGGAGGGCCTCGAGAAGGGTCTGCGTGACGCGCGGCTGCAGGTCCTGGTACTTGACGCCGAAGCGATGAAGCAGCGTAGCGAGCAGCTGACTTGCCTGGCGGCGCAGGCTCCAGTGATCCTCGAGAGGCGAGGCACAGAGACGCTTGCCCACGATGCACGTGAGCACAGCCGGCATGATCTGGTCGAGGGCACGGGCAACGAGGTACGAGGTGGGGAGGTCGAGAGGGTGGGGGGAGGGTGAAGGGAGGTGAGACGCACGCACCCAAGATCGGGGAGGCAAGGTTTAGGAGGGCAAGGGCTCGAGCCGAGGGCCAGGATACGCTCTCTTCACATTCACACCTGATGGAGATAGGGCTCGAGGTCGATCGATGCTGATCGGAGCATGGCGGAGAGCAGCCGCATAGTGGCGATGAGGCGCGGCAGACAACGGAGCGACGCGTTCACCTCGCCCGCCACCAAGGCGCACAGGTGCGCCGACAGCGGCTGCGTCGAGAGATCGTTGGCGACGCAGCGTAGCACGGCGGTCAGCGTCCTCGATGCCTCGGGATCGATCAGCCCTTCATCACCCGAGGGGGCGTGCGAGTGCACGGCGCCGGCGACGCGGTCGAGCCACGTCTGCTCCTCGGCGGTGAGCGCGTGCCGTGCGAGCGACGTCACGCCACCCACCGTACTCTCGGCTGCCACACCACCTTCGGCGCCGTCAGCCTCGCGCGGCCGTTTACGCGAGGCGGAAGCCGCGGCCACCTCCTCGGGGGTAGGATTTTGCGGCATGCTGGGCTGAACACCGTGCACCGCGAGCCAGTGCGTCGTGAATGTCGGCTCAAGCGGAGCCCTCGGCAGTGGCTCCTCGAGCATGTGGGACAGGTTGAGCTCCGGGTCCTCGAGGTAGAAGACGCCCGGCGTGAGCGCGCGGCAGAAGCGCGGCGGATCGGAGGATGTGAAGCCGTAGAGCGGCTCGCTGTTGCGCAGCCGCAGCGCGTAGTTGATGTCCTCTGTCGTCAGCGTGTCGCGGCGCCCATGCTTTTGGAACTTGATCGCCTCGAAGATGATGTCGCGAAGGCGGTACTCGACATCGGGCGCGAGCGCGTCGGCGACCTCGTCCTTGAGCTGGCTGATGCCCACCGACTCGGCGATCACCTTGACGCTCGCGCGCGAGATGATGTTGGCGCGAGAACACGCCATTACTACGTGTCTCTTTTTCTCTCACAGCACTGAACCGTGAACATGCGTGAAGGGGCATGTCGGTGTGGATCGCATAGACGCCAGACGATGCTCTCGTTTGCATCGCATGTATTACTGTAGTACTACTAAATGCTATTTGGCCTACCATGTCAGTGTTCAATTATGAATGAACATTGAACTCGCTTGAAAGTGCTTTTGTGGGAAACTATAGTCGCGCGTCGTATCATGCATTTCTAAAGGCCAATTAAAAACCAGGAAATCCCCCCCCCAGCGGGGAGCGCGTCGAGTGCGCTGCGCGCGGTTATACCCTGTTCACGCTACTCTCTAAGACAAGGGATTCCTAGTGCATGATCACATTCCAGAGCTCCCGAAGATTTGGAGACAGTCTGCCGACCGGTTGCATGGCCGGGACCGTTTCTACAGCCACGGCGGGTTTTGGCTCATCTGCCGACAGGTCGACTGGCGATAGGGATTGCCAGTTCTCGTCCTCAGGCAGAGCCATCGTCTGCTCTACATCATCAGCATCAGGAGCCATTGCAATCGCCATCCCCGATTCGAAATCACCCTCCTGTTTCGCAGGCGAATGGGATCCACGTCCACGTCCATGTCCGCGTCCGCGTCCGCGTCCGCGTCCACGATGTGGTGTGCTGAAGTCCGAATGGGTACGGAGTTCGGAGGTCATTTGCACCGCAATCTCTACGGCTTTGTGCAGCTTTCGCCATTCGTGCAGCGCTGCTTCAGGGCTCAGTTGAAGCTCTTCTCGCTGATCCTTGGTAGTTGGCTCTTTAGCCTCGTCCTCGGCCTTCTCATCAGCGGCAGTCGCTTCGGCGGTCTTCGATGAAACAACGCTCGATTTAAGCGCGATCGACTCATCTTGCTGAGCCTGAGGCTGAACCATTGGGGAGGGCGAGAGAAAACGCGTTGTCAATGAGCTTGGAGAGCTCAGCGAGCTTTGCTCTGCCGCCGCCGTGAGGCGAGCGGTGAGCGAGCGAGTGAGAGAGAGCCCCGTCGAGTCGCCAAGGACGCGATGGCAGGCCGAGTGCCCCACTAAGCTCTCAGGCGGTGCGGCCTCGGTTGGTGTGACCGCAGGCGGCGAGGCAGTGGGCGATGCGGCGGGCGCGGGTGGTGTGGCCGCTGGCGGCGCGGCCGAGGGCAGCTCTGCTGCCGGGTGTGCAGCCTCCAGGGGAGGTGCAGCCACTATGGGCGTCACCACGGGGACCGGCGCGGACTGTGCACCGGCGGCGGCTGCGGTGGTGGCCTCGGGCGTGCCTGGGATGGATCGAAGATCAGAATTCCTGGGTTCACTGGGTGTCCACGTCATTGGTTCGTTGCACCCCCGAAGTGGAGCAATTGCGACGGCGAGGGCGGCGTGGAGTGCGGAAGTGATGACGGCGGCGGCGGGCGTGGCGGCGGGTTGGCCCTTGCCATTGATCGCGCCGCCGGCTGCGCTGGCATCAGGTTCCCCATCCTTTTCGTGCACAGACATAGCCATCTTCAGCTGAGCGTCAAGCTGAACGGCTGACCGGATAGGTGCATTGTTCAGCTGAGCGCCACGCTGAACGGCTGAACGGATGGGTGCCATCCGAGAACGAACGGGCACGGAGGTGGGCGCAAGGAGAAGCGGGGCTTTGCGCCCAGGACTTACAGCCATCGTTTGGGAAGTGTTCAACCTCATTGCCACTGAGGCGAGGTTTCGTTGGCTGTCGGATAAGTCAGGTGCCACACGAAGAGATCGAGGACGCAACGTCTTGTGGCTCGGTGGTTCGGCATGCGAAGCCGTGGGGAAAGACGTGCCAGCCCTGCTGCTGCACCCGTTGCCTTCGGGCGTCACGAACTGCAGCTGTGGGAGAGTGGGTGCCTTCTGTAGAGGACTGGAGGCTTTATGCGGAGCAGGCGAGGTCGGCAGGGTCTCACGTCTTTGCTTGAGCTCGTGGCGGACGGGTGCAACACGTCCAGGTGGCACCCGAAATGGTTCAGGGTCGTTGTCCCAGTCGCTTTCAACCTGGCCGCGATGCTGTGGAGTGTACCTTTTAGCCGTGCGTCGACGACGTCGTGTGAGCACCTTACAGCGATAGCAGGAAAAGCACACAAGGACCAGGAAGGCGCCGGAGCCGGCTATCGAGCCAGCGATGGTGGGCATTAGATCTGGAGGTGGCGGTGGCGTAGATGGTGGCAACGGAGGGTTGGGCGAGGGTGGTGGTGGCGACGGCGCACTGACGGCCATCGTCTGCAAGAATGGAACCACTTGCAATACCTCCACCCCAAGTGCTGCGGAAAGCGCTGTAGTCGAGAGCGCGCACGAATCCGCAGGACCACATGCTTGCACGATGGCAGCAGCGTGGGGAGTGTCTTCGGGCAGGATCATCGTCGTGTCAAGGTTGATACTCGCTGCGAGCACTTGCACGGACATGCATTCAGGGTACGCGCCCGTGATGTTCTGGACGTAGATTGCGAGCCGATTTGCGAAGAGCTGACGCGCCGCCGCGTTAAAGTCAGTCGCGCTCCCCTCAAGCGTGAACAGGAGTCTTGCAATCGGCTGCAGCGTGCCCCCGGGGGAAATTGGCGGCGGGGAGGGCGGAAGTGACGGCGGCGGCGGCGGCGGCGGCGGCGACGGCGGTGGTCGTGAGGGGGGCGGCGACGGCGACGGCGGCGGCGGCGGCGGCGACGACGGCGCAGGTGGTGAGGGCGGTGGTGGTGAGGGCAGCGGTGAGGGTGGAGGGGCCGACGGTCCTGGTGGTGATGGTGGTGGGCGCGACGGTCCTGGTGATGATGGCGGTGGCGGCGAGGGTGGTGGGAACGGAGGTGGTGAGGGAGGCGGTGAGGGAGGTGGCGGAGACGGTGGTGGAGATGGAGGCGACGATGGTGTTGGCGAAGGTGGCGGCGACGGAGGCGGTGACGGTGGTGGTGAAGGAGGTGGTGGTGAGGGCGGAGGAGGCGACGGCGGAGGAGGCAGCGGTGGCGGACGGGGCGGCGGACTGGGCGGAGGCGAAGGTGGAGGCGAAGGTGGTGGCCGAGGAGGTGGGGATGGTTGCGGAGACGGTGGTGGACAGGGAGGAGGTGATGGGGGGGGTGACGGTGGAGGAGGTGAGGGTGGTGGCGGTGACGGTGGGGGCGGTGAGGGCGGTGGCGGTTCAGGCGGAGGAGAGGGTGGAGGTGGTGAGGGTGGAGGCGGCGACGGGGGTGGTCTTGGGGGCGGAGAAGGTGGGGGCGGCGATGGCGGCGGTGGCAGCGGTGGAGGCAACGGAGGTGGTGGCGATGGAGGTGGCGATGGAGGTGGTGTAGGTGGTGGAGAGGGTGGCGGCGATGGTGGTGGCGATGGTGGTGGCGATGGTTTGGGTGGCGGTGGAGACGGAGGCGGCGAAGGTGGAGGTGGTGAAGGTTCAGGTTTAGCAGGGGATGGAGGGGGCGGGGGAGAAGGCTCTGGAGAAAAAGGAGGCGAGCTCGGAGGTGGATATGAAGGAGGTCGGCTCGGTGGTGGAGGTGGGAAGGGAGGTGGTGAGGGAGGCGGTGAGGGAGGCGGGCACGGCGTTGGAGGTGGAGGTGGCGAAGGCTCCGGTGGGGGATGTGGAGGCGGGCTCGGTGGGATCTTCGGTGGCGGAGATGGCTCGGGTGGGTGTGGACTCGGAGGCGGTGGCGGCGAGGGTGGCGGAGACGGAGGCGGCGGTGACGGAGGCGGTGAGGGAGGCGGTGAGGGTGGTGGCGGGGACGGTGGTGGAGAGGGTGGCGGCGAGGGCGGCGGCGAGGGAGGCGGTGAGGGAGGTGGCGAAGGCGGTGGGGAAGGCGGTGGGGACGGAGGAGGAGACGGAGGTGGCGGAGACGGAGGTGGCGGAGACGGTGGCGGAGAGGGAGGTGGCGAGGGAGGCGGCGAGGGAGGCGGCGAGGGTGGTGGAGAGGGAGGTGGTGAGGGAGGTGGAGAGGGTGGCGGCGAGGGTGGCGGCGAGGGCGGCGGCGATGGTGGCGGCGGCGACGGTGGCGGAGGTGAAGGAGGTGGCGAGGGTGGTGGGGAAGGCGGTGGGAACGGAGGTGGAGACGGAGGTGGCGGAGACGGAGGCGGGGGTGACGGAGGCGGTGAGGGTGGTGGGGAAGGCGGTGGGGACGGGGGTGGAGATGGAGGCGGAGGAGACGGAGGCGGAGGTGAAGGAGGTGGCGAGGGTGGTGGGGAAGGCGGTGGGGACGGAGGAGGAGACGGAGGTGGCGGAGACGGAGGTGGCGGAGACGGTGGTGGAGAGGGAGGAGGTGAGGGAGGCGGAGAGGGTGGTGGCGAGGGTGGCGGCGAGGGCGGCGGCGATGGTGGTGGTGGAGACGGAGGCGGTGGTGAGGGAGGCGGCGGCGACGGTGGCGGTGGTGACGGTGGAGGCGGAGACGGTGGCGGTGGCGACGGTGGAGGCGGCGATGGCGGCGGCGACGGAGGCGGTGGTGAGAGCGGCAGCGCCTCGGGTAGGGGAAGAGTGTGTGGCGGTGTGTAGAGATGGGGGGGCGGCGTAGGAGGAAAAGAAGGAGGCGGCGACGGGGGCGGGGGTGACGGGGGAAG
>Ga0180443_102137_pt1 | contig 10735 bp, 7 predicted proteins | sample ChrtobMetP5_32mM_FD_119753 | JGI IMG/M metagenome (GOLD analysis project Ga0180443, IMG submission 119753) | Chrysochromulina tobin associated microbial communities from unialgal haptophyte culture, Seattle, Washington, USA - P5_32mM MetaG | ecosystem: Host-associated > Algae > Haptophytes >... | reverse complement strand
CCCAAGCCCCCGCCGCCGCCGATGCCGCCATCGCAGCCGGGAGCCCTCGCCATCGTGGGCTTCTGGATGGCCCAAGAGCTCGACATGGCGCTCGTCGTCCTCATGGACTTTGTGAGCTCGCCCCTTGTACTCACGCTGGCGGGGCTCTCGTTGCTCCTTTACGCTTTCTGGTGGGCTCTCACGGCAGAATGCTTCAGTTGTGTCCGCAGCAGTCCTCCCGTCGAGGGCGAGCATCTGCTGCCCGTCGCCGCCAAGCGCTCGGATGGATTCCCTGCCGAGGCACCTGCCGGAGCTTCACTCGGCCCCCCACTCGGCCCTCGGGCTGATGACACGTGCTCAAACGGCTCGTGGGACGTGGATCGGTGGCGGACGGAGCCTCCGCCCAAAACTCCCAAGATGAATCCACTGCCGCCACCGCCGCCGCCGCCCAAGCCCGACCCCACGGTAAGGACGCCCAAGCCGAGCTTGCCGCCGCCACCGCCACCGCCGCCCAAGCCGGCGACGCCGCCACCGCCCGTTGCATCCGAGCCCGAGGCGGAGCCCGAGGCGGACTGGGGCCCGATCGGTCCAATGGACCCTTTCAAATGCACGATCACTGGCGAGGGAAGCAAGGCCGCCGAGCTGCGCGTCAACACGTACTTTACCATTGAGTCGCGAGACGCTCACGGTCGGCGCAGGCTCGAGGGCGGCGACGAGTTCACAGTGAGCATTCACGGCTTGTCGAGTGTGGGCCCAATCGTGAGCCACGTCACGGACAATGGGGACGGCACGTACACGGTCGAGTACCGCGTGCCTGGGCCCTCGGGCACGTACAACATGTCCATTTTAGGAAGGCCCAAGCTCGAGGACCGTCTCGTGAGCGAGGCCGGCGACGAGAAATTGCCCATCGGGGCGAGCCCGTTCAAGATCGAGGCATTCACCGGGCCGAACTCTTGGGCGCGTGACGGGGTGTCCTCTCCCGAGAAGCTCAAGAGGAGCGGCGGCGGCGGCACGTGCCGAAAGCAGCACGTTGACGAAAGTTGGGTGGCCGGGGGGGAGAGCAGCAGCGTGGCTGGGGAGAGCGCTCGCAGCGGGCACAGCGACCGAAGCAGACGAGTGAGCGCCGAAAGAGGTGGAGCATCACTGACGCCAAAGCCCCGGGGGGTGCCGGACTCTGCCCGCACCTTCGCCCCAGATCCGATCTCAGATCCAATCTCCCTCCCTGACTCTACACGCCCATCCGAGCGCATTCGCGGGGGTCCGCCGGTGCGCGACTCAGCACGAACATCTGCCCGCGTATCGGATCGGGCGCTCCTTGCCAAGCCCGAATCGCTCCTCGCGAGGCCCGCTGCGCCCCCCAACCCTTCAGTCGTCGAGCCGCTCGCCCCTTCCCCTTCCACGCCGATGGACGAGGAAGAGCCCAAGAGACGGCTCGTGCGCTCGATGAGCCGCCACGTGTCTCGGGCGCTCCTTCGGCGGCAAGAGGACATCGAGCGAGCGTATGGGACGGGCAAGGCCGCGCGAGAGGCCGAGGAGCGTGCCGCGAAGCTCGAGCAGCTCGAGGCGTCGAACAACGCGCTGTGGAGCAGTCAGTGGGAGTACGTTCAGCTCGCCGACCTTCCGAACGACACGATCATCGAGGGGCGCGGGGTGGCGGAGCGCGAACCGGAGCTCTATGGCGCACTCGGTGAGCTGCTGCGTGCGCACTTCCTCCAGCTCTTCGATACATACCTGTACTATGCTAAGGTGGACGTGGCCGAGACGGCGCCGGAGCTCTACCGGATGACCGAGTCGAGCTGGAAGTCACTCCTGCGCGACAGCGAGCTGCTCGCCGACAAGGGCAACCACTACCAGCAGATCGCACTGCACAGCCACGACGCGTCCTCCATCTTCAAGCGCGTCAACCAGCGGCGCGAGAACATGACCAAGGGGGTGGGCAAGTACGCTGAGACGCCGACTGCGATCACTTCCGAGGCGCTCGGCGCGGCCACGCCCGATCGGGGAGCGGGGCTGGGGCCCGTTGTCGAACGTCACTTTGGCGCGGGCTCCCTCTTCTCCTTCACCTTCTCCGAGTTCCTCGAAGGCCTCGTGCTTGTCGCTCTCGAGCTGATGCCGCCCAAGACCCACCTGGCACTGGCCGAGTTGCAGGAGGCCGACAAGGACGCCGCCCATCGCGGCCTTGGACTGTCCTCAGCGGCGGGGCGGCTGCTCACCTCGGACCACGTCGTGTCGGCGGTGCGTGAAGTGCTTGAAAAGTATGTGCTGCGCAACGCGCAGCATGGAGACGTCCTCGAGTTCCGGCACATTGTGCTCAGCTCGGCGCTCCTCTCCGACGCCCTCGGCGCTGTGCGCGAGTACCTCGAGCCTCTGTTCGCCAAGTACGCCAGCGTGAACCGCGACCGGCGCGAGCGCCTGGCTGAAGGCGGCGCTGGTAGCCACGGGCTGAGCCTGCGCCAGTTCTTTGCGATGCTCGATGATGCAGATCTCGTCGGGCCGCACCTCTCCCGCCACAAGGCCAAGCTTGCCTTCGTCAACTCCATACAGATCAATGCGGAGACCGCCGCCGTGCGCAAGCCGCTGCTCAAGCCGGGCTTTGAGTTCGAAGAGGCGCTGATGCGGCTGGCACGTGCGTACACGGCCCCCACCGAGGCAGGGGGAGGGACTCTCGACCCCCTTGCGACTGTGACACGCAAGCCGCTGCCCAGGCACTCGGACGCAGCGGTCACCGCCGCGTCCGCAGAGGTCGTGCGCACCACCATCCGCAAGCGCATCAACCGATCGGGTGTGGAGGGTGAAGTGGAGGCGACGGATGTCGAAGTGCACCTGCTGCAGATGCTCCCGCTCGTGTGTGGCAAGCTGCTCGCGCTCGCGGCGCCGACGCGCCCGAACAGCCAAGCGACGCCCAGAGCCTCGCCACGCACCGTGCCGAGAATGCTTCAGTGAGCCCAGCACTGACTACTTGACAAGGTGCTGCTAAGGTGCTGCTAAGGTGCTGCTAAGGTGCTGCTAAGGTGCTGCTAAGGTGCTGCTTTATCAGGGAGATGAGGTCGGCGGGGCAGTACCTACTCGACCAATAGGACCAAAGTTCAAGGCTCGAATTGATGTGCAGGAGTGTGAATTCCTGCGTCATCCCAGGGGTAATCGAATTAAGTGCATGCCTCCATCCCCTCCAATGCTTGGTTTGTGTGCCGCATCGGTCCGCGCGCATGTTTTCCAACGCCTCTAGTGCGCCCCGTAGTAGTATACAGCGCGAGTTGTGGGCAATGATCGATGTGTCGACTCGCGACCCACGGCACGCCGCGCGCGCGCGCGCGCGGTGATTTTTCGAGTTTACTCCGCAATAAACCGCATCGGGAAATTCGAATTGAGCAATGCGTGGACGTCCTCTGGGCCGCACGACGGCACCAAGTGCGCGCGGCCGGAACCGTAAGCGGACCGGATAAGCGGCTCGGCATGCTTTTGCGAGGACTCTGCGTGAAGCTCTCCGCGGCAGTCACAGCAGCATCTGCGCATGAAGGTGGTGTGACATCTCGCACGTGCCGAGGACAGGATTCAGGACCGGGCTGGAACGAAATCTTCCTCAACTCGAATGAAGCGCAGAAGACCGAGGCGGCGGACGAGGCTTTGCAACTCGGGCACTCAATTGTTGTGCTGCACGGGCTCGCAACGACGGCAGAGTGCTCATCAATACGGTCGGAGGCATCGGCGGCCGCCTCCGGCCAGCGGCATCGTGCGGAGCGCCGGTACAATCGGCTCTGGGACCTCGCTCGGCGCGTGGCCAACGTGCGGCAAGGATGAACCCTCTCGACACATACGTCAACCCCATCTCGCAAAATGGCCTTGTGCGCGTGCCACTCGTCGAGATGCTCGGGCAGCCGGGGCAGCACCTGTGCGATCTTCTCTTCCATCGCACGCTAGCGAAGATGGGCGAGCAGGCGGGCCTCCGTCAGCTATTGTCCAATGTCTTTGGTGGCTGCTCTCTCGAGGCCTCCTTTTTCACGAATCGCAAGATAGGTTTTACGGAAGGCGAGCCGGCCATCAACGTGTACACTTGCGGCGGCGTCTTCCCGGCGCACCAGGACAAGCAGTCGCTTACCATCCTCATTCACCTCTCGCCCGCATGCGACTTTGAGGGCGGCGGGACCGCATTCTGGTCGATCAAGGATGCGGGGAGTCCCGGTGCTCTCCTCAGCTACACGGAGCGCACTCCAGTGCCCACGATGACGCTCAAGCCCACCGAGGGCACAGCGCTGCTCTTCTCGGGTACAGTGATCCACGCGGGCTCGCCGGTCGTCTCTGGCGAGCGCTCTGTCCTGGTCGCGAGCTTCAGCCCATCTTCGGACCAAGATGGCTCCTCAGACTGGTCCAAGGAATTGGTGGCCTCGTCGGGCACACTCGGCTGGATTCTGGGCGCACTCGAGGGCTTGGACGGGCTGTAAAGTCGTAGGGATGTAGGGTCTAGCCTCTAGCGCTAGGGACGAGCCGCGGCGGGGGTGAGCGGTGACGCGTGACAAAACTCCGCTCTAATCGAAGAGACGTACAGTACTGTACAGTACTGTACCGGAAGCCGGTCACTTCCGGAGAGGTCAGAGGACGAGAACGGCCCAGGCCGCACACTGTCACTGACCGCGCAGCCAGCCCTGCAGGCTGACTGCAGGCCTTACACGATCGGGGAATCTACCCCGAATTCTAGATTCGTCAAGACTTACGATCACGCACAGAGAACGTCCCCTTACGTTTGTAAGGGGGCTGAGACGCGATCGCATAGTAGCGTTCGCGCTGGCCGTTGACGTCAACGATGGTGCGCAGCACACGAATGAGATCATCGACGGGTGGCTCGAGCGGCAGGTTCCATGTGTGATGGGGCGTAAGGCTTGAGCCATGTTGCGCGGCGAGGCTGGCCGCCCCCACAGTGTCGTTGAGTCCAAGCTGGAGGGCGTAGTGATGGACGACATCGTCGAAGCCATACATCCACTCATACCAGGCCGCCCATACTCCGAGGCTCGCTGTGAAGAGCGCGCCGCGCACCTCGATCAAGCTTGCCCCCGCATGCATGAGCAGCCCGTTGAGCAGGTCGGCACCATGCGAGCCTATGAGGACGTCCGCGCGCCGCGCCGCCTGCAGGTCGTGCACAAAGGGCTGCTCGCGTGCTCCAAACGGGTGCATGCTCGCCTCGAGTCGCACTCTGCCGATACGCACGCCGTCCAGGTGCGCGATGAGCTGGGCGGCGTTGGCGAGCCTCCGACGCCCCCGTCGCTCTGCAAAGACGACGCGCAGCACCGGCGTGCCTACAGTCGAGCCCAAGAACGTCGATGCCAAGGTGGCCGGGTGCAGCAACGAAGGCTGGCGCCAAGCCCTCGCCTGATCCTTGACGGAACGCCGCAGTTCGGGCGGCCCGAGCGTCGCTGCGACGAGCTGCATGGTCGCCCACGGCCGCCAGCCGCCCTCGGCGCGGAACTTGCCTGTGGCGAGGGCATACGAGGCGAGGCTGCACAGGGCGAGCGTGCGGTAGCATCGAGTCTCACCGGCTAGCTCGAGCCGTTGAAGAGTCTGTAGCGGCGTCGCCGAGAAGGGCGAGATCCAAAAGTCGAACCAGCTGCTTGCGGGGAGAAGGTCAGCATCGGGTGGGAGCCAGTGCGCTGCCTGCATCTGGTGCAGCGCCAGCGCCTGGTTGCCAAACGCCTCCGAGAAGCCTTGGGGGTACGTTGGCCACCAAGCCATCCCGAAGCGACGCCGCGGGGCGCGCCAGACCGATCTTGAGGTCGTCGCCGCGTCCACATGGACCCATCTCTGGACGGCGTCGCCCTCGTCGCGGTCGCCGTGACACTTGCCGTCTGACACTTTCCAGATGGTCGCATTGTACGAGCAGTAGCGCGTCGGCTGGGAGTCCACCGCACTGAACGTGCCACGCGCGGTGATGTGGCCTTTCCGATCGGCCCACGTATAGTCGCCAACGAGAGGCTCAAAAAAGGCGGCAAGGGTCGCCGCCTCGCTGGCGCGTCCCGGCCCGAGTACGATGCGCTCTCCGACGACGCAGGCGTCGTGCACGCCCACACATGTCGTCAAACGGCTCACGTTGTGCCGAGCATGCAGAGCGCGCCTAGCCCGCTCACATGGGTTGCTGTCACCTCTGTCTCGCACTGAGAGTGTCTCGCAGCGAGAGCCACAGCCGAGACGGCACTGCATCGCAGGGTCGAAGAATATGCCTTCCAAGGGAAGAGGAGGTGGCAGCGGCGGTGATGGCGGCGCCCGCAAAGGGCAATTCTGCGGACATGGCATGTGTACAGGCAAGACAAGTCAAGTCAGTTGGCTTCCGTAGCACATGTTCGATCGGCTTCTATTGCCTGTTGTGGTTGTATAGACTTGCCTTGCCTTGACTTGACTTGTTGGTGTGCACAAGCTGGAGGTATGTTTCTGGGTTCGATGCTTCATGTCCTGGGCGGTCCGACAGGGTCGCCGTGTGCGTCGCCGTGTGCGTGTTCGGCGACGCCGTGCCCCCGAGTCGCCGTGTGCGTGTTCGGCCAGCTGCGCGCGATGCGCTCGCGCGGACTGCACGTGTATCTGAAGAAGCATCTGGTCGATATACTGCACGCGGACCTGTTCATGCACGTGGATCTGGCAGATACGCACATCAATACGCAAACCACACCGGATGCGTACGAGAAATCCAATACGTCCTCTGCCGATGTTGAGGAGATTATGAGGGTGCTCGGGCCACGAAGAGTCAAGCTCGCCTCGTACGAACCACCGCCAGTGCCGCCCTCCGCATGCGCCACTTCAGGCAGCGGTGGCGGCGGCGGCGGCGGTGCCAAAGTGGTTTGCACTAGCATGGAATGCGGCGGCTACACGTGCGGGTGCTACAAGGATGGCTGCACCGACTGCGTGATGGCGACGTCCATCCCTCAGTACCAGCACACGCGCGAGTGCCTCAAGATGATCGCCTTGCACGAGAGGGCCCGCGGCAGTGAGTACGACATGATTGTCAAATGGCGGCCCGATGTCAACATCACGCGGCCGGTGCCGCCGTTTGAAGAGATCACGCGGCTCATTTCGCCACCCGGGTCGTCCCCGGCGATATGCGGGCCGGGCGTCGTCGAGTACCCGCTGCTGCCCCTCTCCGAGTACCCGCATACGATCGACGACAAGTTTGGGTTCATGTCGCGGCGCGTGGCGGCGGTGTACTTCAACGCCACCTCGACGTTTGAGCAGTGCCAATCTCGGGAGGTCAACGGGCCCGACTGCAAGCTACCTGCATCGCCGTGGGGTCCGAACGGAAAGAGCGTGCGCACCCAATTGTATGGGAACAAGGACCCTTCCGCATGGACGAAGCAATTATTCGGGCTCGAATCGGCTCCTCTCTGGGCGACGCCGGAGTGCGTGTTCAAGCGCCACCTGCTCGCGCATATGCCCCAGCTGCGCATGGTTGACTGCCTGGGCGGAGAGGGCTACCGACTGGTGCGGAATGGACCTGCGAAAGTGCGCCGAACAGCGGAGCTGCGGGAACGAACGTGAGCGGGGAAACGCGCAAACATCAACCCCACCTTCTGAGGCTGCCGTGTGGGCACCGGGGTGTTCGCGTGGTTTTTCATGGCCTCCATCGGCGCGTGACGGTCTCGGTGAGTCGGAGTCGGATCGGGTTCTTGACGGGTTCCGTATGTGTGAACCGTGAGTGTGTCTGTCTCGTGTGTGCTCCCGGTTCAGATCGGATCCCACCTGTGACGACCGTTCTACGAACCAAGGTAGCCGTAAGACCCAAACTGGTTAAGCTCAAGGGTAGCTCAAGGGGGAGCCGCCGCGGGACCGCAGAGCCCGTGTGGCCGACGCGCGACCACGCGGGTCCTTCTCGCCCATGCAGAATGTTCTCGCCGCGCCCTACTGCCATGAGATTTAAGCTGAAGCTGAGAAGCTCGCGTCGGGTCGCGTTGGGAGCTGCGCTCGCGTCCTGTTCAAGCAAAAGGCCAAAGGATTTTGGCGCTCTTTATCTGAGATTGTTCGTTGAGGCTCCTTGCAGCCACCCTCCTTCTGGCCTATTTGCGGTTGCAATGTATTACAAAGCATGAAGATGGCTAGGCTTTACGGAATGAATACGATGGGAAAGGGCACTTCAGCTGGTCTCGTGAGATGAAGAGCCGACCCATAGCGGTCACGTGAGGCGACGCCTTCGTGGAAAGGGGGGGCCGGCGTGCGCGCCGCTCGGCCACACCGACAGGAATCGACGCGGTGGAGCTACTTGTGGCAACGAAGGGAATCATGGACGGTGCGACGAGGGTGGCGAAAGGGGCGGCGCCGGCGGGGGCTCGTGAGAATCCACGGGGACATAACGTCGTGGCAAGGTTCTGTCCTGTCGTCGACAAGAACGACAAGAGCGCAGTGTGCGTAGAGGGTGCGCGGACGGAGGTCAGGGACCCTCGGGACCCTCGGGAGCCGCAGTCTGGCGAGGCAAGGGCCATTTGGAAGGGCCATTTTGGGCAGCTGCCAACATATCAACGTGGTGTTGCCGTCAGACCTTGCCTATCCTATCTGTACCCACCAATGCGTGTTGGGTGCGTGCGCCGACACGTTCACAATTGCGTTCACACCAAGGTTTCTTCGAAAATGGCCGGCCGCGACTCTCATGCAAAAATGGCGCCGAGCCGCTGCGCGCATTCGCCAGCATGCCTCGAGGCCGCTGAGCTGCATTTGCGCGACGGCGATTGGCAGACCGCTCAGCGCGTGCTGCGCTACTCTGCCGGCGCTCGGCCACCCAAAAGCGCGGCGCGTTGGATGAACGCGGTGGGCCTGTCGTGCGTACTTGCAGGCGACTTGCCGAGCGCGGTGGCATGGCTGGAGAAGTCACTCGCGCTACCATTCGGAGCGACCCATCTCGCTGCTGCCAAAACGTTTTACTGGGTGGCGCATCTGCAACCTGAAGCGACGCACGCATTAGCCAACGTGAACGGCTCCGTGGCAAAGGCTGCCTCGCTGGCCTTTGGCGCCTTCCAACAGACTCGCGCGCATGTGGACGCAATATCCGATGACTCGCTCGCAGAATGGGAGCTGAACGCGGGTCCCAGCATCTTTGATCTGGCGCTACAGCGTCAGATCTGCGAGCACCCCACGTATGATCGCCACACCCGTGGGCGGCAGCGCCACAAAGCCGAGGGCAGGCTCGACGACGAGGCGGCGCGCTGGCGGCGGAGGTATATTGATCTGCTGCAGCGCTCGCTCACAAGGTACCTCTCGCGTGATCTGGCCGAGGATGTGCGCGACCTCCGCGGCGAGGAGGCCAGTGCAGTGCTCGAGCAGTGCGAATCGAGCGGCCGAGGCTGCGAGTCGCCATGGCACATTGGGCAGGGCGCCAACTCGCCCTTCGGCCCGTGGGCCCAAAAGTATCTGTCCGGACTGGTGCACCTGAACTATCTCGTGGACGATGTGCTGGAGGCTGGGACTCCGGGAGACCTCCTGGAGGCCGGATGCTACACGGCAGGGACGGCCGTGCTTCTGCGAGCGCTGCTCGAGCAAGACAATCTGGAGCCAGAGAGTCGCCCGCCGACGCACTCGAGCGGGCAGCCACGAAGGCTGCTGCTTGCGGACTCATTTGAGGGCATTCCGCAGCCCCGTACGGAGCGCGGCAAGCAGCTCGATACGAGCGCTGCGTGGCCGTCCGAGCTTCGCTACTCGGCCAGCGAGAGGGAGGCGCGCTCGACGCTCCGGCGGTATGGGTTTGAACCGGAAGCAGATGAGCGGATCGAATTCTTGCCGGGCTACTTCAATGAGTCGCTGCCCACGGCGCCCACGCCGCATGGCCTTGCGCTGGTGCACATTGACGCGGACGCGTATGATTCGGTGTTGGACGCCCTGCGTGGCACGTGGGGGCGCGTGACTCCTGGCGGTTACGTCGTCATCGACGATTTCCATCTCCCAGGAGTCCGAGCAGCAGTCCTCGACTTTCGACGCGAAGCGGGCATCACAGAGCCGCTGCTGCCGGTGCCGAGCGATCACGTCACGACGTGCACGCCAGCGTGGGATGTGCCAGACGTGCTCACGGTGCATCCGCTCACAGTAGCGTACTGGTCACGAGCACGGTCGCGGCCAGGGTGATAGCAGATAGGTAGGCAGGTCTCAAGTCCGGCGGGGCTGTGTGGTAGCTCTAGGTATATTTTGGCCGCTGAGGACGGCGCCCCACGAGTTTACAGCGTCATCCAACCTGTTCTCCCACAGATCTTCACACGATTCCTTACGGTCGCGCGATTGATGCGCGTCAGCTTTACCGGCATGAGAGAGATGTGTTCACCAGGCTGCTTGTGTAGTTTGATGAACCGCAATCATCAACCAACGCGAGCAGGTTTACGAGCGTTAGAAGCGTAAGTAAGTCGCGTTAGGAATTCTGAATTCTGCAAGTTTTGCGCAAGAACACAAATGGTGAGCTTGATGGCGCCAAAGGGCGTGGGACTTCTTGTTGGGGCGATGGAGGAGAAAAACACCAAGGTCTTTACGCGCACTTCAGTGGCGCCGACGCGGCTGCCAGGTCTCATGACCCGGTTCTTGCTCGTTAGCCTCGCTGTCATCGCAGCACAACAGCCGCAATTGCCGCCGCTACCCTCACCGCCGCCGCCCTCTCCGCCGCCGCCATCGCCGTCTCCGCCGTCGCTATCGCCCTCTCCGCCGCCGCCAACGCCGTCTCCGCCGCCGCCATCGCCCTCTCCGCCGCCGCCATCGCCGTCTCCGCCGCCTCCATCACCATCTCTGCCTCCACCGCCATCGCCGCCGCCTCCTT
>Ga0180443_102119_pt1 | contig 10830 bp, 7 predicted proteins | sample ChrtobMetP5_32mM_FD_119753 | JGI IMG/M metagenome (GOLD analysis project Ga0180443, IMG submission 119753) | Chrysochromulina tobin associated microbial communities from unialgal haptophyte culture, Seattle, Washington, USA - P5_32mM MetaG | ecosystem: Host-associated > Algae > Haptophytes >... | reverse complement strand
TCTACAATCCAGCTTTCGGTCAAGGATATCTTGACTTCAGGCTCAAGCTCGTTATGGATCCCGGCCATGCAGTCGAGAGAGCGGGCGGATAAGTGAGCTAGACAGTTGCTTTTGTCATTTGTGACTAGTGTGTCATCGTAGTAGTCGGTACATACATGTACATGTACTCATGTAGTCATGTACGTTGCGTCGCAGTCAATAGTGTGTGAGTGGCATCAATTTCAGGGCCTAAATGTAGTGATTTACAGTCAATATCGCCAAAATTTTCGCGCCTGCGGCGGGCAGAACTCCCGCGCGCATTGCGCGCGGGGCAACTTGATTACCACCCCTCTATAGAGCTCCCCTGTCACCTCCCAAGAGGCCGTCGACTACCCGGGTGCAGTCGTCGGAGATGGTGAGACACAAGTACATGTACGGAAGCCGGGAAGGAGCACGAACGGGAAGGAGACCAGGAGGAGACACGCCTGACTGAACTGAACTGAACTGAACTGTAGTCAAGTCTATACATTTCCGGTCGCTTGACTTGACCGTTTCAAAACATGTCAGACGCGACGTCCCTTCCTCCGCTGCCGCTGGCGCCTGCGGATCCTGACAGCGTCAAGGAGGCCACTGTGTCCTCGGCCACCGCCCAAGCGCAGGCTCAGCGCCCATCGGCGGTCGAACAGGCATACCGCAACACGATCGCGCCTCCGGGACGAACACGCACAGTTGCGAGGCCGAGCAAGCAGGGCGGCAGCGCGGCGGTGGGGACGGCAGAGCCCAGCGCGAGCGCTATCGCAGCATCCAAAGCTACCGATGGTATGTTAGCGGCATCCAAAGCTACCGATGGTATGTGCGACCCAGCGGTGGCGACGGCGACCGCGACGCGGCATCGACAGCCTTCCGCCTCGCCGTCTGCGTCCGCCCTCAGCAGCGCTGGCGATGTATCGTCCGCCCTGAAGGCGGCCGTCATGGTCGAGGCGGATGCGCGCGAGCACCTGCGCAAGATGCGCGCAAAGGTGCAGCGCGAGCTTGCGCGTGCCACGTCGATGGCGGCGCTCGAGGATCTGCGCGAGCGCAAGCGGCAGGAGGGGGTGAACACTCGAGCTGATTTCGAACGACAGGTCGGTCGCGACGTGACGCGCAAGATCGCCGAGGACCTGGCACAGGGCAAGGTGGAGCCTGCGACGGAAGAGGAGTTGCGCCGTCTCTCAGAACAGTTCAACCGGAGGCTGAAGGATCTGTACCCTGACGCCGAGGTGACGCCCAACTTCTTCACGCTGTTCAAGCACATCGACGTGGATGGCTCGCGCCGCGTCTCGTTTAGAGAGCTGACGATGCTCATCCGGGTCGAGCTGCGCCTGTCCAAGGTGATTGCCACTGTAGCCACTGATTGCCACTGATTGCGCTCGTCCGAGGCGGCGCTTCCACTCTCGAAGCTGCATGCGCATCTCTGAGTGCATGCTGATTGCTTCCTTCATCAGGCGACGCTCCCGCTCTCGAAGCTGCACGCACTCTGGGCGAAGCTTGATGAGAACGGGAGTGGGTTCGTGGACGCAGGCGAGCTGGGGCGCTTCATGCGGCTAGGGCTGCCCGAGGCGAGCGCCGGCAGCCGCACGCGCACCCTGCTCGAGAAGCGTGCGGGGCGGAAGGCGCTGCTCGCGGAGCTCGCGGACCGCTCAGGCGAGGCTCTGACCCGCAAACTTCAAAAGGAGCACGTCCCGCCGGCGACCAAAGCCGAGCTCCTCCAGATGTCAGCGCTCTTCAATGCACAGATGGCGGCGCTTCAAACACGCGATGCGGGCGGGAACAGCTTCTATCGGCTGTTCAAGTACATGGACATGGACGACTCGGGACGTGTCTCGTTCAAGGAGTTCAAGTTGATGATCCGCGATGAGCTCGAGGTGAGCTCCGCCGAGCTGCCGCACGTAAAGCTGCTCGGGCTGTGGAGGGCGCTCGATCACGACGAGAGCGGGTACATCTGTGCAGGCGAGTTCGGCCGCTTCATGAACCTCAAGGGCCGTGCCAGAGCCGAGGCCGCCAGCCCATACGCCACCAACAATGCGACGAAGCGAGAGGCGAAGAATAATGAGATCAGGCGATTGGAGAAGGAGTGGCAGCTGCAGGCGGCACGGCGGGCAGAGGCGACTGCCGCGGCGCTCGCCTCTGAAGCACACCGGCTCGAGAGCGCTCTTTTCGCCGCCGCCGCTGCCAAGACGCCCGCCGTTAAGAGCCGAGGTCCCCACGACGATGCGCCGCTCACGCTGCCGCAGATCTCGCCCAACGGCTCGCGCACGCAGACGTTCACCAACGGCCTGTCGCCGTCGTCGGCGAGCACGGGTGCGCTCGAGACCAATGCCGCGCTCCACAAGCTCGCTCGCTCGACGCTTGCCCACGGCCACGGCCGAGGGCGGTGAGGAACAGGCTCGCGAGACGCTTGCCCACGGCCGAAGGCGGTGGAGGACGCAGCGAAGAGCGACTATTGTACTACGCATATCTGAAAAATGAAGAATGTCTTTTTTCATTCACAGCCGATTCACACGACCAGCCACACCCGATGTGGACCGCCGACAGCGGGCTGCTGCGCGCGCTGCAAGGGCTTGGCGTCGAGAAGGAGCTCACCTGGGTGGATCGTACCATCGCGCGGCAGCGCAAGCTGCAGCACCCGGTCGAGCAGCGCAAGCTGCCGCCGCCAACGGCGCCGGCACGCGCACCGCCATGGGCGCCAGCACCAATACCACTCACGCCGACCACCTTTTCTGGTGCCCTCGACCGGCTTGAGCGCGTGCTCGGCGTCACGACAGACGTGCAGTCGACACCGTGCGTGCGGCCGTCGGTCGCGAAGGAGCCAGCGACAACGCCGCACGACTTTTTGGATATGTCCATGCTACGGCCGCACCAGGTGCAGCTGCCGCTGAGCACAGAGCCGAGCCCGCCGAGCACATCGCCCACCATCCATCCGATGCGCGGCTCGAGACGCAGCTCCATTCCAGCCTCGGCCGAAGTGCCACGCAACCGCGCCCGCCCGTTCGGCAGCAGTGTCACCTTCAGCAGCTCGCCGCCGCAGCTCTTTGATACGGTCGACGCTGACAGTGACTCTGACAAAGACAATGACGTCGACAATGACGTCGTCGATACTGACGCCATCGATACCGGCGGTGGCTTCGATTCGGACCGCATCTCAGCAATGCCGTCCTTTGGGATGGCACGAAGCGACGCGGCCGTTGGCTTGAGTGGCGGCGAGGACGGCAGTGGCGGTGGCAGCTGTCGGCCGATGCATGAGCGTTCACGACGACCTCTACCGTCGCCCGCGCTGCCTTTGTGGACACCCTCGCAGCCGCCTTCGTCGGCGCCCTCGCCCCACCTGCGCGGGATCGCCGAGCGTACGGGATGGGGCGCATTGCCGGGCGCCGAACGCACACAGCGGACTCTCCTCTCCCAACTCGTCTCTCCCGCGCCGCCGCTGCCGAGCCAGCCAAACGCAACTCGGCGTCGAAACTGGGCGCCCAACCCGGCGCCCAGCCCGGCGCCCGACACGGCGCCCGACACGGCGCCCGACACGGCGCGAAACCCGACGGCCTTCGACCCTCGTAACGGCTTTCGTAACGGCTCGTCATCGAGCGCAGCTGCTGCGACGGGCGGTCTGGCTGCCACCAACGCTGCCGAAGCCACTGCCCTCGCGACCGCCACACCCGCGCCGCGTCGTTCTCAGTGTGCCACCCCGCCCCCAACGCCCGCACCCGTAGCCGCGCTGTACCGGGCTCTCCTCGACCGACGAGAAGCCGCCAACTGCAACGCCACCACCACCGACGCCACCGCCAATGCTGCCGCCACTGCCGCCGCCAGCACCAACGCCAGCACCGGCGCCAGCACCGGCGCCAATCGCTTTGATGAGTGGGCTGCGCGCGCAGCCTCGGTGTCTGGAGACTTGCGCGGCGGCGGCGGGGGGGGGGCAGCGCACTTGAGAGCGCACTCAGGTGGCGGCGGGGAGGGGGCAGCGCACTTGAGAGCGTACTCGGCTCCATCGATGAGGACCCCGTGCGCTCGCGCGCTCGACAGCATCGACGCATCGACCGCCACAGAGGCCGCCACAGAGGCCGCCACGGAGGCCGAAGCGCCGGCAACCGAAGGGACCGGCAGCTGCTCTACCAAGGTGTCGGTAGAAGGGGCCGTGAGCACGACCGAGGGTTTGGGCGCGGATCGCGAGGCGCGACTGCGCGAGCGTGAGGCGGCTCTGGAGCGCTTGAATGCGCAGCTGGCACTCGACTTTGAGTATGTGCTAGGCGAGCTTGACGCGCGGCTCGATGCGAAAAAGGCGCAGCTGCGCGACGAGCACGCGGAGCTTCAACGGCTTCAGACTAAGCTTGACGTGCGCGAGAGGCAGCTGCAAGGGCGCGAGCAGACGGTTCGAGTTCTCTTGGACGGCGGTGGGCATGAGATGACGCCCGCGACGGCGGCAGCGCGCCATCGGTTCGAGAAGGCGAAGCGCGAGCTCGCCTCCTTACCCGCATCGCCCACGGCAGCGCTCCTTGGCACAGCGAGTGAGGTCGATGCGAACGCACTCGCAGCTGATGGGGCAGCGCCAGCAGGGGCGGCAGCAGCGGGCTCGTTCGAGGCCGTGCTCGCCTTACTTGAGCAGGTCGCCACTCACCTTAGCAGCACAGCGATGGACGGCGTGGGTGCCGGCAGTGTGGCGGCAGTGGCGCCTCCTTTGGCCGCATACGACTCCGCGTCGTCGATAGCCTCGTCCACGCTCCCTGTGCATGCCATCGGAGACCGAGGGCGCCGTATCGAGCACATGCCGAGGTCCCCAGGCCGGCGAACCGGAGACAGCGCTCTCGGCGCTCTCGGTGCCCACCACGGCGCTCACGGCGCTCACGGCGTCCTCGGTGGTGGCCTGGGCGGCGGCGGCGGCCTGGGCGGCGGCGCGATGGGTGGCAAGGAAGGCAATGCGGCGGTGCATGCGACGATTGACCTGCAACTTGTGCAGCAAGAAAGTGTCACCTCGAAGATGTACACGCTCGCCTCCTACTTACGGCTGCTGCACGCGGGGTGGGGCGGCGCTACGGGCGCCGCCTCGGGCGCCGTCCCTACCGTGGCGGCGCCCGGGGCAGCGCCCTCGGCGGTCGTCGGTGATCGCGCGGAAGCGACAGCTCATCTGAGCGCCGTCACGAGCGCTCGCTGCGGCGCTGTTGTGGGCGAGGCTGGCGGTGGCGCTGTTGTGGGACCGTCTTTGTGCCCACCTCCACTTGTGCCTCCGCCGCTACCTGTGGCAGGGGCAGCAGCGGCGGGGGCAGCAGCGCCGCACGCGCCGCCGCCGCCACCGCCACCGCCACCGCCACCGCTACAGCCACTACTGCCGGGGGCAGCGCCGCCGCTCGCGCCACCGCCTCTGCCCACAGCGCTGGTGCCTCCGCCGCCTCCGCCGCCTCTGACGGGTGTGCCACCACCGCCGCCGCCGCCGCCGATGCCTGGTGCGCAGCCCGGTGCGTCGACCGGTGTGCCACCCCCTCCTCTCCCCGGTCTGCCCGGTGCGCCGCCCGGTATGCCGCCTGCCGCCGTGTCGAGCGGCCCACAGCGGCCACCGCTCCGGCCGGTACACTGGATGCAGCTCCCGCCGGCCAAGCTTGCAGGATCGGTGTGGGCCACGTTGGATGTGAACGCTGTGCACGTCGATGAGGAAGCTACACGAACGCTCTTCGCGGCGCGTGTGCCGCCCTCGAAGCGCCCTTCCACAGGGGCCGCCCGCCACGCAGCCTCCTGCGACAGCATCGCAGACACTTCTGAGGCTGCTGGCCTCGGAGGCAGCAGCGGTGGCGGCGGGGGCGAGGGGGGACGTACGAGCAGCTTCGCGGGCGGCGCCGCACAGCGCGGGACGACGCCCACGCTGCACGTGCTGAGCTTGCCGCGCGCGAACAACGTCGGCATCTTCCTACGCAAGAGTTTGACTTGGAAGGGCGTCTCGATGGTACGCCGCGCGGGCGACCCGCAGATCGGCGGCAGCAGCAGCAGCAGCGGCGGCGGAGGCGGCGGCGGCGGCGGCGGCAACGGCAGCGGCGGTGGCGGCGGTGTGCCTGAGCTATGCGCGGCCATCGTTCGATTGGATCTGATGCTGGCCGAGCCGGAGATGCTCGATGCGGTCCTCTCGAACCTACCCCCCGAAAGCGAGGCGGAGCAGCTACGTGCACTCTCATTGCCCCCGGAGCAGCTCACGCCGCCCGAGCGATTCTGCTTTGAGATGGCGCGCCTGCCGCGCCTGCGCCCGCGCCTGCACGCGCTGCGCCAGCGCCAGAGCCTGCCGGAAAAGCTCGGACGTGCCACGACGGCGCTCGGCGCGGTCGCCGAAGCCGCGAGGGCTCTTATGGAGAGCAGTCTCTTTCGACGACTGCTCGCTTCCATCCTGCGCCACGGCAACGTGCTCAACGAGAACACGGCGCGGGCTGGGGCGCGTGGCGTGCGCCTCGACGGGCTCGAAAAGGCTCGCGCTGTCAAGTCCGCGGAAGGCCAGACGTCTCTGCTGGAGTACGCGTGCGCGGCCGCGAGGGTCCCCCTTGAGCAGCTGCAGGTCGAGTTGAGCACCGTGCGGCTGGCGATTCAGATGCCGTTGCCCGAGGTGCTGCGGTTCGTCAAGGAGGTTGAGGACAGCGTGGATGCTGTCAGCCAGGAGCTCGCACTCTGTCCAATCGCCGACCTTGAGGCCGACGTCGCCGCCGGCGCGCAGCAGTCGCTCGAGGCGCCCGAGACGGCGCCGATCGGGACCGACGGTATCGCCGCCGCCACCCAGGAGGCGGCGGCGGCAGCGGCGGCTAAGGTGGCGGGAGCGGTCGCCGCGCGGCGCGGCGAGAGCCCTGACGAGCAACAGCTGGCCTTGCGCTTTCGTTGGGTAATGGAGCCTTTCCTGGCCGAGATGCGATCTGGGTTGGTGGAGCTCACGACTCGGCGCGCCGAGACGAGCGCGCTGCTGCGCAAGCTTGCGGTGTGGTTGGGGGAGGACCCCGCACAGGCGAACCCAGACGCAATGCTCACCGCGTGCGCCGAGCTTGTGGACACGGCGACCGCGATGGCCTTTCGACCTGATCCCGTCGCGGGTCCGGAGAGTGCTCGTGCAGAGAGTGCTCGTCAGGAGGTAGCGGAACCTGCAGAGGTCGACGAGCATGCGGATGAATATTTCTGAGCACGCCACCGTGCGGCAGTGTTGCGCAGGCCGCTCGCGGCACCGGAGCGACCGTCAAGGTGCGTCTAGCCGCGCGCGTGGGGTCTAGTACAACTGAACTGTGTAGTTGTGTAGAACTATAGCGCACTGCCTCAATTGAGTTTAGCCGAATGCCCGAATCAACAGATGCTCTAGTATGCCTGCCATGCGGTGATGGCGGCGTCATTTTCTCTGGACGAATCGCGCCATGGCGAGCGTCCGCGGCGGACGTTCTTTTTAACTGATAACTGATAACTAATCAGTTATAAACGTCCGAGAATAATAACGTCCTTGGATATTTTGAGACCTCGTCGCACTCGGCAGCCGGGCGTCAAAGCTTCGTGCGATCGCCACGCGAGATGAAGGCCGTCTCCTCGCCCGCGGGCAAGCCCGACGCCCGCGATTGCACAGGCCTGTGCAGCTCGAACTTTCTGGAAGGCCTGGCCGAAATCATGGGCTGTGGAGCTGTACGCAAGCATCCTAAGCGGGCTGCTGTGGACCCGGCCTGCAGCCAGGCGCATGATACAGATAGCGGCAAGGCGATCGCAGAAGAGGGGAATCGCTTGGGAGCGCCGCATCAGATCCATCTGGAGACGCGCTCTCTCGAGCCAAGCAGCTCCGTGCGCGTGCAGAGGATGTCCTCCACGTCCGCCGCCACCGATTTCGACAGCGCAAGTTCTCCTGCTCGCCGCACCAGCTCGCGCCCTAAGCGAGAGCATACTCACAAACTTGGGGGTGATGGGAGTGACAAGGGCTACGGCAGCAGCGGCGACGAGGTCGAGCTGGGCGAGAAGCGCCGCCGCTTCGTTTGGACCGCTGAATTGCACCAGCGCTTTGAAGAAGCGGTGCGCCAGCTCGGCTTGGCATCCGCAAAGCCGCAGGCCATCTGGCAGCTTATGGACTGTGGTTCAGAGAGCGACGCTCCCACGCGCAAAAACGTCAAGTCGCACTGGCAAAAGTACCGGGTCGCCCATGGTTGCCCCACGGTGCACGCGACCTCCGCGAACTCCCTCCCTGGCCCCCACCTTGCCCCCTGTTTTGCGGGACGAGTAGTACTCCTTCCTCTCAACTCTCCCTCCCATGCGGCCATCTGACGCGCAGGATATGCCGGAGGAGCAGCCGGCCGAAAAGCTGTTCGAGACGCAGGGCATCTCTACAGCTTTCGCCCAAATCGACGACGCCGAGCCCCCCCGTGTTCCCGTCACTTCCGAGCTCGCCTCCTGTATTCGCGCTGCAGCCAAGCCGCCCCCACCACCTATGGGGGACACGGCGACCATCGCAAGTTCAATCCTGAGCCAGCAGTATCAGGCGACGCTCGCGCAGCTTCCGACGCATGTGAAGGTGGATGAGCATCTAGACAGGCAGAGGGTACACCAGGCCAGACTGGCGGGGATACTTGCAGGCAAGTCGAACGCAACCTTGAGCCCCATCATGAGCAAGGAGCAGGTCACACGCCTCGCCCACCATGTGACGATCCGGCGCAACTTGCTGCAGCACATGTGCCGGATGCTGCACGCGCAGGAACTGGACGCCGCGCAGTACGATGCCAAGGCCTCCTTGCTCTTCGCAGCGGACGAAATGGTCGACTCGCCAAAGATGGGCGAGGATCTCATGAGTACTTCATACACGACCACCTCGCCCTTCTTATACCGTTCGACGAGCTCCGCCACCTCGGCCACCTCATACCCCTCGACGAGCTCGACGCCGCCACCCGAGGCAGAGTCAATCGTGATGACGGACGAGACTAAGTTGATGCGCATGTCAGAGGCCGAGGCGGCGAGACAGCGGGCCCTGGCAGAAGCTTTGGCAGCTCTTCCAGTGCTGCCAGCGCCCGCGTCACATGATCAATTCAATGTCCAATTTTTCGGCGACATCCATTCGTTCGATGAGCTGACACCGGGCGACGTGACCAGCTCCGCCGCCAAAGTCATTCTCCAAGAACTCGAGGAGCTCGGGATCGAAGCGCTCGCGATCGAGGAGCTCGGGGTCGAGGAGGCAGCTTGGGATCCGTCAATCAGCACGGGATTGAGTAGCTCAGGGATCCAGATCCAGGAGCCCTTTGGCATCCTGACATGAAGATGTGTTAAAATAGTCAACAAGACAAACAGAGACACGCGACACGCACCGCACAGCAGATACAACCACACCACTCGCCAGTCCGCGCCCGCGGACGGTCCCGTCGCCGTCCCCGGGACCCTCGCGCCTCGGCCGCTCGGGCGGTCCGAGTGTGCAACGGACCCAGGCCCGTCCGCGGTGACGAGCACGAGTCCCTGAGGGGCCTGAGCGGTTCATGGCGATGGCGCAACCTTCTAGAAACGTCGACTTGGCTACATGTATTGATGTATACATGTCGCCATTAGTTAACGTGTTTACCAACAAAGTGACAACAAAGTGGACTCTTCTAGTGGACTCCGAATTTGCTATTATCCATTAATTTAGGCATTATGATTATCGTGGGGCCGAGCAATAACGTATTCAAGTATCTAACGTAAGAATACTCTCGACTAGAACGATTGCCAATACTGAATACAAGTAGGCATTAAGACTAGAACATTAAGGCATCAGAGATGCATCAGTGGAGACGTCTGGAAGATCGGCAGACACCAGGCAGCGCAGGGCCCGGCTTCCCGGCCTGCCGTCGATACACATGATGTACTTATCTTCATTGGCCGGCAAGACGGCGGGTTCATCGAGAAAGTCTCGAAGAAAGTCAAAGTGGAATATGGCCTAGTCGATGGCTTCGGGCTAGGCAGCGGTTAATTAAGGGGCCAAACGGCCATTTACATGCAACCATGACGAAATGCCGTCCGGAAAATAGAGCCATACGGCTTCGAGTATAACGAGTTCCGCGCACCAACGTGCCGCGCTGTGACTGCTGTGCCCTGTGCGGGCTGTGGGTATTTTAGCGGTAACGCGAGATCGGAGATGACGGGGTGGCTGCTGTTCAGGGCTCGACGAAATGACCCGCATCAACGCCAGGCAACGCCCGAGGCCCCAGCAGTACGCACCGTACGAGTTGTACACCCACACGACACACTGCGACCCACGAGCCGACGAGGCACCGCACGAGCGCACGTCGGACGTCCGCACAGGCGGCGGGGTCCCGCGGTCCCCGGCCATATTTGGCTGGGTAGCTTGTTATAGTAAGTTATATTTACGAATCTCTCTCGCTAACACGCAGGGAGCAGCGGGACGATGCACGGCACAAACCTGTAGCCATACGATAGGCCAAGAAGTACGAAACACAAGCAGGCCGCTACACACCGTAGCCATCGTCGTCATCGGCAGCAGCTGCAGCTATTAACGAGCTCGCCGAAGCTTGCGGCGGCGCCGATGTGCGTTTGACAAAGCCCTGAGCCTGCAATGCTTCCTTGAACTGGTCGTTATTCATAGCTGCCGGCACTCCAAGCGCACCGCGCAACTTCGCCACCAGCGCGTCCGTCAGCGGGTCGCCCGCAGATACTGACACGCCCAACTGCTCGCTCACCTCGGGAGCCGACTCGGCCGTAAACACATAGGAGGCGGGCGCGGGTTTTGCGGCGGGTGCGGGTTTTGCGGCGGGTGCAGGTGCGGGCTTTGGGGCGGGTGCGGGTTTTGCGACGGGTGCGGGTTTTGTGGCCGTAGGTGCCGAAGTGCGTTCGACAAAGCCCTGAGATTGC
>Ga0180443_102081_pt1 | contig 11047 bp, 12 predicted proteins | sample ChrtobMetP5_32mM_FD_119753 | JGI IMG/M metagenome (GOLD analysis project Ga0180443, IMG submission 119753) | Chrysochromulina tobin associated microbial communities from unialgal haptophyte culture, Seattle, Washington, USA - P5_32mM MetaG | ecosystem: Host-associated > Algae > Haptophytes >... | reverse complement strand
GACGAAACTCCGTGGAGGTGATGGCGTCTGATTGCCATTGATTGCCCTTGATTGCCATTGACTGCCATTGATTGCCATTGATTGCCATCAGAGGCGACGAAACTCCGTGGAGGTGATGGCGTCCGATTGCCATGCGGCTGATGGCCACACGAGTGCAGCTGATTGCCACCCGACGCCCCTTGACGAACCCGACTCCCCTTTCGCAGGCATCAAGCTCGTGCAGCGCCAAAAGGAGCTCAAGGCGGCCTACCTAATTAGGTTTGGCACCTCGGCAGGATTGATGGAGGAGACGTTACGCGCGGACGTGGCCATCTGCAAGCTCCAAAAGGAGCTCGGGCTCAAGTACGTTGATTGCCATTGATTGCCATTGATTGCCATTGATTGCAGATGATTGCCGATGATTGCCAATGATTCGCGAGCTGGAAGAGGGATCGTGGGCTCAAGTCCGCTCTCATCTTCGTGATTGCCTTATGATTGTGACTCGATTGCGACTGATGATCCCTGATTGCGTCTCCCTAATATGGCAGGTCCGCTCTGCTCGAAATGGAGCGCATCTTCCTGACTCTCGAGTCTGAGCTCGCACTCACCTCGTCCCTCATCGACCAGGTGATTGATTACGTCTGATTGCATCCTGATGGGGACTGATTACTCTCGAGTCTGAGCTCGCACTCACCTCGTCCCTCATCGACCAGGTGAGGACCACTGAGGACCACTGAGGACCACTGAGTGCTATTTGATGACCTCCCATGACCTCCCATGACCTCCCATGACCACGGATGCTCCCCCGTCCGTCACCGGCCAGCTGCTCGAGGCCGTGCAGCGCTACGGCGAGATGGAGGCGAGATTGCACGCGATGGTGACCGAGGTGCAGCGAGATCAGCATGCACGCGTGGACGAGGATCAGCTACTTCAGCTCGAGCAGCAGATCTTCGTAGAGCTCTTGCAACTGGGGCTGCAGTCACAGGTAATTGACGACCTTTGAGTGCATTCTGACGACATCCGATGACCTTTGAGAGCATACTGATGACATCCGATGACCTTTGAGAGCATGCTGATGACATCCGATGACCTTTGAGAGCATACTGATGGCATCCGATGACCTTTGAGTGCATACTGATGACATCTGGTCGCATCTCGCAGGACACGGGTAGACCGGAAAGCTTCTCGTGGCCGCGCACGCGCGAGGCGCTCCAGGTCAATGCCAAGCGTGCCGGCGAAGGGCTTGCGTTCTACTCCCGAGGCCTCCGGCTCATGGGCGAGGATGTTCAGCTGATGGTCAATATGATCAGCCGCGCCGTCGTCCAAGGGTACGCTGATTGCGTCTGATTGCGTCTGATTGCGTCTAATTGCCTAATATGATCAGCCGCGCCGTCGTCCAAGGGTACGCCCAAGACGACGCGAAGCTCTCTCACTGATGACTGATGACCTCACTGATGACCGTTGATCTCTCACTGATGGCCGTTGATTACCAAGGGTATGGGAAGCTCTCCCCACAGCAGAGGTAGGGGAGGCATGACAGTGCTCCCCACGGCGCCCTCTCCCCACAGGTACACCCTCAAGCCGCGGGAGGCGAAGTTGCTGCAGCGCATAGCCAAGGACCTCTTCACGCTCGTGCCCTTCGTCATCATCCTCATCATCCCTCTCTCGCCACTCGGGCATGTGCTCGTCTTCTCCTTCATCCAGCGCTTCTTCCCAGGTGATCTCCCGCTGATCTCCCGCTCATCTCTGACCTCGGATGACCTCGGATGACCTCGGATGATCACGGATGATCCCGGATGATCACGGATGATCTCGGATGACACCTGATGACCCTTTGGAGTGCCTCTGAGCGCGATCTCGTCCTCGGCAGATTTCTACCCGTCGCAATTCACAGAGTCTCGTCAGAACATCATGTCGATGTACTCGGCCATCACAGCCCCGAGCACAGGTGCGCTGACGAACCTCTGACGAACCTCTGATGACCTATGATTGCCTTCCTCATCACAGCCCCGAGCACAGGTGCGCGGCTGAGCCTCGGTGCGGACCTCTGATGACCTATGATGAGGACCTCTGATTGCCTCCCTCATCAGGTGCGCGGCTGAGCCTCGGTGCGGACCCAGCAGAGCAGACGGAACAGGCGGGGGAGGTGGCGCAAGCAGTTGCGGGTGCGGTCATTGGCACCGAGGTGGCGCTGATGAAGGCCGAGGTGACGGAGACGGGCAAGGCGGAGGCGGAGGCTACGGGCAAGGCGGAGACGAAGTCCTGATCATGGCATGCTGGTGATGGCATGCTGATGATGGGCACTGTGGAGACAAAGTCATAAGTAGATAAAGGAGCAATGGCCGTCAGAAGCGTGAGTGCTGCGGCCGACACCGGCGCCGTTGGCGGCGCGAATCACCGTAACGAAACGTCCATGGCCTGTGGGATCATCACCGTAACGAAACGTCCATGGCCTGTGGGATCATCACCGTAACGAAACGTCCATGGCCTGTGGGATCAGCCTTTGGGACGCGATGAGGCCTCATGGCGGGCGTTATGAGGCGTCATGGCGGGCGCACACACGCACACACGCTATGAGCAGGCGCGCGCGTGCGGGGTGCCAGGTGAGAGAGAGAGAGAGAGGAGGACCTGAATCCCGCACTCTCGCAGTCACTTAGCCCCCCACTTTGCCTCCCCGCTTTGCCCCCCCCACCTCCAGCTGCTGGGGTGGGGGAAGAGCAGAGAGGACCTGAATCCCACAGTGCCGCCAGTTACTTTCGCCCCTCCCCCCTCAGTCTCGGGCGAGTGGTGAGACGAAGGTGCAGGAGCGCAACGGACTGCGCGTACAGTGGGAGAATCGTCTCGGAATACATGTTGTAGTGCGTGTGTGTCGAATACATGTTGCACAGCAAAAACGAAAATACCGTCGTACAATTGTACGACGTCCCCCCAATTGGATGAATTTTCTACTCAACTTTGTTGTCCGATTTGGAAAATCTCTGAAATCTCCGATGTGGCAAGTTGAAGTTTGAAAAAAGGGCGTTCGCGTGATTGAACACCCGATTGTGGAATCGCAAGTTTCGCGACATGCTTGAGGACTCTCTCGCGTCGCGGCTTGCCGAGAGGCGTCAGCTCAGTCAGCGCCGCCGCAGCGAAAGACCGGCTTCCCCCTGGGCTCAAGCGAGCATGAGCCTACGTACTCTATCACCTCTGTCACGTCGCGCAGAGACAGCGCGCACGAAGTTGTTTTCCGATGAGAAGGAGCCCTTGGCCATGTTCTCGCCCGAATTCTTTTCGTTGGTGTACACCGAGCAGAAGCAAGATCGCGCGACCGGCACCACGGAGCAGCAGAGGCGTGTGCTGCTCGCGCCCCGCTCACGCGATTCGTCGCCTCGACACGGGGGGACGCCATCACCGACGCTCGTACTCCCCATCTGGTAGCCCCCCCCCCGTCGCGCGCTCGTGGGGATCCGCCCACATCCGAATGTCGACGATCTGCTCACCTACGGTCGGATAGGCTTCGATCGGGTAGGTGACGAACCCGGCCTCTCTGCTGACTAATGAGCTTCGCGGAGTGCTCTGCGATCTCATGCTCCGGTGTACCCTTGTAAAGGGTCTGGCTCAGTTGCGTGTGGCCTTCAGGATGAGCGTGACTCGCTCAGGCCGCGTACGGCTCCAGTGATGTCTACTTGTGCATTCCATGTATTCAGTGCGCGTGCGTGTCGGTGTGGAATCTGACTCGTGCGCGTGCCGAGGTCAAAAGGGGAGGGGCTCAGGGCCGCCGGCTTGATGAACAAGCGGTGTCGTGTGTGTATCGGTCTGTATGGCGCTGGGTGTCTGCTGTGTCGGTCTCTCGCCGCCTTGAGCGCGGCGCGATCGTCGACGGTTCCTTATTTCTTCTAAGTCGAGAGTATCGGGAATAAATTTTAATATCCCGTATGTGGTATGACTTCGATCGCCCGTCGCTAACGACACCTAAATAGAAACGATCAAAGGGATCGTGCGCGATCGCGATCGGGAGGCGAGATGTGGCGTGGATCGACAAGTTGACTCTCGATACTCAAACTCGATCGGTCATCGCGTGCGCTTGGGCGCTGCTTTGGAGGGTTGCCTCGCTGTCGCGCCGCTCGACCCCTTGCGAGGCGTCGTCTTGGGCGCATGGCCGGACGAGGCTCGATCTCGCTTGGAGCTCGATCTCGGCTGAGCTGACGCCGCGCGCGGTGGCGTCGGGCTCGGCGGCGGCGGGTTCGGCGGCGGCAGCGGCGTGTGCCGCTGCCGCTTGCGTGCGGCCATGATGGTCTCGAATGCCATCTTTGTCTTCACGAAGACTTCGGTTGTATCACGAGCCCTGTAATGACCGACGCAATCAGGTGGTCATCAGGAGTCATTATTAGTCATCAGGAGTCATCAGTAGTCACTCAGGGGGCAATCAGGTGTCATCAGGAGTCACATCTCACGTTTGAGAGTCGAAGGCCGACGTTTTATCTGGGTGATAGACGAGCGACAGCTTCCGATATGCGGATTTCACTTCACTCGTCGAAGCGAAACGGCTGAGACCAAGCGTCGCGTATGACTCCACCAATGAGAGCCCGTCCCTCGCCCAGCGTGTGCCTGATGTGGACGAGAGACGAGGCGCCGTGGTGAGCACACGCATTCTCGGGCAGGAGCTGAGGGCATGGAAACCCCTTAATGTCCCAATCGAAGCATTTGGAGGTGCACTCAGAGGCACCCAGAGGCACTCAGAGGCACTCAGAGGCACCCAGAGGCACTCAGAGGCACTCAGAGGCACTCAGACGCACCCAGAGGCACTCAGAGGCACTCAGAGGCAACCAGATGGGCACACCTTTAATGTCCCAATCGAAGCATTTGGAGGTGCGCCGGTCGCCACTGAAGATACACAAGCGCTCGAACGCCGTGCCGAGCGCGCGTGACCATTCGATCTTGAGGCAGGCGTGCTCTTGCCAGCCACCGCCACCGAGCGCGTGAATGACGAACCTGGCGAGCCGATCGGGTCTGAGCATGCACATGCCGCCGCTGACGAAACGCGCCGCGTTGAGCGTGCGCTCTCGCCCGTCGACGGTGAGTGGCACCTGATGAGGGAGGCAATCAGCCACCATTAGGACGCCATCAGTCGTACTCTGGACGTAATCAGTCCCCATCAGAATGCAATCAGACGTAACCGGTCCCCATCAGGATGCAATCTGACACAATCAGCGTACCGTCTGGCGCATGAGGAATGCAATCAGCCTGATGAGGGAGGCAATCAGACACAATCAGCGTACCGTCTGGCGCATGAGGAATGCAATCAGCCTGATGAGGGAGGCAATCTGACACAATCAGCGTACCGTCTGGCGCATGAGCAGCCCTGCGAGCACCAGAGCCCAGAACGACGCGGCGACGAACCTGATGAGGGAGGCAATCAGTCTGATGAGGCATGCAATCAGATATGTGAGCCCAGAACGACGCGGCGACGCACGTGACGGCCAGTGCCGCGAGCAAAGAGCGGCGCGGCTGTCGTGTGGACGGACGTCGACGTAACGACCGTAGATTGACCGCCATGGCCGCGAGCAGCAGAGGTAACGTGACGCCGCCGCGCCCGGCATCCGTCGCGGCGGCGGCGGCGCCGGGAAGCCAGAGGGGCGCATAGCCACACCTGATGAACGACACAATCAGAGGCCATCAGAGGCCATCAGAGGCCATCAGAGGCCATCAGAGGCCATTCAGAGGTCATCAGAGGCCATCAGAGGTCATCAGAGGTCATCAGAGGTCATCCGAGGTCATCCGAGGACATCCGTGGCCATCAGAGGTCACTCAGAGGCCATCAGAGGTCATTAGAGGTCATCAGAGGTGATCAGAGGTCATCAGAGGTCATCAGAGGTCGTCAGAGGTCATCAGAGGTCATCAGAGGTCATCAGAGGCATTTTGAGGTCATCAGAGGTCATCATCACCTCTCGATCACAGCGCCACCGAAAGCGCTCAGCGCGAGGAGCCTGTTGGGTACCGGTAGCCCCGTCGTGCCGGCAGCGAGGAAGAGGGTCAGCAGCGCGCAGCTTGCATGCACCTAATGAGGGACGCAATCAGAGGTATTTAGAGGTCCTCAGAAGAGGCACTCAGGGTTGCATGCATACAGTCATGCACCTGATGAGGGACGCAATCAGAGGTATTTAGAGGTCCTCAGAAGAGGGTTGCATGCATACCGTCATACGGAGCGTGGGCGACAGCAATCAGTCTGATGAGGCATGTAATCAGAAGAGGCTCTCAGGGTTGCATGCATACCGTCATACGGAGCGTGGGCGACAGCAGTGGCGGGTCTAGACTGCTGCTGAAGCGCAGTGCGTGATATGTGAGCCACGAACCTGTATTCATGGTACAAGAGGCGACCCGTCGCTGTCAGTCGCCATCTGTCGCAATCAGACGCAATCCGACGCACTCAGTCGCGCTCAGTACGTGATGCGTGCGCCACGCACCCAGAGGCCATCAGAGGCGATACGCACCCTGAGCAATCAGTTTCAATCAAATGCAATCAAATGCAATCAGAGGCCATCAGAGGTCATCGGAGGCCATCAGAGGCGCCACGCACCCAGGGCAAGGTGCCAGCTCAGACTGATGAGGGAGGCAATCAGTCTGATGAGGCATGCAATCAGATATGTGAGCCACGCACCCAGGGCAAGGTGCCAGCTCAGACGATAGAGCAGCCGCACCGCGCCGGAGAGTACGCTGAGCTCCGAGGCCATCATCACCGTCTCACTCGCTAGAGGCTGACCAGCGACGCTCTCAGCGCGAGTTGCCACATTTGGGGCGACCTTAGCGAGTTGCCATTTTTGGGTCGGCACAGCCGCCGCGCCGCCGTGGGCACCCCCCTTGTCAAGCACCGAGGCTAGCGAGGCTGGAGAGGCTTCGAGGCTAGCGAGGCTGGAGAAGGCCTTCGAAGCGTCTCTCGAGGCAGGCTTTGACGACACCGCACCTCGAAGCCTCGCGATGGCTCCGACGGCCCAAAGGCTCAGCTTGCCCACAGTGTCGAACGCGCCACCGCGGCTGCCGCCGCTCGGATGGGCTTCGGCCTCGGCCTGGCCGAGCTGTCGCACGTAGCTCGGGATGCGGAACGCGTCGCGCACCCAGCCGAGCAGGAACCCGTTGAGCGAGATCGACGAGACGAGCGCCTCGCAGTTCCGGCCGAGGTACAGATGATGTGCGCCGAAGATGCCAAAGAGGGCCCAGAGCACGTACGCGACGAGCATCCGGAACACCGAGAACGGGACTCGCACGGCAGGAGCACCAGCCGGTGCGTGTGCCTCGTTGGGGACGGCGGCAGGCGCGGAAGCCGCCCGTGCTGCGCGCAGCTCTGAGGCGATCAGCAGCTCTCTGCGTGCTGAAACGGTCCGCCCGACGCCATGGAGCTGGCCATCAATGGCGGCGGTGCTGGAGAGCATGAGAAGCAGCAGGATGCCGGCTATGGGTGGCGAACTTCGTCTCATTGTGGCTTTTGCAGTGGCTTTGAGGTACCGCATGTGAGGACGCCACCCTTCTGCGAGCGCGAGTGAATGGTCAACGGCGTGTGATGACGCGTGTGAATGGTCAACGGCACAGACGGCGCATTCTCTGCTCAAGCAAGGACAAAGTTTGTGGAGGTCCTGTAAATCGTGACGCAAGGTTGGTAGTTGACCTACCTGACAACACGCGACAGAAGAACTGGCAGGTGCGTCGAAGCATTGCATGATAATGACGTGGCCCCGACCCACCGCCATATCATAGCTGGACACGTCTCCGGGGATGGCAGGAGCAGGAACACGGCCAGGAACACGGCCCGAGCCACCGAACTCGCCGAGAGCACGTCGGAACACATGTGTGTGCTGAGAGCACAGATCACAGCTCCGGGCGGGCGCTGTGGCGCTGAGGCAAGTATCTCCGCCCAAATCAGGCAAGTATCTCCGCTGTCTCGGGGCCGCCGTTAGGCGCTCTGCTGGGCACCCTCTGCTGCCGGTAGGCGCCCTGCTGGGCACCCTCTGCTGCTGTAGGCGCCCTGCTGGGCACCCTCTGCCGCGTATGTCCACTCGTCCGCATGCCGCATGCATCGGCCGCCGCGCCGCGCCGTATCGAGCGCGCCGACGTCCTCATGCCGCATATGCATCGGCCGGTCTGACCGCGCCGTATCGGGCGCCCGCTGCGCACATCTCTCTCGCTCTCAGTGAGTCAGATGCCCCCTTACGCTCACACGCACGCACGCGCGCGCACCTCCCTCACCCTCTCTCGCGCGCGTAGGTGCGAACATCTGCTCACCATTTTTGGTAGCTGCCGCCGCCCTTGCCGCCGCCCTTGCCGCCGCCTTTGCCGCCACCCTTGCCGCCGCCCTCGCCGCCTCCTCTGCCCCAGCCGCCGCCCTTGCCGCCGCCACCCTTGCCGCCGCGCTTCGAGGCAGCTGCCTGAATAAAGTAAGGCACCTCTTGCCCTGCGTCGGCGAGAAGCGCTGCGAGCTTCGCCCCTTGTCTCTTATCCACGCGATCGTTCCAGAACGTGATGGCGATCCCGGTCGCGCCTGCCCTACCCGTCCGCCCAATCCGGTGCACGTAGTTCTCGACGCCGTCATCTCCCTGCGGCAGATCGTAGTTGATGACGAGGGTCACTCCGCGGACGTCGAGCCCTCGCGCCGCCACGTCGGTCGCGAACATGATGGGCGCCTTGCCGGACGAAAAGGCCTGCAACGCGCGCTCGCGTTCCCATTGATCCTTGTCGCCGTGGATGGCACACGTCCCTGTGGGGAAGCGGGGCGCCGTGGTGAGCGCGTGCAATGCAGTGGCGCCAGGTACTCGTGCTCGATCCATACCGCGGCCGAGACGCTAAAGGTCGGGGTTTCGTCAAGGGCACTTCGAGCTCGGGTTTCGTCAAGGGCACTCCGGGCTCGGGTTTCGACAATGGCACTCCGGGCTCGGGGTTCGTCAATGGCACCAGGGCTCGGGGTTCGTCAATGGCACACGTACCGCGGCCGAGGCGCTTCTGGTCGGCCTCGAGCTTCGCGCAGTCGGCCTTCGTGTTGCAGAAGACGACGATCTTGGCGTCGGCAGGCTGCTCCATGATGACCTTCATCAGCCTCTCGGGCTTCTCTGCAGGGGTGAGCTGCTCGAACTTTTGGGTGACGGACTTGTTGGCGACCAGCTTCGTGTCGGCTCCGCCAACGAAGATCTGCATTGCGTTCGGGCTCAGGTACGACTTGGCAAGCTGCTGCACCTCGCGCGGCCACGTCGCTGTGAAGAAGCGGAGGGCGCCGTGGTGAGCACGCGTGCATGCACTTCACAGGGCGTCGGCCACGTACCTGTGAAGAAGAGCGTCTGCCGCTTCGAGGGCAGCAGCTGGAAGATCTGCAATGAGGGGCGGCCGGTGGCAAGGAGTGGCACAACGAATGGCATGGCAATGAGTGGCAATGGGTGGCAATGAGTGGCACTGGGTGGCAAGGAGTGGCAAGGAGTGGCCGTCATCAGTGGTCATCAGTGGTCATCACGCAGGGAGATGAGTCAAAGGCGGCCGGAGCCTAGGCGACGGGAGCAGAGCCAATCAGCATGCACCTTATCAATCTGCGGCGCGAAGCCCATATCAAGCATCCGGTCGGCTTCGTCAAGCACCACGTACCCGCATGCATTCAGGTTCGTCACCGGCGGGTTGGCGAGTGCAAGCAGGTCATTGAGCCGCCCTGGGGTGCCCACGACTAATGCTGGCCGTCCGCGGCCGAGAGCACCTGATGAGGGAGGCAATCAATAGGCCATCGGATATCAATAGAGGACATCCGAGGCCATCAGAGGTCATCAGCGCATCTCTTGGGTGCTGATGAGGAAGGCAATCAATAGGTCATCAGAGGTTCGTCAGCGGTTCGTCAGCGTACCGATCTGCGGTCCCTTGGGTGCACCGCCGTACACGACGAGCGACTTGATGCCCACCGCGGCGCCGAAGCGCTCCGCCTCCACTTGAATCTGCTGCGCGAGCTCACGCACAGGCGCCATGACGAGCGCCAGAGGACCGACGCCCTGACCGAGCGGCAGCTTGGGCAGGATGGCGCTGAAGGCGGGAAAGAGGAAGCCGAGCGTCTTGCCGCTGCCCGTCTTGGCGATCGCGATCACGTCCTTCCCGGCCAGCGCCACCGGCCATGCCTGGGCCTGGATCGGCGAGGGTGCGGTGAACTTGGCCGCGCGCAGCGCCGAGCGCAGGCGGGCGTCGAAGGGCGCGTCGTCGATATGCTGGACGGGGTCCGGCAGCTCCGACGAGCCCGAGATCGCGTGCTCCTCACGGAACGCGTCGGCGCTCAGAGCCTTGCTGCCGCTGCCGCCCGCGCCGCCCGACGACGACGACGCGGGGGCCTCCTCCATCTTCTCCTTCTTCGCCTTCTTCTCCTCCTTGTCCTTCTTCGCCTTCTTGGCCGGCGGTGCTTCGTCCTCAGCAATCGACGGAAGTGACGCCGCCTCGGCCGCGCGCTTCTTCGCCTTCTTCTCCTCCTTGTCCTTCTTGTCCTTCTTGTCGGCCGCAGGGGCGAGGTCGATGGACGGGATGGCCTCGGCGGCGGCCATCGCTTGCAGCCGCGGCGACTGCCGCGGTGCAGCCGACGCAGCCGCCAGCTTGGCCGCCTTGGCCTCCTTTCGCGCCTTCTTGGCCGCCTTTTCCTCCTTGGTCAGCTTCTCCTTGTCCGACGACGGCATCTCCTTCGAGGACATGGACGGCGGTGTCGTGCGACGTCACCCAGGGGCTCGATTCCGCAAGAGACTGAAGATTCCTTTTGGACGAAAAACGGACGTCGACCCCCCCTACTAGAGTCTTCGCAAAACTTCCGAATCCAGCGTGAATATCCCGGCGTCTGTTTTGCGGAAATCCGCGCGATCGCGCCAAATGCCGCCCAAGCGCGGCCGCTCGGCTGCCGAGGCCGAGGATGAGACGGCGCAGCTGCGCCGACACAAGAGCGCCTTCGAGGAGGCCATGAACGAGTTCCTCTGCCCCATCACCTTCTCGCTGCCCGTCGACCCCGTCACGGCGGAGGACGGCAAGGTGTACGAGCGCTCGGCCATCGAGGAGTGGCTCAAGCAGCAGCACAAGAGCCCGGTGACGAACTTGG
>Ga0180443_102075_pt1 | contig 11066 bp, 8 predicted proteins | sample ChrtobMetP5_32mM_FD_119753 | JGI IMG/M metagenome (GOLD analysis project Ga0180443, IMG submission 119753) | Chrysochromulina tobin associated microbial communities from unialgal haptophyte culture, Seattle, Washington, USA - P5_32mM MetaG | ecosystem: Host-associated > Algae > Haptophytes >... | reverse complement strand
CTTGTCGGCCGCAGCCCTCTCGGCCGCCGCCTTCTTCTCGACCGCCGCCGTCTCCGCCGCCGCCTTCTCCGCCGTCGCCATTTCGGCCGCCGCCTTCTTCTCGGCCGCCGCCTTCTTCTCGGCCGCCGCCCTCTCGGCCGCCGCCTTCTTCTCGGCCGCCTTCTTCTCGGCCGCCGCCATCTCCGCCGCCGCCCTCTCGGCCGCCGCCCTCTCGGCCGCCGCCTTCTCGGCCGCCGCCTTCTTCTCGGCCGCCGCCTTCTCGGCTGCCGCCTTCTTCTCGGTAGCCGCCTTCTTGGGTGCCGGCTTCGAGGCAGGCGGAGCTGAGGATGGCGGCACCGGCGCCTCGTTCATGAATAGGAGTACACTCACTGCTGCATCCTCGTCGTACCCGCATTGAAAGAGTACAGCGGCGAGGGTCTCCTCGGAGATCTCGGGGAAGATGGCATGCAGGCGGGCCAAAGCCTTCTCGGCCGCCGCATTCTTGTTTGCCGCCGTTTTCTTGGCCGCCGTTTTCTTGGCCGCCGTTTTCTTGGCCGCCGCCTTGTTGGCTGCCACCCTCTCGGCCGCCGCCTTGTTGGCTGCCGCCCTCTCGGCCGCCGCCATGGACTCGATGTCGATGCCCAGAGCGGGGTCCTCCTCCCCCCTCATTTGATTGGGCCGCCGACTACGTTTGCGGCGCAGCACGATGGAGACACCGATGCAGGCGGCAATGACAGCGATCCCACCAAAAACTAAACCAACCACGGCGCCGATGCCCTCGGCGCTCATGATGATTGGCGAGGGCGGCGGTGGCAAGGGCGAGGGCGAGGGCGGCGGTGGCGGCGGTGGCAAGGGCGGCGGGGGCGATGGCGAGGGCGGCGGGGGCGGTGGCGGCGGCGGCGGCGGCGGTGGCGACGGCGGCGGGGGCCGGGCAGACGGGGGCGGGCGGGATGGCGACGAGGGCGGGGGCGAGGGGGGCGAGGGCGGCGACGGTGGCGGTGACGGTGGCGGAGACGGATACCTGCACACTCGCCAGCCGGTATAGGTGACGCTGCTGGATGAAGACCATTGGATCGTCCCAGGGCCCAAGATGAAATTGGAAGGCCCGCCTCCTCCTGAGAAGCTCGTCAACGTGCCCGACGGGTGGCTAGGTATGCGGAGAAAGTCATAACCAGGCTCCGTACTAAAGGAGGTTGCTGTCAGGGGCCTTCCTATGGCGAGCGCGGTCGACGTGATGGAGCACCCCAGGCTGTTGCCGTAATTCGACGGAAAGTTGGGCGAGCGAATGCAGTTCGGTGAGGGTGGCTCGACGGTGCAAGGGCCGGATGTGATGGTAAAGTAGGTGTTCAGTGCGTCGGTTGGTGGCGGGGGTGGCGGGGGCGGCGATGGCGGCGGCGGCGACGGCGGCGGAGGCGATGGCGGCGGGGGCGGCGATGGCGGCGGCGGCGACGGCGGCGGCGGTGATGGCGGCGATTGCGGCGACGGCGGCGGAGGTGGAGCATATGGGCACCACACTGTTGTCGTCGCATATCCCGTTTTACAAGGACAGCAACACGACGATCCCGATCCTGAACATCCCGGCACTCCATAACAACACGAATTACCATCCCCTGAAAATCCAATGGTGCAATATTGGTTTGAACACGTCGACCCACCGCAGTTGGCGCAATTCGTCGGCCAAGCCGGTGGCGGCGCCGCCGGCGTCGGATAATGTAAATGGGGGTTATGTCCATGGGCGAAATGCGGATGGTGCGGATGGTGCGGATGGTGCGGATGGTGCGGATGGTGGCCATGAAAAGGCCAAAAAAGGCCCCTTCTGTGGAGGCCGGGTGCGCTTACGCCGTGCGCGGCGCTGGCGGCGCGTTCGGCATCGGCGTCGGTGGCATTAGCGGCGGCGGCCTGCACGAGCAGAACTTGTCCCACCGCGCCGCACAGCTGGAGGAGGAGAAGCGTTAGGCAACTCAGAACAGAAGGCATCAAGGAGGTTTGGCGACAAGACGGTCCGGTAGAAATCCCACAGTGATGACAAAGTGGCGAAGGAGTCGTGTTTCGGTTCCTAATGTCGTCGTGTTGCGCGGTGTTGAGGTTCCGGAGCTGTAAGCCTGGTCTAGCTTTAGCAGGGACCGGGATGTCGCGCTCACCAGGCTGCCTTTGTGTAGTTTGATGAACCTGCAATCACCAACCTCCGCGACCAAGTTTACAGGGACGTCTTTGCCGGCTCATCCGTAGGCAACTCCGACGGATACCGAGGTCGTGCGGACCTTTTGCAACGCCGAACGGCCGCGACACAGGCATCGCCATGCCGGTGGACGAGGACGGTAGGGCCGAGGACGGTTCAGTTCCCACGCCGGAGGAGGAGGAGGAGGCATCCGCGCTCCCAAGCCCGACGAGTCCAGCCTCGACGCCAAGGACTCCGACGCGCAGCCCGCGCAGCCCGAGGCGCGAGGGCCTTCGCACGTGGCAGATCGACTCGGTCACCTCCGACGGCTCCAAAGGCCTCATCCACGACGCGGAGAACGAGGAGCTCGATCGACAGCTCAACAGCCCGTCGTGGATGGAGTCGCCCGGCTACGTGATCACGTCGGTCATGAAGAAGGCTGGCGAAGGCTTCGTGGTCGCCGAGCGCAACGCCATCCTGCAGCACGCGCGCCCGAGCCCGAGCCTGATGCCGGCCGCATCGGTGAAGCTGGGGGGGCGTGGCGACGTCGGCCTCGGCGCACCGATCGTGCGGCGCGGGCAGCGCGCACTCGCGATCGCGTTTACGATGCCGATGGCGGCGGGTTCGGCGCGCGAGGCCGCCCACATGTGCGGCGGCGGCGACGTGTACATCGGGGTGGCCGACGCGGACGCGCAGGCCGGATTCGGCGTAGCGGAGCCGGGCCGCGCGTGGGGCGTGCGCGTGCGCACGGGCGATGTCCACGTCACCCCGACGGCCTCGCACGCGGGCTACCGAGGACGCAGCCTGCTCTCCTCGGCGCTCACCTCCGACGGCTTCCGTGCCGCTATGCGCGCGGGGCCCGGCTCCGGCGTGATGCCGATGCACGTGACGATGCTCATCGACATGACCCGCCGCGCGCTCGCGTTTTCCATCAACGGCCAAGCGCCGATCGATGCCGGCATCGAGCTGCCGCCGGCGGTACGCCCGATGAGTGCATGCTGAGTGCATGCTGAATGCATGCTGAGTGCATGCTGATTGATGGCATTATGATTGCATGCTGATTGCATGCTGAGTGCATACTGAGTGCATGCACTCATGAGCTTGGATGGCATGCTGATTGCCTCCCTCATCAGGTACGCCCTTGGGTGCTCACGGTCGGCCGGCCGCGAGGGGATGAGTTTCGTTGATTGCCTCCCTCATCAGGTACGCCCTTGGGTACTAACGGTTGGCCGGCCGCGGGGGGATGAGTTTCGTCTCCACGACGCCGACTGGCTGCCGTGGCCGCCCACCACGGCGCCGCCCGCCCCCCATGCTCTCGTGCCGCCCACGACGGCGCCTCCTTATTCGGGGGCACGCGGCGCGGACCGTTACCGTTACGACGGGCTCCCCTTCCCTCCCGGGCCGTTACGAAAGGCCGCCCACCACGGCGCGGCGGACCGTTACGACGGGCTCCCCTTCCCTCCCTCGCCGCGCCTCGCTGCGTATGTGGCGCGGCTCGAGCGTCGTCATAGGCGCGCGGCGCGGCAGGTGCTCGCCTTTCGCTGATGCCCTCTGATGCCCTCTGATGCCCTCTGATGCCCTCTGATGGCCACTGATGCCCTCTGATGGCCTCTGATGACCTCTGATGGCCTCTGATGACCTCTGATGACCTCTGATGACCTCTGATGACCTCTGATGACTTCTGATGACCTCTGATGGCCTCTGATGGCCTCTGATGACCACTGATGACCTCTGATTACCTCTGATGATCTCTGATGGCCTCTGATGACCTCTGATGACCTCTGATGACCTCTGATGACCTCTGATGACGTGGCAGGTACTCGCCGCACGCTCGGCGGCCGCGCGACCATTCACACCAGCCACGGCGAACCGCATCCGAATGCATGCGGAGCTCGAAGGCGAGCGCCACGCGCTCGGCTACTTCCAACCCGTCGCCGGTGGAGGAGGCGCCGTTCTGAGCGCTCGGGGCGGCGCGGTGGTGCCCTCGCTGATGAACGGTGGGCCAGCGGCGCATGCATCGCTCGGGCCCCAAACTCTCGCCCACCCGCCGGCGCATGCATCGCTCGGGCCGCGGCGCCCCGCCCGCGGCGGCGGCGGCGGTGGAGGAGCTCGTGGCGGCGGAGGCGCCGGCAGCGCCGTAGCGGTCACCAACGGCAGCTTCGGCGCTGATGGACGCGCCCACTACGGCGCTGAAGGGTGCGCCCACTACGGCGCTGACGGGCGTGCTGGCAGCAGCAGCGCTCGGCCTGCGAGCACACAAGGGAGTACCGGTAGAGCCTTCGGCGGCGCGACCATTCACACCGGCGGCGCGACCATTCACACCGGCGGCGCCGATGGACGGCGCGCCGCGAGCGCTCGGTACGGCGCGAGGGGTCGACGATCGGATGGAACGGCGGTGCTCGCGCCGTACCGAGCGCCCGACACGGCGCCCGGCACCTTCCACGATCCCGAGCTCCTCCAGCTGCTGCTGGACGAGGCGGGAGGGGTGGCGGAGGAGGCGATGGTGTCGTCTTGGGCACCTTCCATCTTAAGAGGGTCGCCGGAGCCGATCGACGAGGCGGTCGCCGAGGCGCAGGCCGCCGCCGCGGCCTTTGCTGCGAGGGCCGCCGAGGCGGCCAAGGCGGAGGCGCAAGCGGCGGCGGCCCTGGACGCGGCCCTGGACGCCGACATGGACGCCGAGATGTTGGCGATCGTTGAGGCGACGGCGCGGGCGCCTACCGGGCAAGGCCACGGTGGGTGGCGTGCCCGGCACAGCGCGGGCGGCGCTGCGCAGGCGGAGGATCTGCTTGCATTCGTCTCGGCGTCGGACGAGGAGGAGGAGAGGGCGTCGTCGTGGGCACAAGCCGATGCGGACGCGGCCGCAACGGACGCGGCGCTCTCGTGGGCAGCCGAGGAGGAGGGAGCCGCCATCCGTCTGCAAGCGCTGCGCCGTGGGCAGGCGGCGAGGAAGCGCTGTCGTGGGCAGCCGGCGCGGGCCGCAGCGGCGGCGAGGAAGCAGGAGACAGCAGCCGAGAACGCCGCGGCGACGAAGCTGCAGGCGATCAAGCGCGGCCAGTCGGAGCGCGCGCGGCTAGCCGTTGAGAGGGCGGAGGAGGCGAAGGCGGCGACGAAGCTGCAGGCCATCAAGCGCGGCCAGGCCGCACGAGCCGAGGCCGTTGCGAGGAAGCAGGAGGTGAAAGCTGAGAATGCCGCGGCGACGAAGCTGCAGGCGATCAAGCGTGGCCAGGCCGCACGTCAGGCTGCTCGCGCGGACGTCTCTGCCAAGCACGTCGCTGCCAAGCGACTGGCGGCGGCGGCGATGAACACGGGCGCCGTGGTGAGCACGGCTGAGGGGCTGGCGGCGGCGATGACCACGGGCGCCGTGGTGAGCACGACTGAGGGACTGGCGGCGGCGATGAACACGGGCGCCGTGGTGAGCAAGGCTGAGGGACTGGCGGCGGCGATGAACGCGGTCGAGGGGTACGCCGAGCTGCACGCCCTGGCCCTGAGGGTGATGGATGAGGGCGCCGAGGCGGGCACATGCATGCTAGCCGTTGAGGGCGCCGAGGCGGCGTCGATCGCGCCCCCGGCAGGCGTGCATGTGCTCACCACAGCGCCACCCTCGGCTGCAGAGCCCAGCTTCACGGCTAGCGTGCATGTGCTCACCACAGCGCCACCCTCGGCTGCAGAGCCCAGCTTCACGGCTAGCATGCATGTGCTCACCACAGCGCCACCCTCGGCTGCAGAGCCCAGCTTCACGGCTAGCATGCATGTGCTCACCACAGCGCCACCCTCGGCTGCAGAGCCCAACGTTCCTTCGGGGTACGTGGCCGCGAACGACATGGCGTCCGAGGCCGCGAACGACACGGCGGAGGCGGCGCAGGCGGCCTTGGCGATGGAGCCAGCGGAGTCGGCGGAGTCGGCGGAGGCGGCGGAGGCGGCGGAGGCGGCGGAGTCAGCAGTGGAGTCAGCAGTGGAGTCAGCAGTGGAGTCAGCAGTGGAGTCAGCAGCGGAGTCAGCAGTGGAGTCAGCAGCGGAGTCAGCAGAGGATCTGGCAGTGGCAGCCGAGGCTGCCTCGGCTGCTCTGGCCTTTGCACCCGCGCCTGCCCTCAACGCTCGCACAGCCGCGCCCGAAGCGGCGCCCGAGGCGGCACAGGCAGCCACGACGGACGACGCCGAGCCCAGCTCCGCCCGGGACGACGCCGATCCCATCGCCGCCCGGGACGACGCCGAACCCATCGCCGCCCGGGACGACGCCGAGCCCAGCTCCGCCCGGGACGACGCCGAGCCCATCGCCGCCCGGGACGACGCCGAGCCCACGCCCGCCGCGGAGGCATTCGACTATCGTGCCCAGGACGACGCCTCGCCCTTGCCCGCTGCGATGGCGTTCGACTATCGTGCCCAGGACGACGCCGCCGTGCTCGACGAGATGAAGCAGCGCGAGGCGCGCCGCGTGCAGCAGCTGGCCGATGCGAAGGTCGCTGAGCTGGAGCTCATCAATGAGAAGCTGCGGCTGGCGGCCGAGCGCCGCTCGGAGAAGGAGGCGAGGCAAGAGGCGGAGAGGGCGCGCGAGGCGGCGGCGATCAACGCAAAGATCAGTGCCGCGTCTCGCCCCCAGGGCGGCGATGCTGCCGCGCTCTACGTAGTAGTCCCACCTGCTCGAGATGTGGCGAACGAGTCCGAAGACTAACGGAGTACGAGTAAAGTTGCGAGGCCGAGGGCTGCGCGAGAGTCGGTAGTGTACGGTAGATGTAACGCACATTACGGTTCGTCGGTAGTTCCGGTGGCGGTGTTTACGCGGTCGGACGCGGTCGGTCGGGGGTGCAATTTTAGAGGTTACGCAGAAACCTCTTTGTACGCACCCGGGTAGTGTAATCTGTGAACGCACCCCCGGGCTGCGTATACGCACCGCACTTGTCGCTCGCGTAAACGGAAAACGCACCCACCTGCCGTGCGTATACGGAATACGCACCCTGGGGCTGTGGGCGCTGGGGTATGTACACGCACCCACCTGCGTTTCTTATGCACCTACCTGCGTATACGCACCTGACGCTCGGCTGCGTAAACACCGGGACGCGACGAATCACGTCCGATGGCATCTCGCATGACGGTGAGATGTAGCGCGTAACGCGGTCGTGACTCCTGGTGTAAGAGACGATGTTCAAGCGATCAAGAGACAAGAGTGAAGCGGTTACAACTCGACCGACTAACATTGATCATTGTGTACAGCCGTCGTGCGTCGCGAGGCGACCGGACGTCGCCTGGACGAAACAAATTAATCCTGGAGAAATAGCAAAGACAACACTATCCACAACCCGTCCGCACAAACACACCCGCGCCCGGGGCCCCGACATGACCCCGACACGACGGTCGACCGAGTCACAACACACGCACACGGCGAATGGCGCACCTATTCCGCCGCAGCTCTCAGCTCAGCTCACAACACAGTCCACGCCAGAAGTGCTGCTGTACAAGACACACGATTTTCGCCAAAGATCGTGCCTAACGTCTGACGACGCGCCGAGTGGCGACCGGTGCCGATTCAAGAAGTCGAGCGGCCCGACAGCGCGTGCGACGGGCGATGGGCGCGCGGACGTCCAAGGACAGTTACAGTCCACGCACTCCCAAGCGCTGCCCAGCCTGCTCGACGCCCCCCCCAGCTTAACGGCTCCGCTCGCCCAGCTCGCGTGCGCCACATCTGCCTCTGCTCTGCGCATGGCTGGTGCTGCCTGCCCTAAGCCTGCCCTCGGATGGCGCGCACTTCCCGCCTGCTCGCCCCGCTCCCCTGAAATGGTGATTACACACTCCCTCGATCCGCCAGGTGCCCCAACCCTCGACCCCAACCCCTCTCCCGGTCTGCAGGCAATGTGGGTCACTGACAGAGCGATTGGTGCGCGCGCTGCGACGCGCACGCAATGCGTCGCTATGGCTTGTCATCAGACAAGTTGGGTGGCTCATACAGAGGAACAGTGACTCACTTATGACTCACTGGTCATTGAGGGCAGTGACAGCGTTGGAGTCTGAAGGAGCCACCTGATTCGTTTTGGCTTGCTTTCCCGATTTGGGTTGAGAACGGCTCGCTGGCGTTGAGTCCGATGGGGGGCTCTGCAGCTTCTGAAAGCCGTTCTTAAAGCCCTCCATGATGCGCGTTTCGGTCGCCCTGATGACGGGAAGCATGGTTTCTTTGTCCTTTGCGTTGGTGACGTTCACGTCCGGATTCTCGAGGTGACTGACGATTTCCGCGACCGTCTTCTTGGACACCTTATCGACGAGACCCTGGACATCATGCTTGTCGTCAGCGGTGTGGATGTGTTTAATCGTGTAGCGACGGTTTTCCTCCGTTGAGGGCACAAGACCCTTGGCTGTGGCCGTCTGCATCGAGCACCATGCCTCCGTCAGCGTCCAGAACCTCGACGCGTACGACCCATCGAGGAGAATGAGGACCTGCGCGGTCAGGTAGAGGTCGGTGATGCATTTGAGCATGAGTTGGAACTCGGCCTTCTCCTTGGGAGTCCTTGTGTCAATGCCACCGATTTTCTGGGCCATCGATGAATAGTCGAACCAGATCCACTTGATCTCTTTGTGATCCTGCAGATACGCCTTGATGGCCTCGAGCTGCACGCCGTTGACATCGGGCCGACCAGGCTCTTCCCAGCGATGGCTCACGAAGAGGATGTCCTTGATCCTGAACACGTTGATGCCATCGCCAAAGGCAATGCCTTGAGCTTCATTCCCAGCCGCTTGATTGAACGCGTCGCTAAGAGGGATTCGTTTCTTTTCCAGGTGACCGACGGCGCGTAGCGTTTGCATGGGAGGCAACGATCGGGTCTTGCAGTCGAGCACAATTTGTGCAGGCAAAAACCAGAAATATGGAGCTTCGTCGCTCCACTCGCACTCCATCTCCCCCGTCTCCTCGTTCTTTTTCATCTGCCTCATCTTCGTTTTGAGCTCGTCGATGGCTTTTTGCTCTTGTCCCTCGTCTCCTCGGCGCAGGCGCGATGCATATGTTTTGAAGAAGTCGAAGTTGAGCGCAACGGCGATGAGCACGTGCACGAAGATAGCACCCCAAAAATCATAGAAAAAGATGAATGTTCCGTAGAAGTACAATGGCAGTTCCCGCGCCATCAAGTCGGTTCGGTCAAAGTAGGCAGCGGGGCGTGGCAGCCGCAGCAAAGGCACGAGGAGAAGGAGGCGCACGAATGAGTAGAGCGCCGACACCAGCTGCGCAAGGCCCAGCACCATGGCGACGATCATATGGCGAGAGAGCAAATGCGCGTAGCCGTTGGTAGGGCTTGCACGGCCAGTGCCAAAGACGAGCAGCGAGATGAACAGCCACGCTAGACAACTGAAGAGGAGAACTTTAAATACGTCGATGCCCACAGCACGCAACATGGGCGTGTACTGCACGGCCTGGCACAGATCCTCGAACGAAGCGTAGCCGCAATTGGGCAGGGCCGGGCAGCTGGCACTGGCTGCAGTTGCCTCGAAGGCCGTCCAAAATGCATCCCGGTCCGTACAGGAGACATCGAGAGAGAGCTCGAAAAATTAGTCAAAGTATCTTGGAATCACCACCCGCGACATTGCCGACTGGCCATAGGTGGCCACGAAGAGGCCGAAGATGGTGTGGATGCTGAGCCGATATGCTTGCTTGCTCACAAATGTCTGGTAAGCGACTTTTTGGTCGTATTGGTAGTCGATGGTGGATCGCACAACCTTTGTGACCATATTCAAATTCAGGAAGGCGATGGGTGTGCCGGCCAAATACATCAGCACGAAGCCGCTCGAAGTGGTACCGGTAGTGTTGTAGAGTGCCGCGTACCCGAACACAGAGCCCCAAAACAAAGCAGCCTCAAAGGCCTTTGGCCATGACCAGATCCGTGGATCCCATTTCAAGAGACCCCGGAAATACTTCCAGAAACTCACGAGACGCTCCTTCGGCGTCGGCTTGGGCTTCGCTTCTGTGGACTCTGTCATGAGCGTAGGCGTGCCATTGGGCGGCAGCGGCGCTGATGTGGAATCCTTCTTGGGCGCTTCTGCGGACTCTATCAGGCGATCCACTTGAAACTTTCGGAGCTTCTGTGGACTCTGTCGTGAGCGTAAAATGGTCCATGGCCTCGTCCCTGGTGTAGATTTCTTCTTGGGCGCGTCTTCGTCCCTACGCTTCTTGAGCCAATCTTCCACGCGCTCAATGACTTCTTCCCTTTTGCCGCTGACGGAGAGCCCGACTTCTTTCCTTTTGCAGAACGCCTTGAGCCATCCCAACGGGAAGCTTTCGAGCCGTTGCTCGTCGTAGGCGGTCAGCCACTCTTGCAGGCTGTTGGGCCGTTTCTCTTCGATCTGCGCAACGAGGAGCGAAAGAATCCACAACGGAAGTGCAATCAACCCGACAAAGATCGCCGCCCTCGCCCCAGCATGGAGCTGTGTGAAAGACGCAGCAGGCAACCCCCATGCCGTGGAGGTGTCCTCATCGACTGCCTGCATGTGTTGAACGGCTGAGAACACCAAGAAGGCGGGTGCTGGTGCCGCCAGAAGAATGCGTGCCAATATCAAGACCCGGTGGCGCTTGTCTAATAAGACGTCCCGTACTTCGCCTCCGAAGCGGTACAACTTTGCGTGCGATTGGCCTCGCGGTAAGAGACTTTGCGAGCGTCCCCTCTCCTTCTCGGCCGCCGCCTCCTCGACCGCCGCCTCATCGGGCTTTGGTCCCTCGGGGGCGTTTGGATCTGATTCGATGAGCCGGACTTTTTGATCTTGAACGTGGGCTTCTTGATCTTGTCCCATGAGTGGAGCCGAACCCGCGCCTTCAATGACTTGGGAGCGCTCTCAAGAACAAGAGGGGGCCGGCTGTGGGAACTTGCCTTTCAGGGCCGGCCGCGCGTTGACCCCACCGTGAAGAGGGGAAAAGAAGAGAACCCACTTGTTACGAAGACACCGCCCGTCGCCGGGGCGG
>Ga0180443_102050_pt1 | contig 11195 bp, 5 predicted proteins | sample ChrtobMetP5_32mM_FD_119753 | JGI IMG/M metagenome (GOLD analysis project Ga0180443, IMG submission 119753) | Chrysochromulina tobin associated microbial communities from unialgal haptophyte culture, Seattle, Washington, USA - P5_32mM MetaG | ecosystem: Host-associated > Algae > Haptophytes >... | reverse complement strand
GCGGCGGGTCGGCTGCTCTCAGGTACGGCCGAGCGCTGCTCCAGGCTTCTGGCACACGCCGCGCGCGCGAGCGCGGCGAGCAATTCGGCACACGGTCAAAAAACCGTGTGCGGAGAAAAAAAAGCGTGTGCCAGAAAAACAAAACCATGATTTCTTCTGCGCCCCTGGCCCCCCAAAAAGGAGGGGAGATTCCACTTCAAGGCAAGGAGGTGTCCGCCTCATACCGTATGCGATTGTGAGGGTTTCGACGAATCGCTCAGGACGGCGCCATGATGCCGTCCGACGTCCTCGGCTCGCCCACATCCACCTCAGCGCCACATTCTCCACCACAGCTAGTTCCACCGCCGCCACCACCGCCACTTCCTGTTGTGGGCGTACGCGTCGCAGTTGCCGAGGCGGTGCGGGACACCGATGTGGGCCCGCCTCTGCCGCCCACGACGACACTCCGTGGGCTTGCATCCGAGCTTGCCACCGATGTCGCCTTGGCCGTGTCGTCTGTGGCCGGGCCGAGTGACGTGCGGTCGCTGCAGGCTCTCGTGACGGCGCTGCGGTGCGAGCTGAGTGCGCAGGCCTCAGAGCTCGCGCGGAGGCGCGAGGGTCTGGCGACCGCCGAGAGGGAGCGAGTGCATCTTGCACAGGCGCTGCGCATGCTGGTCTCCGAGCGCGAGGAGACGAAAGCACGTCTGGCGGAGGCGAGAGCAAGGCTTGCGAGCCTGGACGACCTTCATACACAGGAGCGCAAGGAGGACACCCAGCTGTTCCAGTCGAATCTGCAGCGGCTCCTCGCAGACAAGGCGCGCCTGGTCGAGGAGGTCGAAGAGGGCGCGCACCAGAAGGATGTGCTGACCGAGGCGCTCGCGCGCGTACACCAGGAGCTCCGCCATTCCCAACGGTTGAATGAGGAGCGCGGTCTCCTTGCAGCCCAGCATTCAGAGGTGACGGAGCGGCTACAGAGCGCGCTGAGCGAGCGCGACAAGGCGCGGGTGGAGCTGCAGACGCGTGACAAGCAGCTCGAGGCAACACGTGGCGCGCTCGCCGCGCATGCGCGCGGCGTCGAGCGACTTCGCGCCGAACTCGAGGCGGCGACCGTCAAGTCGGGCGCCGTGGCGGCGCGCGCACGCCGTGACGAAACTGAGCGTCACGCACTCACGGCGGAGCTGCTCGACGTCGAGAGGGCGTGGGCGGCGGCGTTTGCGGACGCTCACGAGGTTCGCAGCCTTCGGAGCGCCGAGGTGGGCGCATGCCTCGGGTCGATCTCCGAAGCCGAGATGGAGGCGGCCGAGGCGCTCCGCACGGCGCGCGCGCAGCTCGCGCTTGCGGACGCTGCACGGCGGGATGCGGAGGCCGCGCGGTCGGCGCTCGCCGCCTTTCGGGAGGTGCGCGACGCCGATGCGAGCTCGAGCGTCGCCTCCCGCGAGCAGTCGGAGAGTCTGCTGGGTCAGCTGCGTGCCGAGCGAGATAGCTATCTCGCGGAGCTCGCAGCTCAGAAGCGCATCTCGGAGAGCCTGCGGTGTGAACTCAAGAAGGCGCTGCAGAGAGCTCAACCCAACGACGCCGCCAGCACCACCACCAGCGACAGCGCCGCCGCGGCCGCCACCACGGCCGCCGCCACTGCCACCGCCGCAGCCTTCGCAGCTGCCGCCACAGCTGCCGCCAGCACAGCTGCCGCCCCGGCCGTAGTAGTAGTAGACTACTCCCTTGCGAGTTGATGACCACGCTGCATGCAAATCAGAGTTGCCCAAGAGTTCCAATTCATTACACAACAAGCAAAATATCGTGTTCCCGTTACACGTACACCGGGTGGGTCTCAGCTGACTGCTGTCCGGTGCGCGTGGCCGTTTTCGTCGTCCCTCGGCGCTCTGCGCTGGGATGCACCGTCCGCAAAGACCAAAGTCGAGAGCGCCGGCGTGCGGTGGATATCAGCGTGTCACTGATTGCAATCAGTATCGCGATCCGTATTCCCAAACCACACCTCACCAGCCTTCTTTCCTGCCATTCCCCTGCTCCCCGACGACGCGCCACCCGCCCGAGCGCCACCACCCTCATTCCGATCCCCAAACCACGCGGCCCCTGCACGTCCATGACCAGCCTTCTTTCCTGCCTTTCCCCCGATGCTCCCCGTAGACGCCCGAGCACCACCCCTTCCCTTCCTCATGCTGGGAGGCGTCATGGGACTGGTCGGGTGGGGAGCGGAAGTGGCAGGGTGCAGCTCAGGACGGCGTCCTTGGATGGCCCTCAGGCTGCGCTCAGGACGGCGCCCGCGGACACTCAGCACGGCACTTGCCTTGGCGGGCGGATCGGGCAGCTGGCTCTCTACGTCCATGAACCGGCTCAGCCAGTAGCCTTCCCCATAAGTGACCAGGATCTCGTCTCCGCTGACAATGTCTCGCGTCGCTTGCGTTGCCAGATGGCAGCCTTCGAGCGTCACATGGTCCGCGTTGGCAGCGGCGCGGGTCGCCACTCGGTACGTGGCGGCGCCTTCTGGTGATGCGCAAACGACGCCGTCGTTCGTGAAATGGCCCAAGTATGCCGGGTTGTCGGCAAGGCGCGGGTCGCCCACGCAGCTCAGGGTGGACGACGCGCAGATCTCATATTGACGCGCATCGGCACTCGTCACGCGGTCCACGTCCCTCTCACCCATTGGAATGTGGACGCCAAAGACGACACCGCTGCACAGCTGCTTGCTAGCGCTCATGGCCACTTGCCCATCCTTCCAGTATAGGAGCGCATCGCCCGGGTAGAGCGTGATCAGCTCACCAGCCCGAATGTCTCGCGTTGCAAAGAGGCCCGTGCCGCCATCTTGGAGCCGGCTCGGTCCGGTGCGGCAGCGGTTCAAGTGGAGGTCTGCACACCGAGTGGCCAGCATGTTCATGCACACGCGGTCCTGCGTGAGCTCGCCAGTCTTGCGATAGTGCGCACGGACCTCGGACAGTCGAAGGGCGAACTCTTCCAGCGTCAAGTCATCGAGGATGGGAGGTGCGACCTCGGGCGCGGCCCTGCACCGAAGTGCTCGTGCACGATGGCGCCGATGCACGAGGTGCCGCTGCGACGACTTGGCCACTTGAAGCGCTCCATGGCTGTGGTGTATGCACGCTGCTGCAAGGAGCAGGCAAGCTTTGAGCATTTCCCCTCTTGAGTTGCCAAGAGAGGAAAATCTCGGTGTTATCGGTGGAATACTATTGATGATCCGATGTTGCGTCTTTTCATCAGTCGAAATTGTCCGCACGGCGGGTGCTCGGACCAAAGCCAAGAAGCCCGCAGTTTGGGGTGTGAAATCAAAATTCCCGTGCTTCCCAAGTTAGGCAAATGAAGTGTGAATGTTTCATGATGATTGCGCTCGCAATCGCTCGTGCTACATAAGCACCAATGGAGGGGGACTGGACCGACGGTGCCGACGTTCGAAAATTATTGGCCGAGTATACAGGCGGAGAGACTGGCGTCGACGCCCTGCGCTCTCTCGCGCTCGCGGCCGAGCGGACCTGTGCTTTGGGGGCGCCACGAGCAGCCATTGTGCTCAGGGGTGGCGCCAAGCTCAACCTTCCCGAGCTCCGCTCGCCTTGCTTCGGCTCGTCGGCGCTTTCGGTCTGGCTGTGGGTGTGCCTGGATGATATGCCAGTTGACTCGCCACTCAACGTGCTGTGTGCCCTCCAAGGCTCGGGCACTTCGTTTGAGGTCGTGGTGCGGGGCGGCGGCTTCTTCGGTGTGCGCGTAGTGACGCCCAAGGGAGGCGTGCAGATGCTCGAGGCGCTGTCACCGCTCGAATCGGGGCGCTGGCATATACTGATTGTCGACCACACCGCTCCGCCGCGCCGGCTCTTCAACTTCGGGCGCTCGCCAAGCTGCGGCACCGTGCGCCTCTTTGTGGACGGAGCATGCGTGCTTGAGGGTCCTCTCGAGTTCCCGTCGCCGACGAGCGCGCTGCGCCACTGCAGCGTGGGCGCACCCGCCAGCATGGCTGCACCGACCGGCCCTGCCAGCCCTGCTAGCCCGGCCAGCCCTGCCAGCCCGAGTGGCGCGGACGAGCCCTTTCCGGCGGCAGTGCCTTTCGCAGGCGAGCTGAGCGAGATGCTGCTACTGCCCTGCACCAGCGGTGTGGAGGCTGCGGTGGATGCGGTGCGGCTGATGCGCATCGAGCCGCGGTGCACGTTGCACGAGGCCGCCCTGCGCTGCGGGCTGCGACCCTCGCTCAGCTTCCACCCGAGCGCTCTGACCGTTACGGGCGCCGTGGTGGGCGCCTCCTCCGCCAGGCCCACCACGACCATTCCCGCCGCACAGCTGGGTGTGAAGGAGGCGCTGGGTGTGAAGGATCCACACCCAGCTGTGGCAGTTTCGTCAGCGGCGGTGCCTCCTTCACACCCAGCGCCTCCTTCACACCCAGCTCTGGCAGTTTCGTCAGCGGCGGTGCCTCCTGAGGCGCTTTCCGCTGTGCTCCCACCCGTGCATGCAATCGCACCCGTGCATGCAATCGCACCCGTGCATGCAATCGCACCCGTGCATGCAATCGCACCCGTGCTCCTCGAGAGGCGACGCGACGCGCGCGACGCCATCAATGCCATCGGCGGCCTCCGTGTACCCCTCCTGCTCATGGGACGTCTCCAACTGGATGAGTGGATGCTCAAGCAGCAGCAGCAGCAGCAGGCGGCCACTGCCGGCGGCGGCGGCGGCGGCAAATCAGCAGCAGCAGGCAGCAGCAGCGGCAGCAGCGGGCTGGAGAAGGATACCGACTCGGCGCTCGCTCGAGACGGCGCCCTCGCTCGAGACGGCGCCCTCGCTCGAGACGGCGCCCTCGTCGAGCTGTTGCGCATGCTTCGCGCCCTATTATGGCATCGCCCCGTTGCACATGCATGCATGCTCCACCAGGTTCGTTGATTGCCACTGATTGCCACTGATGACCTGCGGCCGAGCTCGAAGCTCCACCAGGTTCGTTGATTGCCGTTGATTGCCACTGATGACCTGCCTTGCCTGCAAGTGCTCACTACAACGCGCTCGCACGCCCGCCCCGCCCAGGACGGCGCCGCGCTCCTCAGCTGGCTGCTCCTCCGCGTGCCGGCCCGCCAGCTGAGCGCCGTCGCGGTCGAGCACCTCGCGGCGTTGCTCGACGAGGCGACCGCGACGCGCGAGCTCCTCGCGCTCGTGCGCGAGCGATCCGCCGGCGTCGTGTTGGGCGGCGGCGCTGCTTCGGGCGGCGCCCACCACGGCGCGGCCAGTGGCGCGGGCGGTGCCCAGCACGGCGCCCCGGCGGCGTGGTCCGAGGTGCTCGACCTGAGCGTGGGCTATCAAGGGCGAGAGGCGAGACCACCCCTCGCCGAGGCCAACCTGACCGAGCAGCTCGAGGTCGGCATCCTGTGCGACCTGCGCATCTGGGCGCGCGCGTGCCCGGAGGCGCAGCTCGCCCACTTGAGATTGCTCGGGGAGCGGCTCGGATTGTCACCGAGATTGTCGCCGAGATTCGCACCGAGCGCGGCGCGATCTGCGCCCACCTCGCCGCTCCCCCTCGTGGGCGCCGTCGTGGGCACCAAGGCCGCCGTGCCGAGCGCCGTCCCGAGCGCGACCCTCCGCGCCCACGTCACCGTCCGATTCCTCCTCAACGGGCTACGCAGCCTCGCGCTCAGCACGGCGCTCAGCAGTACTGAGGCCGGTACCGGCACCGGCACCGGCACCGGCGGCGGCGGCGGCAGCGGCGGCGGCAGCGGCAGCGGCAGCGGCGGCGTGGACGCTGGCGCTGGGTTGAAGAACGTCTTCCTCGCTTTCGCCGAGCTCGCTGGCGCTCTACCGCCCTCGGACGCGGACGTTCATCTCGTGCTGACGTGGCTCACGGACACACGCGTGCCCACGACGACGCTGCTGCGCGTGCCGCTCCTTGGGCTGCTCGAAGCTTGGCTGACGAGCGCCCACGACGACGCGGCGCGCGCTGGTGGTGGTGGCGCTGGTGGCGCCGAGTTGGGCACTTTCCGCGGGGACGGTGAGGGGGGTGATCTGGCGGGCGGGAGATTGGGTGGGGGCGGCGGTGCCTTCGCGCGTCACATGTCGACGCCGAGCCGCCCGTCTGCCTCGGCGCCCCTGCCCGGGACGGCGCCCCTGCCCAGGACGGCGCCCCTGCCCAGGACGGCGCCCCTGCCCGGGACGGCGCCCCTCTCGGGATCGGATGAAGTCTCGGCGGCCAGAGGGAGGGGGAGCGCCGTCCCGAGCGCCACCAAGGGGCGTCCCGAGCGTGCCTCGAGAGAGGAGCCGTCACAGCGCCGTCCCGAGCGCGCCACGAGAGAGGGGGCGGCCCAGCGCCGTCCCGAGCGCGCCTCGAGAGAAGAGCCGTTGGCGCCGCCGACGGCGCAGCGTGTGCTGGCCGCGCTTGCTCTACGAGGCGGCGTTCATTTGCTACTGGCCCAGCTGCAGCCCGAGGTGCTCGACACGGCGCCCGAGGTGCTCGGTACGGCGCGCGACGTGCCGCCGCCGCCGCCGCTGACGACCGATGTGCTCGAGGCAGCGCTCGGCGCGCTCGTCGCCTACTTTCGTGTGGCACCGCTCGAGGTGAGCTTGGCGGCGGAGGAGCTGGAGGCGGAGGAGTGGCTCGTGGCCCGCATCCCCAGCTGGACGCGCGTGCAGGCGCCCAACACGGCGCCGCTCATGAGCCGCTCGGTGTGCGACGCCCTGCTGCTGCTCGCCACCGAGCGCCGTCCCGAGCTCGCCGCCTCGACGAGCGATCCAGACGGGCGCCGTCCCGAGCTCGAGCGCCCTCCCGAGCTCGAGCGCCGTCCCGAGCTCGAGCGCCGTCTCGAGCTCATTCGGGCGGCCATCCCCTCGGTGCTGCTCGGTGCGCTCCCCGCCGCCCCACCCCTCGTGCAGTGCCACATCCTCCACGCCCTTCTCAAGTACGTGGACGAGCCGCGAAAGACAGCGCTGCCGCCCGCGACAACGCCCGCGCTGCCGCCCGAGACGGCGCCCCCGCCCTTGCCTCCGTCATCCCTACCACCCCTACCGCCTCTACCGTCATCTGTGGCAAGCGGCGCCGTCGCGGGCGCCTACGGAGCCGCCAGTGGCAGCGGCAGCACTAGCAGCTCCACCGAGGCGTCGCATGGACACGGGCGCGCCGTCGTGGGCAGCTCCACCGAGGCCCCGCGCAGCTCCGCCGCGATGTGGGCGAGCGCCGGCTACTTCGCATCGGCGCCCACCACGGCGCCCACGTCGCATGGACACGGGCGCGCCGTCGTGGGCAGCAGCAGCAGCGGCGGCATCGCCTACGTGAGCAGCGCCGGCGTGAGCAGCAGCAGCACACACGGCGGGCAGGCACGCCACGCGCCGTTGTGGGCACACCACGGGACGCTGAGCGCCGCTCTCCTTCTCAAGGACAGCTTGTGTGTCGTTCATCTCTTCGAGGTCGCGCGCCGTATCGGCTCGACGCTCACCAGCCCTCCCACTACCGCTCCGAAACCACCGGGCGCCGTACCGGGCGCCGAGGTGACAGGCGCCGTACCGGGCGCCGAGGTGGCGGCCTCGGTGACGCCTCTGGTGAACTTTGGAAGAGTCCATGTGAGTCTACTGCTGCGCTGCGTGCCCCCAAGCGCACGCGCCGTCGCGGGCGCAGAGCAGGAGCACGCGGGCGCCGTCGCGGGCGCAGAGCAGGAGCATGCGGGCGCCGTCGCGGGCGCAGAGCAGGAGCATGCGGCGCGCCTCAGCCTTCGTCTCCTCGCTCAGCTGCTTCGTCATTCGCTCGAGCGTCCCAACGGCTGGCAACTGCTGCCGCTCCTCCATCACCTCTTTAATGAGCGCGCGAACACGCCGGCGCTCACATCGCACGTGCTCCTCCTTCTCGGCTGCCGCCTCCTCGCCTCCATCGAGGCGCAGCTCAAGGCGGGCGAGCTGCCGCCCTTTGCCGCGCCTGACTCCCGAGGACATTCGGGCGAGCTGCCGCGCCCATCGATGAGCGCCGCGTCGAGCGCTCAGTACGGCGCGCGAGGACACTCGGGCGAGCTGCCGCGCCCGGGCGCCGCGTCGGGCGCCCAGTACGGCGCGCGCACCTCGTGGAGCCACGAAGCTTCACCCAGCGCCTCCTGTTCAGGTGAGTGCCACTGATTGCCTCCTTAATTGCATGCGCCAAGCGCCTCCTGTTCAGGTGAGTGCCACTGATTGCCTCCCTAATTGCATGCGCCAAGCGCCTCCTGTTCAGGTGAGTGCCACTGATTGCCTCCCTAATTGCCTCTGATTGCCACTGATTGCATCCCTAATTGCGCCACCTGTTCAGGCACTCCTTGGGGCACTCCGGTCAAGGGCGGCTCTCCTTCACGCAGCTCGTCGGCGGACCATTTGCAGGGCGTGGGCCCCTCGGCGCCCGGTACGGCGCCCGACAGCGGCGCGTCCTCGTGCTTCTGGATGAACCTGGCACCCTTGTTGAACTGCCTCGACCAGCTCCTCCTCCGTTCACACTCTGTGTGGCTCCGTTCACACTCTGTGTGGCTCGCTGGCGGAGCCCTCGGCCTGGACGACGTGGGCGGACTGGCTGTGGGGGATGCGGGCGTTCCCCCCATACCAGGTGCAAGCGGCCTGGCTGTGGGGGATGCGGGCGTTACGGTTTGCGCGGCGTCGCACACTGTGGGGGCTCTCGTGTCCCTCTGTCAAGCTCTCTCGACCCCTTTGCATGTCGAGGCCGGGGGAATGCTCGGTGGGGGGGGGACGCCCGGTATCACACGCTCGTCGGCCAGCCAAAGGGTGCCCCTTGCAGTGCTCACCTCCGAGCCGGCCACGCTGCGTATGGTTCTCCAGTGGCTGATCGCCGCCATTCGAGCCGGCTGGAGGGACGGCGCGCGCGCGCTCGACACAGCGCCGCTCGCGCTGCCCGCCCAGCTCCTCCTCAAGCTCTGCGCGCCGCTCGCGCTTCCCCATGCCTCCGCGTCCCTCGTGCTCGCCGTCCTCTACGCCCTCGCGGACCAGCGCCCCGCCACCGCCACGCCCCTGATTCACAGGCTCATTCACACCCGGGGGCCGTCGGGCGACCTCTGGGCCGAGCTGCTCAACCTGGGGCCCGATACGGCGCGCGATGGGCCCGACACGGCGCGCGATAGGCCCAACACGGCGCGCAATGTGCCCAACACGGCGCGTGGAGGGCCCGGCGCTCACAACTCGCCCGCTTCGCTGTCTAGTTCCGCAGGCAGCCTGCCGCCCGTGCCACCTCCCATGCTGCCGGGTGCCCATCTCGGCGCGCCCGCGCGTGTGACGCCGTCAGCCGGGTTTGATGCCCTCGGCTTCCGTGTCCCCAGCGCCGTACCGAGCGCCGGCCCGAGCGCCGCCTCGAGCGTCATGCCGAGCGCCGTACCGAGCGCCGTACCGAGCGCCGTACCGAGCGCCTGGCCGGCCTCCGGGCTGGCTCCAAGCAGCGAGTGGGACGCCATTGGAGCGGCTCATTCACAGCGGCTCATTCACAGCGAGTTGGACGCTGCTGGCCCTCGAGCTGCCGCGCTGGTGCGCGCTGCCGTGGGCGCCGCGCTCGCAACGCCGCCGTCCACTCCACAGCGCCGTGTTGGGCGCGACCTGGGCACTGATGCGGCGGCCGTTGAGGTGGCGGCGCCATCGACCGTTGCCGACACGGCGTCGAGCTTGCCCCCGGCGTCCGTGCCACCCCCTAGAACACCTGATCGAGTACAGTCGCCACCCTCCATGCCCTTACAGTCGCCACCGAGCACCTCGCGCATCCCAACACCGCCCGACCTCCTGCCAGGCACGACGCCTGCACGCAGCCCGCCGCCAAGCACAACGCCCAGCACGACGCCTGAGCGCCCTCGTGAGCGTACCGGTACCGAGGGCGGCGGCACGAGCGTACCGGTACCGACGTTGCTCCTGTGCGACACTCCCATGCAGCTGCACATGCTGATGCAGGCGGAGGCGGTGCAGCGTGCGCACGCCGAGGTGCGCGATGCGGCCAGCACCGCGGCGCGCAAATGGGCGGGCGCGCTGCGGACCCTCATCGAGACGAAACTCGATCTCGTCCTCGAGATCGAGCTCGAGGCGCAGCTCCTCGCTCGGGCGTCGCCGCTGCCCACCACGGCGCTCTCCCCGCCGCCGCGCCTCGTCGCGCCCGCCACGACGCGCCTCGACGCGGGCGTTACGTTCGATGGGGCAGCGGCGAGCTCGCTTGCGAGCTCGCTGACGGCGCGGCAGCATGAGTGCGAGAGGTGCCTCTGAGTGCCACTGAGTGCCACTGAGTGCCACTGATTGCCATCTGATTGCCTCCCTAATTCAGCATGAGTGCGCGGACGGCGCCTACTGCTCCGTGCCCTCTGCATGCAAGTGCTCACCACAGCGCTCCACCTCTCCCCACAGGTGCGCGGCGCGCGGATGGCGCGAACTGCTCCGTGCCCTCGAACACGAGCGCTGCCTTGGGCTCGGGCCGTTAATTGCGCTCGATGCCGCCGTCACCACTGCCGCCGCGATGGCGGCCGCCGCCGACGCGAACGCCGGCACCACCGATGCGCGCAGTGTGAACGCCGGCGCCTCCGATGCGCGCAGTGTGAACAGGACGCACGCCGCTGTGGGGAGTGGCCGCACCGAGAGCCACAGTGACGTTGGGATTGGCCTTCGGCTTTCCCACAGCGACGTTGGGATTGGGTTGATCTTCAGCGAGGCCACGTCGCTGTGGGAAGGCCTTCGGCTGCTCGACGCCCACGACGACGCGCAAGATGACGACGCGCATGATGACGACGCCCACGACGACGCCGCTGCCGCCCACGACGATGACGACGATGACGACGATGACGACGACGACGATGTCGACGACGATGTGGCTGTTGCTGAAGCTGCGGGTAGGAGCAGCGATGCGGCTAGGCCGGCGAAGGAGGCGAAGAAGGCGAAGAAGGCGAGGGCAGCCATGGTGCCTGCTTGGGCCAAGGGCATCGCCACCGCATGGAGGCTCGACCCCTGGGAAGGGCCGCAGTTCCCCACAGGCGCCGTCCCGAGCGTGGGCCATGGGCGGATGCGCCTCAAGATGCGGCGCGACTTCGCACCGAGCAGCCACGTGCTCGCGAGCCACGATCGCTCGGCTTCGTCGGCTTCGTCGGGTTCGTCAGAGAAGCCGCGGCCGCCGCCGCCGCCGCCGCCGCCGCCCGTGGTCGAGCTGCCAGAGGTGGGGCCGGAGGAGAATGACTCGGAGGAGGAGGAGGAGGAGGAGGAGGAGGACGAGGAGGAGGAGGAGGAGGAGGAGGAGGAGGAGG
>Ga0180443_102029_pt1 | contig 11278 bp, 6 predicted proteins | sample ChrtobMetP5_32mM_FD_119753 | JGI IMG/M metagenome (GOLD analysis project Ga0180443, IMG submission 119753) | Chrysochromulina tobin associated microbial communities from unialgal haptophyte culture, Seattle, Washington, USA - P5_32mM MetaG | ecosystem: Host-associated > Algae > Haptophytes >... | reverse complement strand
AGCGCCAGGGATGGGCGGTTTGGAACCCAGCCCGCACGAGCCATAGTCTCGTGCAAGCCGGCGAGCTCGTAGAGGGCGGCCGCGAACTGGGGCGGCCACGCGCGTCCGCTCGACGCAACCGCGTGCAAGGTCGGCGTAATATGGGACGAGGCCGAAGCGTCCACGGCAACGTTGGTAGCGGCGAGGGTGGCAGCGGCGAGGGTGGCAGCGGCGAGGGTGGCGGCGGTGACGGCAAGGGTGGTGGCGGCGGCGACAGCGGCAGCCGCGGCCTTGAGTGCCGCAGCCGCGGCCTTTGACGCCCCTCGAGCCTTGGCGCACGCCTCCGCGATTTGCGCGCCGCTTGGGGTTCGGCTCCAGTGGCTACCCAGTGCCCATTCGTCCTCGGCAATGTCGATCCATGCTTCCTTGTCGGCGTGATGGGGCGGCATCGCGTCGAACCTCACGAGCATCTCGGCGCCGTCGCGGCGCAGGCGCACGACAGCGCCGCGCCACGCAGCAACCTGGCCTCCATGTTCATACCAAACGGTGAGTTTATCGCCCACGATGGGGTCCGGTACGCAAGGTCGGTCCGTGGCTCGGAGCCTCATCTTGAAATCCGTTCCAGGTCGAGGCGATCCCGAGGGCACTCTAGGTCGCGAAGCGTGCATTGCTCTGCTCCGTGTGGCGACGTACCAGCCGCCTCCGTTCCGAGCGGCCATGCTGGACGGGGACGGGCACGGAGAGGAAGAAGGGGACGCGGCGCAGGGCAAAGGGGGAGGCGCTCCCGATGAGGGCGATGGAGTCGAGGAGGGGAATCTCGACGAGGAGGAGGGGTGCGAGGACGCCACCGAACATGAGGAGGACGAGGTCGAGGAACATGGCGAAGATGCCGACCCGGAAGCCGGTGGCGAACGAGAGGCTGCTCGAGATGCGACAGAGGCAGGAGTCCGCGCGGTAGGAGAGCGCGATCGGCGCCTCGAATGAGGCCGCCGACCATCCGTCCCTCGCCTGAGCGCACCGTGAGCGCGAGTCGCCACTGCCGGTGCCACATCTCCGGCTCGGGCAACGGCCCGCTTCGCACCCCGCAGGAACCTCGCCAATTTCGCCTTGGTTTGCTGCACGACAGCTGATAGCTTCCGCGACTCGACGTGCCAGGCGGGCCTATCGCCCGACGGATGCCGCGCCGCCTTTCGCGCCTTCACCATCTGCGCGTACGAGTGTTGCTCGAAATGCGAAGCACGTTCACGTTCACGAGAAATCGAGCCCAAAAAGGGCAAGGATCTCGCACGTTCCCTCATACTGCTGGGGGGGGTGCAATTCCTATTCGAGTGCCCCCATTTCGGAACTTTGCGCTCGTCCACCAAACGCATTCCGTACCCACGCGCCCAAAGCATTTCCGCGACGCGAGAGTGTCCTCACGGCACGCGGGCGGCTCTGAAACGACCAGTCGGTTCTATGCCCCGCAATGACCGTTCCGAGGACCGTATGATCTATACGTAATCGCTACACAATACTCCCTAATCAATTAATTAACACGCTCTCGGTGTATACCTTCCGTCGAGCTCGGAGACCGTATACACGCTGCTCGCTTGTCGCTGGTCGTCCCCGCCCGAAACGCGCCAACGCGCGCAGTCTGCGCACCCACGCACTGACCAAGAGACAAACTAAGAGACAGCCGCGCGATGACAAGCTCGCCGCTCTACAGGAGCCGGCGGCCCTAGACACCAGGGGAAGCCTTGCCTTGCTTTCGGCGGCGACGGAAGAAGAAGGCAATCTTGAAGTGCTCGCGCGCAGACCTCGGCTCAACCGATTCGTGGAAGAGCCCCGCGCGGAAGCAGCCGCTATCGCCGGCCGTCGGGCCGTACTTGAAGTGGCGCGGCGCGCCCACGACGCGCATCGACGACGCCGCCTCGCCCGCCTCGTCGGACGTGAGCTTCACGATGACGGAGTACTTGATGAAATCGTACACCTCGTCGTCTCGATGGATGGCAAAGCTCGTCGAACTCTTGGTCAGGGGCCCTTGGCGTAAGCCGTGGGCCTCGAAGAGCTTGACCCTGGTCCCGAACCTCGCCTTCAGCCACCTGACCATATGCCGCTCCATGGCGCGGAAGCCGGGCAGGCAGTCGCGCACCAGCGGCAGCACATCCGTCGTCATCAAGAGGGTGTTCAAGAGCTGCCGCTGCTTGTTGATTGGTGACTGCGTCGTGGTGTAGGTGTTGTAGCCCCCCAGCGGCATGCACGACAGGCCCCAGTCGTACCGCATCGGGAGTTGGCCGTCCTTCCAGAACTTGGTCAAGTAGGCCGCGCACGCGCGTGCGGCTTCCTCGCCCACGTTCAAGCTCCTGACGCCGCTCCTCCTGACGCTGCTCCTCTTGACGCTCGGACAGACAGCGGCATCGCTCGGCGCGTCCGCAGCTGCCGATTGGCGAAGGAGGGGCTCGAGCTCTCGATTGAAGGTCGTCATGGCCTTAGCGTCCTCGTCGTCCTCGTCGTCCTCGTCTTCCTCGTTGTCGTCCTCGTCGTCGTCCTCGTCGTCGTCCTCGTCGTCGTCCTCGTCGTCGTCCTCGTCGTCCTCCTCGCCCTCCTCCTCCTCCTCCTCGCCCTCCTCCTCCTCCTCCTCCTCCTCCTCGTCCTCGTCCTCCTCCTCCTCCTCGTCCTCCTCCTCACCCTCCTCCTGCTCCTCCTCGTCTTCCTCCTCCTCCTCCTCGTCTTCCTCTTCCCCGTCCTCGTCGTCCTCTTCCCCGTCCTCGTCGTCCTCGGCGTCCTCGTCGCATTCATCCTCGACGTCGCCAGCGACGTCGCTGTGGCGGGCCTTCCTCTGGCGTTGCATCTCCGCTTCGTTGGCCATCGCCCTGCGTATCCATCCCTCCACCGCCGGTCTGACGGCGGCCGCGGCCCTGGCCCTGGAGGCCAATTTCTTTATCACCACGCCCACCCTCGACCTCGACGTTGGCCTCGGCGTCGGCTTTGGCGTCGGCCTCGGCGTCGGCTTTCGCGCCGGCTTCGGCGCCGGCTTTCCAATCGGCGGCGGCTTCCGCAGCTGGGCCGGTCTCTTGGGAGGAGCTTGTCTCGTGGGTTCCGGGATCCTCGGATCCAGGAAGCGCCAGCGCAGCCGGACAAAATAGAGAGATTCCCATTGCACGGTCCCGTCATCGTAAACGACTTGATGAACCCCGTCCGCAGGATCGTACGCCCCCACCGTGCCGTCGTACCAGAGCTTGTCACCCTTCCAGTACACTGCCACGCGCCGGCCGACGATCTCGGCTCCATGGCCGTATGTAAGCTCGCACAGGCTTCTTGAGATCCCCAGCTTGCAACACCCTGCCGGTTGGTGGAAGACCGAGGCTACCTCGGCCTCACTAGGCGTGCGCACAGACGCCGCAGATGAATCCGCTGCCGCTGCTCCCGTCGCCGCGGGCTCTGCGTGATACTGCAGCCGAGGCAGCCGACCCGCCGACGAACCCACCGTCGCCGCTTTGGTCGCCACGGACCCCGGCGGTGGCTGCTGCTGCAACGGCAGCTGCGGATCAAGGGGCGGTGGCGGCGGCGCGTTCCATGCACTCGTGCCAGCGGGATTGGCTGCGGCCGCGACGGCGGTCGCTGGCTGAGAAGCGCTCGTGGGTTTCTTAGCTGCCACGAAGCCTTTGCTCACCTTCACGTACTTCTCGATCTCACGGATTGCACTCTGGACGATCTGGAAGGCCTTGGTCGAGAGCTCGAGGCCACCCGTCTTGTCAGGATGAATTTCCACCCTGAGCTTCGCGAACTGCTTCTTGACGACCTCTGCCGACGTTGGCAAGGGTTCCTGGAGCCCAAGGACCATGACGCACTTCTGCCGGACGGTCAAATCCTCACGCTCCCACGCTTCGACGATGAATTCCATCTTTGCGATCGTGTCGGCCGAGGCCATGGTGTGGCTTTCTTGCGACGCTCCACGACGAAGTGAAAAGCCAAAATGTTTGTGAAGTCAAATCAAGTCAAGTCAAGCCAAGTCAGGTCAAGTCAAATCGCGAAAGGATCGATGGGCATTGAATCGGCACATCGATCGCGGCGGTCGCAGCGAACTGCTCAGCTCTCAGGTCGGATGAAGCTGGTCGACTCGGGTATTGAGGACCGGGTCCGATAGACCGTGGTAACTTAATAATTTGAATGACTGAGTCTGACTTATCACCTGATCGCGAATCGCGACTCCGCCTCTCGCTCTGCGCCCTCGTGCTCACCAGGATCGACAACTTCGTCACTGGCGGCTAACAGCTTGGACTCAGGCTGCTGCGCCCAAAAGGATAGGCTCAGGCTGCGCTCGCCCGACGGCGTGCGCACATCGTGCCACCAGCCGCAGGGCAGGTACAGCGCGTCACCCGCGCGCAGCTCCACGTGCAGTGCGAGCGCCGACGCCTCAGCCAGGAGCGGGAACGCGGCGTGCGCCTCGGCCGACAGAACATCGTCGACTTGGCTGAAGAGTGAGCTGCCGCCGCCGCCCGCATAGAGCAGCGGCGTGTGCGCCGGATGCCAGAGTGCGATGCGCTTGCGCCCACGCACGAGGCACAGCACGTTCTCAAGGCAGTCGAAGTGCAGCGGCGAGCGCGCTCCACAGCCGATGTACATGGATGGTGCGTTGCGCCAGATCGGGCCGAGGGCCTCGAGGCACGCGGGCGCCGGCCGCGTCTCGGCAAAGAGCGCGGGCAGGTGCGTGCGCAGCCGCAGCTGCGCCGCGTAGACGGGTGCGTTCGAGCCGTGCGCCTCTGCATCCGCGAGCACGTCGAGCAGGTCGCCCAGCGGGACCATGCTTGGCTCCGTGGCGTACATGCCTGTGCGAGATGGATCGCCAACGCGGCCATCTGGCGCCTCGACGGAACGCACGGGTACGCTCGCCGTCGCGCACGTCGCCCGCAAATGCGCGTCGTCCCACAAGCGCACGGGCGCCCACTCTGCCAGCACCTTGCGCAGCACGCAGGGATGATTGCGCTCAACGTACGGCCGCAAGACGGTGGCCAATTCATCCTCGGACGGCTGGAGCTCATCGAGCGCGGTCGGTGGCTTGGACGGTGCGGTCTCAAAGTGCTTAGGCGCGAGTCCCGCCGCTTGAAGCAACGATCGCGGCGAGAGCGTCGGAAACTCGGCCTTGGTTTCCATCAAAAGAAACTCATGTGCACCACAACACCGGTTTCGCGTCAGTCGTGTTAACGTTCACACCCTCACGTACGCGTACGAACGTACTTCCGCCGGGAATGAGCTTCGTGAATGCGCGCGAGTGCATGCAGCGTGAGCACATGTATGACAAACTTATGTACATGCATGGACTCACCAGTTGTCCACGTGAGCCTCAAGGAACTCAACCGCCAGTGCGACAGTGTACTCGGCGAACGAGCCGAGCTGAACGATTGAGTTGTGCCCGGCGCAGAATGATTTGTAGTTCGACCTTTCCGCAGTGAAGTACGCGCCGCCACGCGGGTCGGCCGTTGCCGTCGAGGCTGGCTGCGGTGGCGTCGTCCCAACCGGTACCGGTGCGAGCTTCACGGCCGCTGCCGGTGCGGGCTTGGCGGCTGCGCGCTCAGCCGCCTCCGCCGCTCGCGCGCGCTCAGCCTCCGCCGCCTTCGCCGCCGCCTTCGCCGCCGCCTCCGCCCTCGCACGCTCCGCCTCCGCCCAAAGGCCCGCCTTCGACGCCGCCGCCTTCGCCGCCTCCGCCTTAGCCGCCGTCGCCCTCGCCTCCGCCACCGCCCTCGCGCGCTCAGCCTCCGCCGCCTTCGCCGCCTCCGCATGCGCAGCCGCCGCCTTCGCCTTCGCCGCCTTCGCCTCCGGCTCCGCCCTCGCGCGCTCAGCCTCAGCCGCCTTCGCCTTCGCCCCCTCCACCGCCGAGGTCTTGCCACGCAACGCCTCCGCTGCCGGTATGGCAGCCAGTGCAGGCGTCACGGCTGCCGGTGCGGGTTTGGCATCCGCTGAAGGTGCAAGCTTCGCGGCCGGTGCGGATTTGGCAGCCGCTGCCGGTGCGGGTTTGGAGATCGTTGCCGGTGCGGGTTTGGAGGTCGTTGCCTGTGCGGGTTTCGCCCTCAAGCTCGACCACGTAGCGTTGGAAACCCCCGTCGATGCCAGTGCCGCGTCCACCTTCTGGCACGCGAGGATGCAGACTGTGTGCATGAAGGCAGGATTGGCCACGCATTCGCCTGCCGCCGCCCACGTGGCGCAAGCCTGGGCTGGCCGAGGCCCACTAGGCGCTGACGCCGCCGCCGCGTTCGCCGCCGCATTCGCCGCCACGTCCGCCGCCGCGTACGCCACCGAGCCTGGAGCCGCAGCTGCCGCCGCTACCACCGCCTTGCTCCTCGAGATGGAGCTCGAGGCCGCCCGGGAGTATGCGGAGCGAAGCATGGCCACCTGATGAGGGAGGCAATCAGAGGGCATCAGAGGTCATCAGAGGCAATCAGAGGTCATCTTGAGCATGGCCACCTGATGAGGGAGGCAATCAGTTGCCATCAGATGGAAATCGTATGGCTATCAGAGGCAATCATAGATCATCAAAGGCAGATCAGAAGCAATCAGAGGCGGGCATGGCCACCTCAGCCTCGAGCTGCTCGCTGCGCTCTTGTGCCATGCGAGGCTGTGGTCGCGGCTCGTGTCCCGGCTCCTCTGAGAGCTCCAAAAAGCTCGCCATGCCGAGCCTGCGCTGGGGCTCGCGCTCATACAGCAGAGCTCGCGGCTCCTCTGAGAGCTCCAAAAAGCTCGCCATGCCTAAGTTGGGTTGCGCATTCGCGAGCTCGAGCTTGAGCTTCGCCGCCGACGCCGCCGCAGCCCCCTTGAGCTCGTAAAACTCGTGCTCCTTGAGCTCGAGCTGGGACTTGAGCTCGTTGAGCCGCTTCAGCTCGTCCAACTCTTTATTGATAGCCGCGTAACGAGCCTTTCTCTCAGCTTCTGTCGGCGTGTCGGCTGGAGGTCCATGGTACGCGCCAAAGTCCGCAGGATTGGTACGCATCTCGAGGCTCGGCGTGTCGGCTGGAGGCCCATGGTACGCGATTGGAGGCTCGGCATCCGCGACGTCCTCCGAAAGAGGAGGGCCATGGTATGCGATTGGAGGCTCGGCATCCGCGATCTCGTTCTTATCCTCAGCCGACGCCCGAGCCGCTGGGGCCTCTGGGGCCGCAGTGCTTGCTTCATACAATGCCTCATTGAGGATCTTGCGCACCATCTCTTTGGACATCTGCGCAGCTCCTGGGATCTCATCAGCTGGGATCTCATCAGCTGGGATCTCATCAGCTGGGAGTTCCTCTGCAATTGGGATCTCCTCTGCAGCTCCTGGGATCTCCTTTGCACTTGGGATCTCCCCTGCAGCTCCTGGGATCTCCTCGGCAGCTCCTGGGATCTCCTCGGCATCTCCTGGGATCTCCTTTGCATCTGAAGGTGTGGGCTTCTTCCAGGAGGAGACGCCCGTCTTGGCATTGTAATAGTACGTTCGGCCATCAGGCGCCGTGTAAGAGGCCCAGTCGGGGAAACCATCGACAGGATTGCCGCTCACGAACGGCGAAGGATTCGAGCGGACATCGCCCGAGGCTGGGATCTCCTCTGCAGCTCCTGGGATCTCCTCTGCAGTTGGGATCTTCTCCGCAGCTCCTAGGATCTCCTCTGCAGCTCCTGGGATCTCCCCTGCAGCTCCTGAGATCTCCTCTGCAGCTCCTGGGATCTCCCCTGCAGCTCCTGGGATCTCCCCTGCAGCTGGGGTGTTCACTCCTTCCGGCGCTGCGTCGAAAGGAGAGGTCTCCTCCAGAGAAGTCTCCTTTTGAGAAGTCTCATCGTCCAGAGTCTCCTCTTGGGACACCTTCTCCGATGCAAGCGGCGGTGGCGATGGCGGCGGTGGCGACGGCGGCAGTGGCGAAGGCGGAGGTGGCGATGGCGGCGGCGACGGCGGCGGCGGCGGCAATGGCGGCGACGGCGACGGCGATGGCGGCGAGGGTGGGTTGAGCGGCCCGCATGTGTCTTCGTCGGGGAGCAGGCAGCATGCACAGTTCTTGCACGGGGCAAAGGTGCACTTGAGTTCTGCTGGGGCTGTGTGTATCGAGCACCACGGCATGCATGGTGACGGCGGTGGCGATGGTGGTGGAGACGGCGGCGGCGGCGGCGATGGTGGCGACGGCAACGGCGATGGCGCGGGCGAGGGCGGTGGTGGGGGCGGTGGGGGCGGCGGCGGCGACGGCGGTGACGGTGGTGGCGACGGCGGCGGCGGTGGCGAGGGCGAGGGTGGTGGTGAGGGCGGCATGCATGTGCCAAGGAGGATGCAGCACTCATCACAGCTTTTGCACGGGGCAAACGTGCACTTAACCTCTGCTGGCGCTGTGTGTATCGAGCACCACGCCTCGCATGGTCGCGGGGGCGGTGAGGGTGACGGTGAGGGCGGCGGCGGCGGCGACGGCGGCGACGGCGGCGGTGGCGGCGGTGACACCAGCAGAGCTGGAAGCGGCGGCAGTAGTAGCGGCTCCATTTGCAGCGTATTCGGAGGTGGGGCATACCTCAAACGAGATGCCGGTGGCGAAGCAGGCAATGGCATGGCCTGCGAGGCAGCCGGCGGCGGCGGGCGGGCGTATACCGACGACGGCGCGTGCGAGGTAGCAGGGCGAGCGCCCACCGCCGGAGCGTCGGTGTCGCCGTCGCTGTCAGCTGTCGATCCTGGCACCAGCAGGACCTTCATGCAGACATCCTCCTTGTCGATGGAGAGCGACCACTCGCTTGCAAAGATAGTCGCAGCACACTCAGAGACGCTCGGCCCGTCATAATCATCCTGCCACGCCTGCCGCACCATCGCGCCCGCGAGCCACGTACGTTCGAGAGTGAACTTGTGCTTGTACCCGCGCAGCGCCGGCCGAGGAAGGAGCATCATGAGGTCGGGCGGCAGCGAGGACACCGTCTCTGGCTTATTGATCTGCCCCGCGTAGAAGTAGGACTGCATGCTCGCGGGCGCTAGATCGATGGCGAGATCGATGAAGCCGGCAGCAAAAGGCATGATCGGAGCCATCACGTACCGCACGATGCCCTCCGAGAACTCGAACCCCGTGGAAAGCTCGAGGTCGTCTTCGGACGAGGCCGGGATTGGGCCGCACTCGGACCCATCGAAGCTCAGCACGATGATGTTGCGGTACTTGGGAAGGTATTGCTTGCGGAACTGGAGCGCCACGAGACGTCCTCGCGAGTGGGCGGCCAGAATGGCGACGCGCGTCAGAGGATACTCGTCACCGAATTCGGCGTCGAGGATTGTCTGCACATCAGCCGCGTCGGCCTTGAAGCCAAAGTCGGCGCTCGCATTGTGCCGCGACGGGGAGGTCGACCATCCCATTCCGCGTGGGTCGTACCGGCAGGTGCGCGTAAAGTCTCGTGCCAGCCCCTCCTGAAGGAACTGGTATGTGTCCGACGTTTGGCCGAAGCCGTTGACAACGAGCGCGATCGCACCATGGCGAACCTCGCCCTCGCACCGGTATGAGAGGCACACGCCATCGGCGCCGCATGCGACCGAAGCGTCTCCTAGGTCGTGCCCGTTGATCGAGAGCGCGTACACGAGCGTCTGACTCGAGTCGTAGCACGAGACGAGCGCGAAGAGTACCGAGGGCAGTCCGATTAGCGCGAAGCACAGCCAGCACGAGCAGCGCACTGTGCACCGGGCGCAGCTCTTGAAGCACATCTCGCGGCTCTGGCAGGGGAACGTCGCCTCGACGCACGTGGTGCTCTCGAGTCCCTCGCGGTCCTGATGGCACGAGCTGCATTCGAGGTACTGCAGGTAGGCGAGAAACGTGGCAGCGAGCAGCGAAAACACCAGGTTGAAGGCGTACTCCTCGATGAAACCGGCGCTCCTTGACATCTCGACCGCTGAGGATCCCGCCTCAAGCAAGGCAGCGACGAGCCATACACAGCTGAAGAGGCGCACGATCCACGACGGGAGCACGTCGGGCTTCTTGCCGGCATGCATCCGCTGCAAGCTCGACACGATGATGCCGCACGTGACGGTGCTCACTAGGAGCCAGCCGATGCAGTTGGCCGTGCCCAGCCAGGACGCGAGGCCATACATCACGAGCAAGCCGGCGATGAGCACGGGCAGCAGCAGCGAACAGAAGAGCGTCTGGCACCTGCGCATCACGCCGCGCCCACCACGAGTGCGCAATGCGGGCCGTAGTCGCTCAGGCTTCGGCTGGGCCGTCGTGCCCGTGCGCACGGGTAAGCCGTCCATAACACCCGGCTTCGACCTTCGTGACAGCTGCCCCTTGGAGTTCAGAACGAGCTTCCCCTCGAGGGCCTTGTCCTGCTGCTTGGCGAGATGCGAGGAGTCCCTTTGTAGAGCTCGTGCCTCCAATGAGTCCTCAACCTCGTTGAAGTCGGCAAAACCATTGCCGATGAAGATGCTGAAGAAGCGGTCTTCCATGGGTGTGTGATCTCTGCCAGCTTCATCGTCGCTTGTTTCTACTGCCTCGGTCGCCTCCATCGAGGGAGCCATTGGCGCGACCCCCACAAAAGGCAAAAGCACAAAAACCTAAATTTGGATCTGATCGACTAACATGCACGCCGTCACAGGAGTTTTAGTGAAAACAGCAGTATGAATACGCCTCTCTCGCACGGGGAAACGCAAAGGCGTGGTGACAGAAATCTACATGTATTCACTTTCCCTCCATCAAACAGCCCCTTCACATGGACAACCACATTGTTCCCGGGAACGGTACTATTGTACAACAAAGTACATCGCTGAGGTTGACGAGGGTGTGCTCGCTCAGCTCCGGGCTAAACACCCGGAGCGAGGTGAGCCGGTGCCAGCAGCCATCGAGGGAGACTTCACGCGCCACCGCTTACGCCACCGCTTCGACCTCACCGAGCACTTTCGCAGGCTCCGCCGTTCGGCGGGTGCAGGACCTGATGGTTGCCGTAACGAGTACCGCACCGCCCGGATGCAGCACGCCATCACGGCCCAGCGGGAGGCAGCAGCGGCTCGGCGCCTCGATGTCCTCATGCTCGCTCTCCCCAGGACGGACCCTCGGAGACACGCGTGGCTGGAGGCTGGGGACGCCGCCCAGATCGCAGGCCGTTGGCTTGCCTCGCACCCTTCCGAGCGCCTCGGCTTGGTGTGCTCGTGCAGCGAGTTCAGCGAGATGCTCGTCTCCTACTTGGGTGTGGATAGCCCAGCGGCTTCGTCTCCGGGCATTTTAGGTGCCTCGTTCTCGGGATACAGCGGTGGGCGTCAGCGGTTCGTCGTCGATGCCGGAGGTTGGGAGGTCGAGCGCGTGCAGATGCCCGGGGACGGGTGGCGCGACGCTCACGACTACATCGCCTCCACCGTCTT
>Ga0180443_102013_pt1 | contig 11369 bp, 18 predicted proteins | sample ChrtobMetP5_32mM_FD_119753 | JGI IMG/M metagenome (GOLD analysis project Ga0180443, IMG submission 119753) | Chrysochromulina tobin associated microbial communities from unialgal haptophyte culture, Seattle, Washington, USA - P5_32mM MetaG | ecosystem: Host-associated > Algae > Haptophytes >... | reverse complement strand
CGCGCGCGTGGAGGGGCGACCGCGAGCTCACCCTAGGGCAACCGAGGCATGGCGGACAGGATGCGGCGTCGCCAAGGGCTGGGACAAAAAGCGTGCGCACCGCGGAGGCCGCGCGCGCGCCGAAGAGGTATGCACGAGGGTTAGGGGGCCATTTTGCCAAGGCCTGCCGCGCTGCGGCAGGCCCCCCGCTCTGTGGGGAAATGCAAAGGCCTGCTTTGTACCGCACAGGAGACCGAGGCGGAGAGGCGGAGGGGCCGGGGTTTTGTCCAGGGAAAGGGTTCTCTACACCGGACGTTTGCGAAGCCCCTTACTCCAAACACATTTTTCTTGAGTCTGGGCGCCGACGGTGGCTAATCCAACTGTACGTGAGTCTGGGTTTGCTGAACCTTTTTGGTGTGTGTGAATGAAAGAGCGGCCGGGATTCGTCCCGGACTTCGGCGAATCGAGAGCATGTCAGCGTACGTTCGCAGCACAGGCCCCGGCAGAACGTACGAACGTAGCACAGGCCTCAGCACAGCTTCCGCACACTACAAACCCTTCGTGGCGCAGCACAGACTTCGGCTCGGCGGCCCAGGAAGTTTCGTTGGCGACATGAGAGAGTATGGCAGGATCCGCAAGTTGCAGGAGGAAGTCGAGGACGCTGGCGATACTACCGGCGGCCCGCCGCCGCCGCCGCCGCCGCTGCCGCCGCCGCCGCCGCCGCTCTCTCCGCCGCCTTTGCCGCCTCCGCCACCACCGCCGCCTCCGCCCTCGCCACCGCCCTCGCTGCCACCACCGCCGCCACCGCCGCCGCCGCCGCCGCCACCCTCGCCGCCGCCGCCGCTGCCATCCTCACCGCCGCCGCCGCCGCTGTCGCCGCCTCTGCCGCCCTCTCCATTACCATTGCCGCCGCCGCCGCCGCCCTCACCGCCGCCGCCGCCGCCGCCCTCGCCGCCACCGCCGCCGCCGCCGCTGCCGCCTCCACCACCGCCACTCTCGCCGCCGCCGCCGCGGTCGCCGCCTCCGCAGTCTTTCTTCGCTGCCGTGCAAGGCCTGTTGCTCAACATCTTTTACGCGATCTTCATTTGCCTCGGGCTCTACGTGTGCCTCGCATGCGTCTGCGCCTGCCGACACATGCGGCCCTATCATGAGCTGAAGGAGGAGCGTTCACGCGTGGCAGCGCTCCACGCGTGAGCGAGATTGGTGGTGGCGCCGCCCGCCGGTCACCGGCCTCATCGCCGGCACCACCGCTTGCACTTCCGGCCCGAGCCACAATGTCACTGCAAACAAAGCCCAGAGGGAAAGCCGCGCGGGACTCTTTCCTGGGTTACTCCTGGGTTCATCAAGTATCTCCGGCTCATTACAGTTACCCGTCGAGTCGTTGCATCGGCATTTACGCTTTCGCCCGTAAGTGAGTAAGTTAATTATAACCCTGACCCTAACCCTAAGCATGTGGTATGTAACGGGATATCTTCACTCTTTTTTTTATGGTTATGGTTGATTATGGTACGTTTTTCTGACGATTAGGATTACGTTACGACGCATGCACGCATCGTGTCTGTCGCGTCATGTCAAGGTCGCTGGCGCCCAGCGGCTACGACCAGTCCAAGGGCACTGGCAGGCGTTGGCTTGTGGTGAGCTCGAGCTCATGCAATGACCTCACCGCTGTGAGCTTCGTCCTTGAGCTACTCGCGCACTACGGTGCTTCGGCTGGCCTCCGAGCCCTGCTCAACTATTTTGATGCTCGGCCTCGGACGCCTTGCCCAGCGCTTGACCAAGTCCGCAACGCATCGCACCTCGTCCCGGACTATGTGGCGTCCTTCTCGTTCGTGCCCGGCTTCAAGACTCGGCTGTGGCGCACCTTGCCTCCCGAGCTGACCGCGAGCTATCAGTACGTGTGGCTGCGCGACTCCGATGTGATCACGACGCCGAGGCTCTTTGCGCCTGCGGAAGTCGAGCACTGGATGCATGTGACGGCTGCGACGGTCGCGGCGCCATCAGTCCTGCCGTTCGCGAACACCAAGCCCGTGCACGGCTGGTGGACACCCTGGCGTTCCTCCTTCGCCGGCACGTTATACCTCGTCCCTATCTGCGTGCACAGACCGTCCCTGATTGCCGAGCAGATGTCCCCAGACCCCATGCTGAGGACCACCGATTGAATGCATGCAGGCACGTGCCTCGTGCAGACCTCTCCTATTGCCGAGCAGATGTCGCCCATCTTCCGACGGGACGCCTTCGATGCCTTCCGTCGCAAGCTACTCGAGATCCCTCCGAGATTCCTCGCCACGGATTTCGGTCTCGAGACCTTTTGGTGCGGCTTCGATTGGAATGCGAGCTCGCCTGATGAGGGAGGCCATCAGCATGCAATCGTCAACGGCTTCGAATGGAATGCGAGCCGGTATGCGAGTTCCGCCAATGAGAGATCCGTTATCGGCGCCAGCGTCGATCACGAGCGGGCCGATGGCGAAGGCAAGCACGAGACGGCCGATGGCGAAGGCAATCACGAGACGGCCGTTGGCGAATGCATCGAGTGCGCAGCTGGGCGCCGTGATGGGCGCTCCAGGGCACGCAGTCGCGTCATCAGCCACGGATCTTCGATCTCGCCTCCAATCTCGATCTCGCCTCCAATCTCGCGGGTCTCGCGGTGCATCCTGATGCACCACATGAGCGTCGTGCACGCGGACCATCGCACCATCAAATCGACTCTCGCCAACTGGTCCGATCACGTGAAGAAGGACGCGCCAGACGACCTGCGCGCCTACTTGACCCAAACCTGGCCGGGCGCCATGCTACGGTCAGGTGATCCTGTGGATAGGCATCACCGGTTGCATGCGAGGCGCTGCTGGGGCGAGTGGGAACCGTCCGAGGGGCAGCTCCATGCCTTGGTCCATGCGCCACTCGTCGAACGACCCAAGGCAGGGGTGCGCAAGGCCAAGCGGAAGCGCAAGGCCAAGCACAATGTCACGGGCGCTGTCACCACTTCAAGCAAGCAAGCCTAGTTCACACATGAACTTCATCCCTTGATTCATCCCTACACGCGCTGTACCGGTAGAACGGTGTTTTCTGAGAACTTTCCACCTCGAACATGATCGCGGCGTACAACATTGTGCTGGCGTCTGCCTTCCTGTTGCCCGCGGCTCCGCCCACCGGCACTAAGGCCACCGTGACCTTCGTCGTGCCCTCTTCTGACAAGGCCTCGCCATTTGGTGCGACGTCGCCAGAACCGTCGCCCACATGGCGCGCCGTCGCCGAGCAGATGGTCGCCAGGCTCCCTGGGTTCGACTCACGCATCAGCTCGAGTGTTGTGCTCGAGGACCACCTGAAGGATCGAGCGATGGACACTAAGGCGGATATCATCGTGGCGCTGGGTGTCAGCGCAGGCGCTGCGGCGGCGCTCCAAGCGCGTTCGCCCTCGTCGGCGCTGCTTGCGTACGACAGTGCGCCCGAGGTGCAGCAGCTGCAAAAGGTGGGCGCGTTTGAGGTGGCCGAGCCCAGCGTGGAGGCCGTCGTTGGATGGTCGGACGTGGCACGAGGCAAGCGGCTCCACGAGCAGGCGCAGCAGCTGCTCTCGCGCCACTCATCCGAGGACATGCTCTACGCGATCTTCTTCATCTTGCATGCATTCGTGATCGAGATGCCGCTAGTGAGGCACACTGTGAATCCGACTTGGGAAAAGGGCGCGCTGCAGAATGCGGCCGAGTTTGCGTCCATGTGCACCAAGTGCGGCGACAAGATCGCCGCGGCTCTGACCGACCCGGCGACGAAGGCGACGATTGACCTCCTCAATGCTTGCGACATGCGTGATCAGGTGGCGTCATACCGCGTCATCGTCTCTGAGTTCCTCTGTTTGCCTCTGTTTGCCTTCGAGTGCCTCTGTTTGCCTCTGTTTGAATGAATCTGCTTGCCTCTGAGTGCATGCAAACGCTCCCCTCATCAGGTGGGCTCGTACCGCGTCATCGTCTCCTATGAAACGCCGCAGCTCGATGACCACTGATGACCACTGCTTGCTCCCCTCATCAGGTGGGCTCGTACCGCGTCATCGTCTCCTATGAAACGCCGCAGCTCGAGGAATTCTCTCTGTGCATCCTGCAGCAGAATAACTGCTTCGGGTGCAAGGCCGACATCATCGACACTCCGCGCGTGCCGTTGATGAAACGCTGGCGGGGCGCACCAGTCAACACAGCCGCGGCTCGTCAAGTCTTCATCGGTCATTTGGAGTGCTCGGAGGCGCATCCGGAGGCTAGCCTGAGGCTGCCGTGGTCATGGAAGATTGTTTGCGGCGCCAACCCGGCCTATGATGCCTTCCCTGCACAGCACCAGATCTTCTACCCGTCCGAGCAGGTGATGGCCTCTGAGTGCCCTTGATTGCCACTGAGTGCCGCTGAATGCCACTCTGGTTGCCACTGACGAGGTCTGCTACCCGTCGGTGCAGTCATCGTCTCTGATTGACCTTGATTGACCTTGAGAGCTAGCATCATCGTCGGTACTGAGCGTTGATGTCCGTTGATGTCCGTTGATGGCCGCTGATGGCCGCTGATGACCGCTGATGAGCTCCCTGAGTACCGCTGATGCCCGCTGATGACTGCTGGTGAGCACTGATGAGCTCACTGAGTGCCGCTACCCGTCCGAGCAGTCATCGTCGGCACTGTGGTACGATCCGGTGTTCAAGGTGAACACTCTCGATGGTCGACAGGTGTGGTGTAAGCGCCACTACCGATGCATGCCTCGGCCCGTTGAAGAGGACTTGCGCACCGATGATGGCACGTCAGCAGGCGCGTGGACGCTCACCACGCTTGACAATGGGGTGCTCTCGCGGGAGCACTGGACTACAGTGGACGCGGCGGATGACCTCACGTGGGCGGTCTTCCACTACTCAGGTGGAGTGCCACTGATGAGCTTGATTGCCACTGATGACCTCACGTGGGCGGTCCTCCACTACTCAGGTGAGTGCCACTGATGAGCTCTCTAGGGCCACTGATGACGCCACTGATGACCTCACTGATGACGTGATGAATGCCACTGATGATCCACTGCGCAGGCGCGGCGTCGGTCGTCGGCCAATCCTACCTCGGGGCACTTCTGTGCTCGGCAGATGGCCAGTGGCCCGAGCGCGCGCGATCTGGGCCTGAGCTCGAGCGCATCCGTGCCGCGTTCCGCACGTGCGGCATCGAGTTCTTTGAGATGTATGGGCACGGTCCGCCCGAGACAGCGCGCTCGTTCATGTGGACGGAGGCGCATGCGCAGTGGGAGAAGGACAACCCGCCGCCCCTTGATCCGATCGGCGACCAGACGGTGCAGCAGTGGCGCGCCGCTGAGAAGGCCAAGCTGGTGGCGTAACCTGTCAAGTTGGTTCACCGTGAACGCGTCCGTGTGTTTATAACGAAACCGGAAAACCGAAACGGTGACCAATTTTAGTTTACAATCGACACTCAGTGTTTCCTGTGTACGGACTGCTCTCCTCAAGCCCGCGATGGAGTTCATGGCGTCCTCTTCCACGGCAGCCCCGCGAAAGGCTCCCTGCGAGTTGGAGCTGGAGAAGCTGGTGCAGTATCGCCAGAGCATGAATACGCTGCTCAAGCAGGAAAGCCACCGCCAAGCGTCGAGCTACCACAAGTTCCTGAAGGAGATGAAGACGGTGGAGCCGTTTCTTCCGCCCGAAAATGAGATTTACACACCTCCGTGGAGGAAATCGATGGGTGAGGTCTACGGGATGGAGACCGCCCTGAAAATGAAGGCGGCCCCCGAACCGTACGAGGTGCGCGCCAGGCGCTTTGCCAAAGAGGAGGCAGAGAAGCGTAACAGAGTTGATGGCTGGTCGCGAGGACTTCACAGCAGGTACCACAAGGCGAACATCACGGCTGACGTTTAGGAAGCGCGCGGGCATACGCACGCGGGCGCCGCCCCGTAGGCAGGCGCACGCGCTGCCATTTCCTCGCGACGTACAACGCGAGTCAGACGCGTGCATTCAGTTCAGTACTTCAGAGGACGATAGGAAATTCCAGGCACGGCCGCCATTGCATGTGCCGCCAGCATGTGCACAGTGGTATGTTAGGGCTCAGCTAGGGTTTCAGCACGTACTGGCCGCGCGCCGCGGCGTCCCGCCTTGCACGTTCCGTTTACGACGTCCGCGGGCGTTCCTGTGTTGCCGGCCGTGTTGCGCGCGGGCACGTCCCGATCATGGTCCCGATACATGTAACCGGGGTTTGAGTCAGTGATCAAGGGAGCTCAAGGAGGAGGGGTGGTCCCCCCAAACTCACACATAGAGGGGTTGGGGTTCCATTGCAGAAGCAAGCAAGCAAGCTAGTTAGTCGACACACACAAGTACCTAAACCAGCGCAACCGAGTATTGCAGAAGATTGGGGCTTGGGATCGCCGTGAATGAGAGGAGCGGGTCAAAAGGTGGACTCGAAGCGGCGGAGTCAAGCGGCGGCCGCGCTGGAAAACTGGACAAGCGGCGCCATGGCGAGCTGGCGACCCTACATAGACGCCGCCGTCAACAGCGGCGCATGCCAAGGGCTCAGCATGCACGACCTCAAGGGCAACCCGTTCGTCTCCTCGGACGGCTTCCGCGCGGTCGCCAAGGAGGTTTTTGCAGTGACCAGCTGCTTTGCCAGCCCGCGGGCACTTATTGGCAAACCGCTGATGATCTCGGGGAGGGAGTACGAGTTCGAGTATGGCGAGGCCAACAAGGAGATCCAGCTTAAGGATGGCAAAGCCGGCATCGTCGTCTCGAAGTGCGGCAACTACGTTGTTGTCGGCATGCACAACGAGAAGACGAAGTTGACCGATTGCCGCTCAGCCGTGGAGAAGATCATCTTCTACCTGAAGCAGGCGTCCGCGCAGGGGTCGGGGTCTAGTTGGCAGCCCTACATAGACCACGCCGTCAGCAGCTGGATGGTCGTCAAAGCTGGCGGTATCTATGCCTACCCGTCAGGTGAGATGTGGGCATGCTCGCGGGGCTTCAAGGCAGACGGCGCTGAGGTGGCGTACATCGCGCAGAACCTGGCGGACCCGGAGGCGATCGCGGGCGCCGAAATCACCGTCGCGGGCAAAACGTGAGACCGCGCGCGCCGCATGCCTCGTGCGTCTCAGCAGCGCCAGCGGCGCCAGCTCTTCGAGAGTGTGCGTGGGACCTCGACTGGTCCCCTCTCTCGTGCGCTGACTGCCGGGACCTCGACTGGTCCCCTCTCTCGTGCGCTGACTGCCGGGACCTCGACTGGTCCCCTCTCTCGTGCGCTGACTGCCGTGCCTCGCGCGCGGATTGGGCGCTCTCTCCTGCAGGTACACGGCGGTCGCGGCCGAGCCTGGCAAAGAGATCTATTGCCAAAACGGCGACACGGGGGTTTCATTTCGGCTGTGCGGGAACAACATCACAGGCAAGTTGATTGCCTTCTGATTGCCTTCGACTTGCCTCTGATGACCTCTAGAAGCTCTGATCGGCTGTGTGGAAACCACATCACAGGCAAATTCATGGCCGTCGCGTACCACGATCAGACGGTCGAGCCGGTCGCTTGCCGCTTGGCCCTCGTCAAGGTAGGCGAGTACTTCGACGCGCGGGCCAGCGGGCCCTCATAACCGCCGCGCCGCCGCCCGTGCTCCATCGTCAGCCCATCGGAACCAAAGAAGCTGCGTAGCCGCTGTGTCCACCTCTCTCTTCTGTCGGACAGTGGACCACAGTACACATGCTGATCCTCTGTGCTCTGACTCTTAGCGATAGCGTCAAGCCGCATTTGTGTCAATGTGAGCCGTGTGTAAACTATTGTAGAAGCGCTTGATGGCCAGGCCCACCGTCTGGCTGGGGCACCGCCTCCATGCTGGACGTGTCTCACGCGAAAACGCGTTGAGTCGGGCGTCTTGAACTAAACTCTTTTTCAAGCAAGTTTGCTCGACTCGTGAGTCGTGTGGGTTCTGGGTTGTGTGGCCTCTGGAGACGATGGAGGCACCAAAGCCTGCAGGCAGGCCAGCTGACGATGGCGAGGGCCGCAAGGTGTTCGTGGGTGGGATCCCGTTTGGCGTCGAGAAGCGCGACATTCAAGAAGATTTCTCCAAGTTCGGCCCGATCGAAGATGTCTACCTGCCGATGGATCGCGAGACACGCAAGCCGCGGGGCTTCGGCTTTGTGACGTTCGTGGATGCGCGCGACGCGAACGAAGCGGTCTCCGCGATGCACGGGTGCGCTCACCGATTTTCCCACCGTGGTCCGTCTGCCCGCGCAACGTGTTATTCCCACTAGATGCGAGAGAGGGTTCCCGGGGCCCTTCAGTCCTCGTGGCTTTGCGGAGTCGGAGGAGGCAGAGGTAGAGGCAGAGGTAGAGGCGGAGGCAACGGCCAAAGAACGGACTCAGTGGCATCGGTTGGCTCTCCCCCCTTTTGGGCTGCTCCCGCACGGCTCCCTAAGGCGATCCGGATGGCCTGCTTCACATTCACAGACGCCGCGAGTGGCATTCATGTGAATGGCTGTCACGCCTCTCAGTGCCGCCCTTCACCGTTCTCACCCTCCGCCGCTGCTGCCTTTACGCCATGGCTCAGGAAGGAGTACCAAGGGCGGGAGATTACCGTCAACGTTGCCCGTCCAAGGGACGGCCGAGATATGTCCCGAGATATGTCCCGAGATGTGTTTCGTGGCGGCGGCGGCAGCGGTGGCGGTCGAGCGTATCGCGACGACGACCGGTACGGCGGAGACGGTGACCGGTATGGCGGCGGGGGCTACGAGCGGGGGGGCTACGGCCGTGGAGGCGACGAGCGCCGAGATGAGCGCGGGTTTGAGCGCCGAGACGAGCGCGGGTATGACCGCCGAGATGATCGCGGGTTCGAGCGCCGAGATGAGCGCGGGTATGAGCGCCGAGATGAGCGTGGGTATGAGCGCCGAGATGATCGCGGGTATGAGCGCCGAGATGAGCGCGGGTATGAGCGGGAGGGCTACGATCGCGGCCCACCGTGAGTGCTCGCGCCCGGCTGATGACCGCTGATGACCGCTGATGGCCACTAATGACCACTGACGAAGACGATCGCGGGCCTCATCACGCGCAGACGCCGAGAGTATTACGATGACTACCGGCGTGACGAGCGACGAGATATGCCCCGAGATATGCCCCGAGAAGACTATGGAGGAGACGCCCCCCCGCCTGCACGCGAGCGTGCTAGTGCTCATTACGACGCGCCGCCGCCGCCGCACGAAGACCGGTACGGCCCCGGGTACTCGGGCTACACGTACGGCGCGCCGTGAGGCGCCATGCTGAGCGCGGAGCGCCGCGTCGTGCTGGGCGTCGCAGGACGCGCGGTCCGAGCGCCGTATTGAGCGTCCAAGGAGGCGCGGGCACCAGCAACGGCCGCGGGGATGATCTGCGGGAAGGGAGGCCGAGGCGCCGTCGTGAGCGTCGGGAAGAGCGCCGTCAGGGGCGCCGCGATGTGGAGGCGGCCATGCCGGTCTGGTCCCCTCCGGCCTTTCTCCGGCCTGGCCGCCGTTCACACCTCGCGACGATTAGAGGGGAGAATCGTGTCAGAATCGTGCGTATTAGATTGTGCGGAAAATCCGGAAAATGAAAATCCGTTGGAGCTGTGACGGACGTCAATGTCGAATGTCCACCGCTGCGAGGAGCCCGCCCGGCGCCCGACCGCAACAGGAACAGCCACACGACATAGGCACGAAAAGGGGATCGTCGGGCGCGGTTTTTATCTTTGACTTCTGCTCACAAGAAGCTAGCTCGCTTGCTTGCTAGCTCACATTTGTAAAGTCCCCCCAGCTTCATGAGGATCTCTGTCTTCGAGCTGTGAAAAGCAGTTTGGTCTGTGCGTGTTGGTGTGTTGTGAATGAAAAGCAGTTTTCTCCTCAAAAGAGATGCCACGAGGTTTGCCTTCGCCTTCGGCTGTCCTCGGCCATCGGCTGGCCTGCCGCTGCCGCAGCAGGGTAGGTCGGCAACCCCTTTGACCTCGCCCCTGGGCGCCATGTTTGAGGAGGCATGCATACATGTGAGCGCTCGATTCCACTCGAGCACGGATTCGGGCCAGCAGCGCTCGATCCGCGTGCCGGTCCAGCTCGTCGATGATGAGCTGCCTGACAACACTGTGCAAGGAAAGGACGCCGTCGCCGGTGGTAGTAGTGGTGGTCGTGGTGGTAGTGGTGCCGACTTGTCGTCATCGCCGCCGATCCCATTCTCGCCAGCCGCGCCCGCGCCCGTTGCCGTCAACCTCAAGCTGCCGGGCGAGCTCTCACGAGATCAAGTGCTCGGTGCCCAGGATCTCGCTGCCCACGAGCTCTTGAGCAAGCGGCCGCCCGCTCCTCCGGCGGCGCCAGGACCTTCGGTGACGCATGCGGATCATTTCGTGCAGGCGGTCATCACGGGAGTGCTCGACTCGAGCGACCCAGCCAACGTACCCTACGGCTTGCCCACGCTCCTTGATTGCGCCTTGATTGCATCTGATTGCACACGATTGCACCCCTCATCAGGTACCCTACGGCTTGCCCACGAGCGGCGCCGAGCTGGGCGCGGCGGGCGGACCGGAACGGTACATCCTGGAGTGCCTGCTGTTGCTCCGCGCTGACTACCCGATCTTCGCCTACCGCCGCCTCAAGGCGCTCGACGCGCTGTGCGTCGAGGCAGGCGCAGCCGCGCTGAGCTCACTCGGTGACCGCCGCGTCGAGGAGCACCCTCATGGCCTCCCCTGATGACCTCCCTCATAACCTCCCTTAACGACCTCCCTTAATGACCTCCCCTGATGACCTCCCTCATGACCTCCATGATGACTCACACTAATTTGGCAGGTGACCGTCGTGTCGATGAGGTGCTCGCGGTCGGCCGACAGATGTCGAGTACGCTCGATGCGCTGCTCGACGTCGACACGTGGCAACTGGTAGCGAGCAAGAAGGAGCTCTCCGTGAACACATACCTACGGATGGCTAAGGGAGGCCGTATGGAGATCAAGGTCCCTGATGACCTCTGATGACCTCTGATGACCTCTGATGACCTCTGATTGCCTTCTTAAGGGAGGTCGTATGGAGATCAAGGTCCCTGATGACCTCTGATGACCTCTGATGACCTCTGATTGCCTCCCTCATCAGGTCGATGGACTGATCCCACGCTCGATCTCTTCGTCGTGCGCGCCGCTGCTTCATGCCGATCTCTTCAAGGTGTGTCGGCGCCGTGATGGGCGCTGATTGCCGCGAATGGCCGCGGATTGCCTCCCTCATTGCATGCGGATTGCCTCCCTCATTGCGGATTGCCTCCCGTTTCCGCTCATCATCTTAGCCTGCTGCTTGGCGCTGATTGCTCAGACGTGGCTCCCGGGCATCTCCGATTCTGATTGCACCTGATGACCTCCCTAATTGCCTCCCTCAGACGTGGCTCCCGGGCATCTCCGATTCTGATTGCACCTGATGACCTCCCTAATTG
>Ga0180443_102008_pt1 | contig 11404 bp, 6 predicted proteins | sample ChrtobMetP5_32mM_FD_119753 | JGI IMG/M metagenome (GOLD analysis project Ga0180443, IMG submission 119753) | Chrysochromulina tobin associated microbial communities from unialgal haptophyte culture, Seattle, Washington, USA - P5_32mM MetaG | ecosystem: Host-associated > Algae > Haptophytes >... | reverse complement strand
TGGATGAGACACACATGGGTGGAGGCGGCGCTGTCGTGAGCTCGTGTACCACTCGCTCACTCGCCAGACGTGGCTGTGAGATTTGCGCCTAAGACCCCCTCCTGCGTCGGGGCTCCCGGGCCGGGAGTTAATCGGGAGTGCAACCGTGGTAGCATGGTGCGAAATTGGTGCCAATGCCTCATGCCATGGACCCATGGTGGTCATGGATTTCGATTATTGTATGGTGGTGTGGTCTCGAGACCACCTTGGGCCAAGGACCTTGCTCCCCTTGCAGCGACTACGCCAGGGACTACGCACAGACTAACGGCACCCCCCGCGAGCCGCGACGGAGGGTGCAGACTCGCGTGAGGTCTGAGGACGGAGCGTTCTGCGTAGAGGATTGAGGATATGTGTAGGCTCCGATGCAAGCAAGCTAACAAGTTGAGAGAATCGAAATCGAAAGGCGAAACGGAATTTTCCGAATTTTCCTGTTTCTAGAAGGATTTCGGGGCGTCGTCGAGAGCCACAGCGAAGAGGCAGCAAGTTTCGTGCAACGCTGGCTCGCGGCGGAGTCGCCCCGTCCTTGCCTCACTCTGGCTCTCGAGCCCCGAAATGTGGAGGGGTCTTCCCTTCGCGGTGGCCGTGCAGCTGGCGAGCGCGATTTTGCCGCCGCCGCCTCCGCCACCCCCGCCGCTGCCGCCGGGTATCGGCTGCTCTGGTGAGACCATCTTCACTTCCTCAACAGGCTCGCACACCGTGACATTTGACACGGATCTCGTAACCACATTGCCAGGTGGCACTGCCACCTTGGACTGTGCCTTCGTCATCCTTACGCCCAATGTGACCCAAGGACTGCTGATCAACTTTACGACCTTTGATCTCGACATAGGCGGGCCTTGTGTTGGCGCCGGCACTTACCTCGACGTGTACGACCACACGACGAACCTCGAGACGATGCTGGCGCACTTGACCTGCCGACTGGCCCCGCCGATCGCATCGACCAACGGCTCGGCGATGCTGCTGTTTCGCACGGTGCTCAATACGACGGGCACCTTCACCTTCACCTGGGCGCCCGCCGCCCCCTCGTGTGGCAACGGCATCTGCGAGAACAGCGCCGATGAGTACGACCTGTGCTTGCAGGACTGCGGGGTGGCGAACATGCCGTCCTTCATGCTGCAGCACGCCAACACCATGTGGTGCGAAGACTACGACCGCCTCGTGGCGACCACGGTCCTAGGCGCGAGAATCTCCATTCCGTACACGCTCTCGCACTTTGGTCCCGGCTTGCCACCGGGTGGGCTGAGGGTAGATCTGGCGAACATCTTACCTGCAGATGCATGCTCGGAAGTAACCTCCGTGACGCGAAGCGCCAACATTACGACGCGCCCCATAGGTGAGCGGCCCAAACGCTCGTATCCCCGATTTCCGACCCCCAAAGCGATTTCCGACCCCCAAAGCGATTTCCGACCCCCAAAGCGATTTCCGACCCCCAAAGCGATTTCCGACCCCCAAAGCGATTGCCGCACCCCCAAAGCGCCCGCCGCACCCCCTTCTCCGCTGCGATTGCTGCACCCCCTTCTCCGCTGCGATTGCTGCACCCCCTTCTCCGCTGCGATTGCTGCACCCCCTTCTCTGCTGCGATTGCTGCACCCCCTTCTCCGCTGCGATTTGTGGCTCAGCCCGACGGATTTCCGCGCGCCTGACCCGACCCGGACCCCTCTGCCCGCCTTGCAGCCTCTTCACTCAATGGCACGGCGTACCTGGCGACCATCTTCTCGTGCCCATTCCTCACCAAGGCCCTCAACATCGAGCGAGCCAACGGCTCACTCGCCATCATGGGCAACAACATGGCCGACACACTCTTCTACATGGCGGCCGCCGAGGCTCGTCAACCCGACTCGCGCTCCCTCGACATCCCGTCCATCCTCGTGGGCTCGACTGGGCGAAACTGGCTCAGCTCCAAGTTTACGGAGGGCGTGACGATCCAGATTGGCGGCTACGGCTCCGGCACCGGCATTGATGGTGCGCACACACCCCCAGCGACGATAGAGCACGTTCGCTGCCCGTAGTCCTCCTCCGCCCTCTCCGCCGCAGGCTGACATGTCCCCAACCCTCGCCCGCCCCACCACCCCTCCTCCTGCCTCGCCGCGTGTGCGCCCGCAGAGCCGCGATGCAGCGGCGGCGTGCAGCTCGGCGGCTCGGCGGGCACGTTCCGATCGGGCCCCGCGAACAAGCGGTACTGCTCGTGGCAGGACTGCATGTGGCACGTGGCCCTCGACACGGATGACATCATCGTGCTCAAGTTCACGCGCCTAGACATGGAGTGCGTGACCAACCAGCAAGGTCTCCCATACGACTACGCTAAGGTGTTCGACGGCGTGACGGTGGCCTCGCCGCTGCTGGCCACCTTCTTCTGCAGCACGCACTTCGCGGTCGCCACGTCTGGACCGCACCTTCTCCTCCACTTCCACACAGACGAGCTCTACAACTATTTTGGCTTCGAGGCGATCTACGAGTCCGGCAGGACCTTTTGCAGCGCGTTTAGCAGCTGCTCGAGCTGCGCGACCGGATCGTCGAACATTTGCGGCTGGTGCCGTGTCTCGCACAAGTGCCTGCCGCGCACTGGCCCGCTCGCTGTGTGCCCGCTCAACGCCTGGAGCGCGTTCAACGCCTCCACCTGCTGCCCGGCCGGATGGTCAGGCGCCAATTGCGACGTGTGTGCGCCGGGCTTTTTTGGCGCGAGCTGCACGCCGTGCGCGTGCGGTCCGGGCGGCACCTGCTTCGATGGGCTGAGTGGCAACGGCACCTGCGCGTGCAGTAACGGCTGGACAGGAGCTCTGTGCGACGCATGCCAGCCCAATTTTTGGGGCAATGCATGCTCCGCGTGCGCGTGCGTGGGCGGCTCCACGTGCATCGACGGTCGCAACGGCACCGGCTGCGCGTGCCTCCCTAGCTACTACGGCCCCTCGTGCCTCGCGTGCAGCTGCCCGGTCAACTCGTCACTCCACTTCGCGCTATGCGCTGACGGCCTGTCAGGCGACGGCCAGTGCTCGTGCGCGACCGGCTTCATCGGCGTGAGCACTGGCTGCGCCACGTGCGCGCCGGAGCGGTACGGCGTCTCGTGCGCGCCGTGTGACTGTCCGGTCAACACGGTGTGCGCTCAAGGCATCGGAGGCTCAGGCGAGTGCCGATGCTCGTCGCCGCAGTGTGAGGAAGATGCCACGCTCCACTTCCTTGCACTCGTGGCAACCGACTTTTACAGCGGCAACGCGCCGCACGTGAACGAGGTGCTGGTCCCGTCCTTCAGTGCGTCGCTTCCGCTCGGAAGCATCACGTCGTGGTCAATGAACGCAGGCGACGTGAGCGATGACATCACGTCTATGAGTATCGTGGTTGCACCCAATCAGTGGGGCTCGCGGCTGGTCGTCACAGCTTCCAATAACTTAGTCTCCACCGTACTGTGCAACGCGTCTATCGGCGGCACCGCATCTGCATCGGCGCACGGAGCATTCGAGATGCGGCCGCTTGGGAACGCCTCGGCAGCGATGGAGGTGCTCGCGGGCCTCGCGGGCTATCCCGCGCTTCTTGACGGCACGATCTCCTTCCCGCAGCTGATGACGAGCCACCACCGGCTGCTGCGCTCGTGCGCGTTCACACCCCAGATTGGGCACTCCGCCGTGACCGTGCGGGTCACCGCGCCCAACGGTCTCGTGGTGGCCTCGTACATCATACAGCTCAACCGCGAGCCCTCGGCCGACTGCGCGCTGGTCGCGCTGTCGCTCGTCGCCTCCGATTCGAACACGGGAACCACCGGCCTATCCCCTCGCCCCAATTTTGCCACGAACACGTTGGCGTACACGGCGGCGATGAAGAACACGACGAACGAGCTGTTTGTAAGCGCGACGACCCGCCATTCGGTGCGGTGTGCCGGCGTGTACAATGGGGTACGCTGCCTGGTGCCCGCGCAGCTGCGCGTGGTCTTGCGCCACGTCAACGGCTCCGTTCTGAGCGACTCAGGCTATGCGTTCAACCATTCGATCAGCATGATCGCGCTCGCGCCGCCACTTAACCGCTCAACGATGGAGGTGATGGTGCTCTCCGAATCAGACGTCCTTGGCACCACCAACGCCGAACAATCGTCCGGTCGCCGATGCGGGTACAACGTCACGCTCGCGCGCGGCCTCTCGCGGGACGTGACACCGGTCAGTCTCGCGGCGATCATGGGGTTTGCGAGCAGCTCGAACAGCACTACCCAGAGCCTCAGCGTCAACCTCCTCCCGCCCTTTGCGTTTGCCACGGGCGCGGCGGCCCTCACCAGGCACTCGGACGGCAGTTTGGTGGTGAGCTTGCCTAATGAGGTCATCCGCGTGCAACTGCAGTTCGAACTGCCCGTGGGCGCCACGGCGCAATTCGAGTGCAGTGCTTGCGCCAGCCTGCCTGTAGGTGTGTCCAGCGGTCTTCTCCTCGTCACCGCCGAAGACCTGACGCACATGGCGAGCATCTTCATCCGCTTCAACCGCTCGCGATCGTCCGACTGTAGGCTGCGCGGGCTGCGGCTCTACCACACCGACCTGCGCTATTCCGACAACTCGCCCGCCTATCCGTACACGCCGAGCAGGCAATGGGGGGCGAACGTCTTCGGGGCCTCGCCCGTCAACCTGGTGCACTCGCTCACCAACGCGGCGCTCTGGGTGAAGGTGATGGCCGAGCCGTTTCACTACCTTGCCACGGCGAGCTACACCTTCCCCACGCGCGACGCCGCACCGCTCACGCCTACCGTCTCGGGGGGAGTTTCGTCAGCCCCGAATTGGACGATGGCCCATCTGCGCCCATCTATCGGGAACTCCTCGCTCGATGTCACCGTTACGGCCGAGGACGGGACACGATGCTTGGTCAACCTCGCCCTCGAGCGGCCTCGCTCCACCGACGTGTCCCTCGCAGACATCTCACTCTTTGAGTGGCGTGCGGACAATCAGCAGCGCGGGAACGAGTGGAATCTCACTCCCCTCCCCACCACGTCGTGCAGGTGGGAGGGGTGGGAAGCGGGAGCGGCCGGCACCCCCCCGAACCTTGCGTCTTCGATGCCCTCGTCGTGCGCCCAGGTGTCCATGCCTGCAACATCCGCAACGGCGCAACTGGCACTCGACGTGACGACCAGCCACTCGAACTTTTGCGAGATTGCTAGCCATGCGTGCGTGGGCAACAGCCGCATCGTTCTGCTCTCGCCCCCCGGCATCTCAGTCCAATACCAGGGAACCGAGCGCGGCGAGCGCGGCGAGCTATTCGCCATTTTGAGCGTGCCGGTGGGATCCTCGGCCCTCACAGTCCTTACGTACGCTGAGGCGGGGAACTGGGCCGCTACCCAGATCTTCGTGAGCCGTTCGCTCTCCAACGACGCGCGCTTGAATGAAATCGAGGTCACTCCTGGAAATTGTGAACGCTGCGAACAGCACGTCCCCGACTCGCCTAACCGCTACTTTTTGGTTGATCTTGGTGCGGGCGCCGTGCTCACGCTCAGCGCGAACGCTATGCCCGACTCGGGTGCGACGGTAACGGTCAACGGGATCACGCCGCCAGTGCAGATCAGCGTGCGCCGGCAACGGACCTTCGTGTATGTGGTGGTGCGCGCACAGAACCAGCAGCAAATGAACAACTTCACCGTCGAGATCCAGTGCCGCAGCTGCCGGGAGATCGGCGACGGTGAGCTCGACATGGTGGCCCCACAGCCGGGCGTGTATGGCTCGCAGATGTGGCTGATGCTCGTGCTGCTCGTGGCGGCGGTAACGCTGTGCTGCCTCTCGCTCCTCGTGTGCGTGCGCATGCAATTCCTGCGCGTGCAGCAGCGGCGCGAGATGCTGCGCCGCTTCCCGCCGGTGCCAGTGCTGCCGCCCGAAGAGCTCATGCGCCGGTTGGCCCCATACCTGACCGAGAGGGTGTGCACTGCGTCCGATAAATTCGAAGATGCATGCTCGATCTGCCTGGGCGAGCTCGAGGAGTCGGAGGAGCTGACGACACTCCCCTGCTCGCATATCTTCCACAAGAGTTGCATCCACGGCTGGCTCCTGCACAAGGGAATTGTTGCCTCGTGCCCGCTGTGCAAAAACCAAGTCGCGCCGGGGCTCATCATCGCCGCGCAGCGCCAGCCGCCGCTCGCCAGCCCTCCGCTGCCACAGCGCCATCAGAGGCAGAGCGGTCTGGGACGGCCATCGCAGCGGCCCAACGGAGCACCCGCCGTCGAGCTTGCGACCATGCCCAGCCGCAATGCCATCAGCATCCCCATCAGCAGCTCCCGGGCCGCGACAGAAGCCCTTGCTGCGATGGAGTTACGGCGACAGGCGGCGCCGTCGCGACCGGCGGCTGGCAGCAGCAGCAGCGGTGGCGGTGGCAGCAGCAGCAGCGCCGGCGCAGGCGCCAGCTCCAGCGCAGCAGCAGCAGAGATGTTGGCCAGGGCGAAGAGCGCCGCCTCGGTGGACGAAGACTCGAGCTCGGACGACCAGCTTGAGACTCACGAGGCCAGCGGCTCGCCTCGGGCGATCAACGACTCGCCGGCGCGGCCGGCCGGCCGGCGGCAGACCACACCCGAGGCATGGCCAGATATGGAGCTTTCCCGCCCGTCCTCGACGGGCTCCTCCTTAGCCGCCGGCGCCGTTTCTCGCGGGGGCCAACGCCAACGGCACGCGCGCGTCTTCCCGGTGAGCCAGAGCCCAGACAGCCCAGGCAGCTCAGGCGCGCCCTCGTCCGCACCAGGGCCAGCCGCGGAGCCGTTGCCCGTCGACATGCTAGGCGGGTTCTTCAGTATGGCGCAGGACATCATCACCGCCATCAGCCCCGTGTCGACCGAGCGCTCCGACGTGACGACGCACCAAACCTCCAGCGGGTCCAACGTCGAAGCGCCAAGCGCGGCCTCCAACCGCACAGCCAACTAGACACGATGCTAAACAGGATGCTCATCCGTCGGTTACATACATGACTTCGAGGGTGGCTGCGTGGCTTGGGCACTGTGAACGTTCGGTTGCAGACTGGATTCAGAGAATTCAGAATACGAAACGGCTGTACGATGTTTGTTGATTATTTGTTGATCGGCTCTCGAGTCTCGTGATGTACTCGAGGACGTTGTAGTGCCCTAGTGCTACCTCTCTACCTCTCCGGGGCTTGCGGGCGCGCGTGCGCGCCGCGCGTGTCCGGCCGAGAGGGCGAGCGGAAAACTTTGCCACCCACCACAAAAACCCCACAGGGCAGGTGTGAGGCCATGGTGTGAGGCCGATCGCGAGAGCGCTGAGAAGACGGCTCTTTGGGCAATGAGTGCGTGGGGCAGGCTCGCCGAGGATGAGCCTGCAGGAGGGTCCCGTTCAGGATACCCAGGGCGGGCTGCTAGACCCGACCCGCGATGTTGCGACTCGTCACTCACGCATACAACCGCCGTGGCGCCCGTCGTGGTGCGCCCATCGAAAGAGGCGATCAGCCGTTATCGGAGGAGGCGACGACGAGTAATCGTGTCCCTCTTTTATGGCTTCTACATTAGCGCCGTCGCCATCGGATGCATATCCTTCATCTACTGGGGCTGTTTGTGCCCCGGTCCGGAGATGCCTTTGCCTTCGGAGTCGGGCCCACAGGAGTGCAGCGGCGCATTGTCATTCTCGCGCGAGTGGGGCTCCATCTATTGCATCGTCTTGGGCGTGCTCCTCGCGCTGCATTTGTACGTGACGGTGCCCGCCGCCTTGTGGGTCGGCCACACTTACTCGATTTCGTTTGCGGCCCAAACAGGGCTCGTCGCATTCGCTGCTGGCCTGTGCCTGGTACTCATTTTCCAGCTGGGCGTGACGGAGCGGGTTGCTCGGCTCGAGCTCTTACCCGGCGCCGTGATCGGCATCCCGACGGGCGCGTCTTATGTCTCGGGGCTGCTCGCGTGGCTGCTCGTGGCGGCGTCCGCGTTCGCAGGCTACCGCAACAACCGGCGGCTCGGCAACGTGCTGCTGCTCAGCTCGTCGTACTTTGTTCTCGCTCTGGGGATCGGCGCGCTGATCATCTTCCACGTGAACCTGTTTCTCGGGATCATCTTCGGCGTCGACCTGCTCTTCGTCCTCTTGTGGGCCGCCCACGTCTTCGTGGTCACCGAGTCGAAATGGATCGGGCTGCAAGCGTACATGGCGCCCCTGATTGCCTGATGACCTGCCTTGCGTGCAAGTGCTCATCACAGCGCGTTCATTTACCAGGTACATGGCGCCCCTCGCTATTGGTACCCTGCTCGGTGTGCCCCTCGAGCTCTTCAATCTGATGCCAACCAATGGTGGCCTCGCCATCGGATCGCTCACCATCTTCTTCTCCGTCGTCGCCCTTGCCATCGCCTTCGACTACCGTGGCATCGAGGGCTTCCGCGTGCTCACACGAGTGCTCCTCTTCCAGGATCTCGTGGCGGTGACGGCGGCAGTACTCTCCTTCCGCGTGAATTGGGTTGGAGGCGTCCTCGGGATGCTCGCTCTCGAATTCGGGATTGTCGCCGCGTACGACGTCTCCACGCGCGAGGGTAACCAGTTCGGCGTGTGGATGCTCTTGCCACTGTTCGAGATCGTCATCTCGGCTATCCTGCTCGCGTTCGCCCTTGGGGCAAGCACTGCGACCGTGCTCATTGGCCCTTTTAGCAGTGGCCTCGCGACGATCTTGGTCGCGTGGTTCTGCTTCCGACGTTGGGGTGTGCTGGGCGGGCTGCGCGCCCTCTTCACGAGCGTGCTCTGCTACACCCAGGTCCTGTACCTCCTCATTGAGATCACGGTCCTCAAGATGGACGTGGGCGGCTCGGCAGGCTACTGCGCGGCCTCGCTCATCTGCATGCTGATGGCGGTCGCTGTGGGCTTCAAGAAGGACGAGGGCTCGGGCCGGCTCTACGGCTCGGGCATCGAAATCATCTGCTTCGTGGGCGCAGCCCAATCCTTGGGCTACATTTCCGCGATCATCGCCCACGTGGCCCTCCATGCGACGACTGGCAGCCATGTCTCAGCCACGGCGATCTTCCTCATCTGGCTCGTCACGCCACCCCTGTGCATGGTGGCTGCGGGAGCCCACGACAAGACGGCAAACTTCCGGCGCGGCATGGTGGTGGCGGTGTGGCTCATTGGTGTGTGGTGGGCTTCAATGGCCCTGCAGGCGCTTGTGAACAAGGTGCCGCTCTTTGTGTCGCTTCTTCTCGCGACCCCATACTCGGTCTTGTACGTGCTGTTTGCGGGCATCGCGATCCGCAAATATCTCTTGATGCTGCTCGGCTCGTACGTCATCTTCCTCATCTCGTCGTTGGTCGCCATCTACCTCATCTACATGGGGCCGCGCCTCGACTTCAAGGTTGTCGGCACCGTCGTCGGCGCCACAGCGTGCGGTCTGTACGGGCCGTTACTCCTGGTGCGTCCTCTCGCGCGACAGTGGGGAAACGTCAGGGAGGAGCTACGAGTCCAGGAGCAAGCGTTCGTCATCTCGAACAGCGTCGCTGTTCGCGCCGCCGCAAAGGCCGCCAAGCCGACTGAACTGCGCAAGAAGCATATGGTGAAGCTTCGCAGGCTGATGAAGGGGCCACTTCCCCGGCTCGTCGACCTCTCCCACAACGGCATCATGGAGCGTGCGGGCATCGTGCGCCTGTGCTTGGGCGCTTCCGACGGCCGTCCGATGCTCCCGTTCGAGGCGTACACGCTGGTGGCGCGCGGCTCGTTCTTGTACCTCTTCCCCGCCGAGGGTGAGCTGCTGCCGAGCACATACGCCCTCTCGGCGATCTGTGTGTTCGGTGCGAAGGCAATCGCCCTCCCCGCCTACCACGATGAGCGGCTGCCGATGCAGCGCTTCTTGGTGGCTGTGCGCCTGTCGATGGTTTGGAAAGAGCACCACATGGTCTTTCTGCAGCTACGGAACGCGCCCCAGATGCGCGCGTGGTGCGAGGACCTCCAACAGCGTGCGGTCGAGGACTCATCCGAATCGGCCCTTCGACGATTCAAAGTGCAGCAAGCCATGCAGCCGGACCCGTCGCTGGCGGAGGGCATGCTCCTAGTGCGCAAGGACATGGGCCGCGCCATGACGGAGGCAGAGCGCGTCGCCGCGGCCAAGGGCATCGGCATGGCCACCCCCGAGGAGCTCGCCGAGGTGCAGCGCATGAAGCGTCGCGCCTCTGCCTTCCAGCTGGGAGACGACGTGGACACCCTCGAGGAGGAGATGCGTGTGATGCTCGCCCGGAGCTGCGATGTCTTTGCGATCGCCCAGACCGAGCGCGAGCTCGGCGGCGACGGCGGCGACGGCGGCGACGGCGGCGGCGACGGCGGCGGCGACGGCGGCCTGGCGCCGGCGCCGGGGCCGGCGGCCGTCGGTGCTGACAGCAGCTGCGGACAACTAATGCCGCGATCACGATCACTCTATCGTCGACGTCCAGAGCCTGTGGCTGGTGAGCATGGGGATCGAATTGCAGACGACATGGAGAAGGCCATCCCAGATAAAGACCTTCCCCTTTTCAAGCGACCCTCATATGCCTCTTGGCAGGCGCCGCCGATACCGGCAATGCTGGGCGAGAGGTCGTGCCACACCATCAAGACCAGGAACTCGGTAGCCGCTGAGAAGAAGAAGCGCCAAGCGGAAATGGCTGCCACGTGCAATGCGCCGCACCAGGAGATGATGCGCTTAAAACAAAAGGCTACCACGAGCCACCAGGAGCTGATGGCCACAACGGTCTTTAATACCGTGGTCATGTACACGCCGCGCGGGATCAGCGGTACGGGCGACGATGTGCGCATCCAGTACCCGGCCAACGCGGCAAACGCGATGTAGCACGGAAGACGCGTCTACCCACAGTAGAGAGTAGAGTAGCGATGATTATTGCGGCTATCTCCACACTTCAGTTTCACCTACGTTCATGCTTAAAGTACGTCTTCATAACCGACACTGTATCATCTTTCTCGAGTCTCGACTGTACGAATTGTGTGTGAGAGAGAGAGTAGAGCAAGACTACATCAGTCTTCAGTGTTTCAGTGGTCCAGGGTCTGCCCGTATGCCTTAGAGCTAATTAGAGCTTAGTCCATAGAGCATAGTCGGTTGACGGTTCGTAGACGGTACATATTAAGTCATAACATGTACTATCGAGTTACTTGACTAGTAGGGGGAGGGGTCGCCCCTGTTTCCTCGCCCTCCTGCCGATTAACGGCCTGTGTATAGCAGGCTGTGCCGGCCATGCCTCCGTCCATTGCGATAGCGGCCCCCGTGCTAGGGTGGCCAAACGCGTCGTTTTGGGCATGATTTCGTGGCAAACTCGCGTTTTGTCGAGCAAAAAAGAAGTGATCCAAAGCGTCCTTTCGAGCCTTTTTCAACCGATCGCGATGGAGGTGACCCCAGACGATGAGGCTCGGCCGCCTCGTCCGTGCGTGAGGTGCGTGACACTGTCAGTCGAACGCGCTTCGGAATT
>Ga0180443_101950_pt1 | contig 11693 bp, 5 predicted proteins | sample ChrtobMetP5_32mM_FD_119753 | JGI IMG/M metagenome (GOLD analysis project Ga0180443, IMG submission 119753) | Chrysochromulina tobin associated microbial communities from unialgal haptophyte culture, Seattle, Washington, USA - P5_32mM MetaG | ecosystem: Host-associated > Algae > Haptophytes >... | reverse complement strand
TGGATTTGCACCCCTTCCTCATACCCTGATTACAAACTGAGTGATTTACCCAAGGGGGTAGGGGAGGGATTAATATCTGGATTTGCACCCCTTCCTCATACCCTGATTACAAACTGAGTGCGGAACCTCCGCGGACGACGAAACTGACTGACTGACTGACTGTCCGTGCGGCTGAGGCCCCCCTCGGTTTCAGTTTCGCCTTTCGCGTCCGTTCAGCGTTGGCCGTTGCGAAGAGAGGCCATTGCCGAAGAAACTTTTGTGAGAACAAAGACACTTTCGAGTGTGAACTCGCATGCAAAACGTTTTCGAATTCTTGTTCAAACGCCCCGCGTCAGAAATGTGGACGCCGCCGCGCGCATTCACGGCCGACGCGCACGCCGAGTATGCCGACGAAGACGTGGACCTGAATGAGTTTCGGGACGTCGAGCAGGACTACTACGCTGCGGCGCGCTTGCAGGCGGTGGCGCGCGGGCGATCCGATCGGCGAAGCTTGGCAAAGGCCGGCGAGGGTGAGGCTAAGGTCAAGACGCCATTGCCTACCATCAAACATACCTACGACGCATCACCGCCACGAAGGAACGAGACGACGAGCGTGCACCCGCCGCCCAGCCGCGTCAAAGCCTCAAGCGGGGTGCCGAGGCCCGCGGGCTCGCCCTCGTCCGAGTATTCGCGCTTCCCCAAGAAGCACGAGCGCAGCCCGCAGCATTTCGTACCTGACTCGAAGGCGCAGGAGCGCTTTTGGGGCAGCACACAGGCGTCCCCAAGCGGGGTGTCGAGGCCTGGCTCGCCCTCGTCCGAGTATTCGCGCTTTCCCAAGAAGACGGAGCGCAGCCCCCAGCATTACATACCCGTCTCGAAGGCGCAGGAGCGCTTTTGGGGCCGCCCGCAGGTGTCCCTCGCAAAGGTCGCGGGCTCGAGGCTCACGAAGGTTGAGGCGGATCTCGTGAGCGTGTTCAAGAATCTCGAGCCGGAGATGCCCGAGAGTCTCGTCGTGCCCAACGCGCACTCGTCGAAGCCCGCGGGGAGGGCGAGGGGGGTGGGAATGCAGTGGCTGGTGAATGAGTTCGCAAAGCAATCCGGCGTGCCACACATGCGTGAGGCCCTGTGCGCCGCGCTCGCAGTGCAGGGAGCGATGGAGCCCGCATTGACCTCGCCGCCGCCAAGGCGGCAGGAGACGCCATCGCCGAGTGCTCGTCGGCACGCGGTGTCGTGGCTACAGCAGGCGGAGGCAGAGGCGATGCCCGCTATGACACCGCCGCTGACGCCGCCGCTGACGCCGCCGCCGCCGCCGCCGCCCTCGCCGCCGCAGATCCGTCTCGCGTAAGTTAGGTTACCTCAAGAATGCATCACATTGTTGTATTGGCCTTCGCCATGCCCAGGGAAACATACCGCATGCGAACCTTTGAACGCGCTGCCTCTGGGATGGCCTCTGGGCACGGTGCACGCATGAATATTAACAACAAACTTCGCGAACCAAACGCCTGAAATGTGCTCTCGGGACCGTCGAGGCACCAGTCCTCTCGAGCGCGCGGTTTGCGGTGGAATCAACATTCTTCGCAATGCACCGCAACGCACCACGCCGCCCCCGACCGCCCCCGACCTCAAACGACCAGTGACGCATCCAACAGACACCTCAGATTCAGAATATACATGCTGGCGTCATGCGGCTCGCACACGATTGTTGGCGCTGATTGTCACTGACTGCTGCACGCTGCTGCACTGATACCCTCCGATTCTAGCATCATTCCCATGTGTAATCTCGATTGTAATAGCCAACGCCCTCTGGGCCCGCCTTGAAGACGAAATTCTTCTTCGGGCCCGCGAATTTCGGTGTCGGAATGAAGGCACGCGTGTCGTCCATCGCGGACACCTTCGCGGACACCTTCGCGGGCACCTTCTCGGGCGCTGCCTCCTTCTCCTCCTGCTCTTTCGGCATGGCGGCAGCCTCTGCTGCCACCGTCGGCACAGCAAGCACCTTGACACCCTCCTCTGCGATCGCCGTCCCCGCCCAGACCGTCGCATCGACTGCAGCGCCGAAGATGGCTGCTCCGAAGTCCAAAATCGTGCTTGCGTCCGTCTCGGACTTTGTCTCCGCCCCTTTCCCAGCTTTGCTCTCCACTTTCTTCTCCACCTTTTTCGGAGGCGGCGCCTTCTTCTCCACCGTCTTCTCCCCCTTCTTCTCCTCTGCTCGCTTGAGACGGCGGACTTCTCCACGTTTGCGGAGAATGGATGCGCCTATAACCGCCAGGACAAACGCAGCGGTTGCAGTGACGGCGTTGCGCGTGCCCAACGCAGTAATAAATGACATCACGCTCGCCCCTGTCTCGGCCGGCCCTGGCCGAGGGGCGACCGCCTTCACCACAGCTGCTCGAGGCATTGCAACAGAGGCCTGAGACCGCCAATGTGGAAGATAGTCAGAGCTACCACCAGCAACTACTGCCGATCGCCGTAGGGCGGGAGCCAAGGGACCTGCAGTGAACGCGCATGCAACGCTCGCGACCGCAAATAAGCCGACAATGCGAATCGTGAAGGCCACCATCGTGCCCCCGGGGGTCGAGACGAACGACACGACGAATTCGAGAATTAATTAGCCGTTACGCCTCCCCATTTTTGCATTATCTCGGCGCGGACGTTGTGACGTTAAACTGCAAGCAAGCAAGCACGCTTGCTTGCTTGTTAAACTGCCATATCGGCAAGTCGCACGACCACAGGTCCCGTGGAGACACAAAGCAATTTTGCCATTATCTGAAGGTGACTTTCTTATGAAGTCCCAAACGTCGTCCAACTACGCTCAACTCCCAACAAGGCGTATACAGCCTCGCCGGTCCCGTAAGTTTAGCCGCCGACGAGGAGCCGACTTCGATCTTCGACTTCGTTCGTACCAAACTTCGTAAGTACAGTCGCACACATCTACTGCCTTTTGTACTGTACACACAGCGGAATTCGAGGTTTGTACGAAACCAGTACACACAGCGCATGCGCTGCGCGCCGCACACAGCGCCAGCCTACTCGTAGTTCTCATGCTAGTACTCCTGGGCCCCATCGGAAGTATAAGGTTTCTCACTCTCATGCACGCGCCGCACGTGCGCGCGCGCGGAGTTTTTTCAGTTGCTCTTTTCTTTCGCGCTCCTTGCCTTCCTCGCTGCTCTCGTTGACCTGTGCCGTAGCTGCACCGTGGCCATGTTCATCCTCATCGTCCTTGTCCGCCACCGCCGGCGGCGCCGACGCACTCGTGCTGCCTAGAACAGCATCCTTCACGTAGCTGAACACGTCACTGGCCTTCTGTGCCACATCGTTCACCACATTTTGGATCGTGTCTGCATAGGCTGCCCCCTTGGCGGATTGCGAAGGGTTATTGATAAATTCAGAGATGCGCTCGATTTCCTGAGCTTCCACTTGGTCCACGTGGACACCTTCCACGTGAATGCGTCCTCGCGAGCGCGCCTCGGAGCACACGCCGGGGAGCGTCTTAGCATGCGCTCTCAGGCGCTTCAGCTCATCGGGCTTATCCTCGAACTGTTCCACCACGGCTTGTGCGATGCCGCGATCCAGCAACGCGCGACGGAGCGCTTTGGGAGTCGTGTAGGCATCGATCTCCTTGGACGTCATCTTCTTGTGCACGTGCGGCTTACTGTGAGCTCCCGAGCCCACCGTCGCGGTCGAGTGCTTCGACGCAAGCCGTGCCTCGAGCAAGCCGTTCTCTGCATCGGCAACCTTTGGCGCTCCAACTTTCCGTGGGGGTGCCTCTCGGGGCGCCTCTCGCGCCTCGGCTCCAGCCCGCCCGTGCTCCTGGAGACGCTCCTGTGGGGGAACAGATGAGGGATGGAATTGCCGCTCATGTTCCTGCAGACGCCGTTCTTCGGCTCGGCGCTCCTTTTTCTCCTGTTTGCGCATCTCCTTGTCGGTCAGGGGAGTGTCCTCGGGGCTCACAGCTGCCAGCGCGCCAAATTGGTTCGCTAGGCGTCCGGGCGCAAGCGCTGTTTTGGGCACCTCCTGCTGCGAACGTAGGGCTACGTCGCCAGTCGGCTTCGCCCCCTCACCCTTCTCCTTGAGCGCCGCGGACGATCGAGTGACGACCTCCATGAACCCTGTCGAGTTCGCCCGGATCTCTTCTTTCTCCACCTCGGTGAGGTGTGGAGTGAGAAGGCGCTGATCTAAGAGCGTTAGCCGGCGATACCACTCCACAAAGCTGATCTTGGGAAGGTTGCCGCGCTTTGCCTGATCTTGCCTTAAGAGCCAGTCCTTACGAATCGCCATCGCCTCCTCCGAGATGACCTCCGGGGTGACCTCCGCGCCGACCTTCACCTCCACTTCGGCTCTGGCGGCGGAGGCCTCTGCACCCGCAGACACGCTCGCAGGCGCTGATATGGGCTCAGGCGCGGCGTCGATCGTACGGGGCTCCTTAGCGACAGCCAGGGCAGTGGCGATCTTGGCCGCTTGGGCTCGTAGAGCGAGTTGATCAGCGACCGGCAACTCCAACTCGGCGCCTTTGGCCGCCAGCTTCGCCCCAATCCCGGGCGGCTCAGCAGCAGGCTCAGCAGCAGGCTCAGCAGCCCCGAGCTTAGGCACAGGCTCAGCAGCCGGCTCTCTTGAGTAGGGTGCCAAGGCTTTTGAGGGAGGCGGACGAGAGGGATCGGGCCGCCCAACTTCCTCAGCAGGAGGAGAGCAGCTGGCGGCTGTGGGGAAGCTCGGAAGGCTCTGCAAAGCTTCCATGGCAGGTAGGGCAGTTGGCGACACACCAGCGGCGAGGGCCACGTTGGGTGGTCCGGTGCTCTCGGCGCCACGTGCAGGCAGCAGCTGAGCGGGGAATGGGAGGGCCTGCGGAGGCAGGCTGCGTGCAAGGTGCGTCAGCGCAGACGACGACACGCCGGCCGCCATCGACTCGAGAAACTTGGTGCCCTCAGGCCCTGTGAGGCTCATCATGAGTGCCGAAGACGTGGCGGACGCAAGATGCAGGCCTCGGCCGCCTCGGCCGCCTCGGCCCCCTCGGCCGCCTCGGCCTGCCTCCAGAGCAGCTGGCAGGGGCAGGGCATGTACTGCAGTCATCTCCGATGCAGCTCCTGGACGTGGATGTACTGCAGCCACCTCCGCTGGTGATCCACCTGGCGTTGCAGCCATCAGAGCAGCTGCAGCAGCGACCGCGTGCACCAAACCGCGGCCTCCGCCTCGGCCGCCACGCCCTCCGCGCCCGCCTCCGCGTTCACCATGAGGCGCACTGGGTGTGAGAGCATGCCCTGGAACGGGTACCGGTTCAACGACACCGGAGGGAGCCAGTAGCTCCGGCGTGGGCAGTGTCGGTGGCGTCCGTGGTTTGGGTGGCGCAAGAGTGATGATTGGCGGCGCTGGTCGCGGGGCGCGGGGCAGCGACAAGATGACCGGCTTCTTTTGAGAGCTACCGCCCCCAGCGCCGCTGCTACCGCTCCCGACGCCGCTGCGGGCGTCGTACTGGGCGCGTCGGGCGTCGGGAGCGTCGTACTGGGCGCGACGGGCGTCGGGAGCGTCGCCGGGAGCGTCCAGGCGCGGCGCCCCTTGCTTGATGACCGTGACCCCCACCTTCTGGTCCGAGCTCGTCACGAGCCTGATGTCCTCGAGCTCGTGCTGGAAGTTGCCGTTGAGCCCACGGTACTTCTCGCCGTGCTTCTTGGCGGCCTGCATCTCGCGATGGTTAATCTTGCGCTCGGCGGCGCGCAAGGCCAGATGTTTCGTCTGGGCCACCGAGATGAAGGACGTGTTCACACTTGAGTTCTCGAGCTGTCCCACGTTCTCTTCGACAAAGTCCTTGTTCTCCGGCAGGTGGAGCAGCCGGCACACGTCGTTGCACTTGTGCGAGCGCAGGAACGCGGCGATCCCATTTCTACCCAAGTCCGTGGCGCCAAACAGGTGCGGCGTGCCAAGATCGGAATGGATCACCGGATCCGAGAAGAGGAAGGTGTTGGGCGAGCCGTTGAGCGAGCCGTCCTTGTCGAAGCATCCCTGCAAGTCGCACACGAGGCACCGGCCCGCCGTCCCGTCGGGCCCCTTGAAGGTGGATTCTGGCCGGCCGGAGAAGTCAATCGTCCAATGCGAGAACGCTTGCGGCACACAATCGGACGAGAGGCGCACACGCCCATCGCCCGCGGCGGCGTCGCCGCCCTCATCATCGAGTTCGATCGTCTTGACCACGGCGCCGAAATTCGTGTTCCACTTGCGGAAGGTACCTTCAATCTTGCGCTCCGCAAAGAGCGAACGACGCGGGATCTCATCTGGATCTGCCTTCTCGCCGGCACGGCGCGTTACGCGCCCCGTCTTGATGAAGCAGTGGTTCATGTACGAGACGCTCGGAAGGCCGTCTATCTCGAGAGCCTCGGCATCGTCGTTGAAGCGCTTCGCGAGCATGTGCGCCGCATGCTGCGTGACGAGCGCCTTGCGATGAAAGTCGTCATCTTCGTGCTCCGCGCGCTCGTGTCGACTCTCCTTGACCACCCACTCCTCATCTTCAGTGGTGAAGCTGTTCTTGGACAGGAAGAAGGCTACGAACGCGTTGCGCTCGCCGCCGTGGCCAAGTAGCTTGGACGAGATCAGAAGGGTGTGCCCTTCAGGCAGCCTGAGCAGATCCGAGTTAAAGTCCCCGAGCCTCTCTGGCGGGAGCAGCACCTGATGAGGGATGCGATCAATAGGCCACCAGAGGTCATCAGAGGCTATCAGAGTCGTTCGGGTATATCAGAGGCAATCATGGAGGTGAATTAGCCTCTCTGGCGGGAGCAGCACCTTGCAGTCCTCGTAACGGTAGAAGCGCTCGCCCAGGGAGCGGTCGACGCGACGCAACGCACGCTGCTTCTTGTCCAAGGTCACTGAGACCGACGAGAGGCGAGAGACCGCCACAGACGAGGCAAAGGTGGTCACGGCCGTCTCAAGCGCCTTGTACCCCTCTGGCCCGCTCACGGCGCGGTACTCAGCCACGCGCGCGGGGTACGCCTCTGCCATCATGCGCAGCATCGCCTCATCGGCCTCGCCAAAGCCAAGGAGCGAGAACTGCTCGATGTAACTGCCGCTCCGCTGCACTGCCTTGTGCAGCTCCGACAGCGCCTGCCGTAGGTGCGCGGGCAGCACGCGCTCATCGATGTGATCGGAGGGCTTGCCGTCGGAGAAGAAGAGGATTGACGTCTTGGCGCTCTCCTTCATGAAAGGGGCTGTGAGCTCCACCAGCTTGGCGAGCAGCTCGAGTGCGGGCAGGTAGTCGCCATGCCCTCGAGGCTCGTCGATGGCGCGCAGGATGCGGTCAGCGAGGCTATGATCGAGCGGGAAGAGGGCAAACGGGGGCCTCGTCGAACCCCTCTGGATCTTGATCAGCGACACGCGCTCGTGCGCCTGCGCGCCCGCATCGATCTGCGTCTTGAGGAAGTGTGTCGTGAGTAGCCGCTTAGCCGCCTCTGTCCGTGAGATGTCGCCCTCAGCGGTGCCCGTGTGCACATCGACCTGCCGCATCGAGGCGCTATTGTCCACCACGAGAATGGTGTGGGCCGAGAAGCAGCTTTTCGGTCCAAGGTCGACAGGCAGCTCGCATTCCAGGGCGTAGAGCGAGGTGGCCTCCTTCATCGTCAGGTGGTCGAGGTGCTCTTGGCCCCAACTCAGAGCCTCACGCCAGCGCCTCTTGCGAGCGTCATCGAGGCTGTCCTCGTCGACACAGTCGAGCTGCTTCAGAGCAGCACGCAACACATCAGAGCTTGAGGCACTAGAGTGAAGGGCCGTGATGAGGGAGTCGAAGGACTCGGCCGGACGCACGGTCGCACTGTCGAGCGTGGCTGAGCTCAATCCCGAGCTCAATCCCGAGCTCAAGGCCGGACGATGAGCGACTCGCTCCACCTCACGCTCTGCCTCCCCGATGCTCTGCTGCTCCACATGAAAGTGGCTCTCCTCTGGCTGCTGCTCCTCCCCCTCCTTTCCATTCGAACGTGTTTCGACGCTTGTGAAGAAACCACCCTCCTCCCTGCCCTCCCCCTCCTCTCTGTCCTCCCTGTCCTCCCTGTTCTCCCCCTCCTTCCTGCCCTCCGCTTCCTCCCCCTCCTCCCCCTCCTCCCCCTCCTCCTCGATCACTCCTCCTCCTCCCCAAGCCCTTTGTTTCTCAAACTTGTTCTTCCCGAGTTGCTCGAGTTGCTTCTTGTTCTTCCCGACTTGCTCGAGTTGCAACTTCAGTTCCTCGAGTTGCTTCTTGTTCTTGACCCCCTCCTCACCCTCGTCCTCGAAAAGCTTCGTGAGGGTCTTCATGGTCGGCACAGCGGAGCTTTTGGTCGGCGCTGCCGTAAGCACCTGCGGCGAGTTCACGTGTGCACGCAGCAGCTCCACGATCGACTGGTGCACACTCTTCGTCCCCTTGGTCTCGGCGATGGTCTCGGCAATGGTCAAGGGGGTGAAGGCGGTGTCCCGCATGCTGAGCATCGGGTCCGCACGCCCCTTGACGAGCTCCTTCACCGTCGCCAGATGACCACGGTCACACGCCGCGTAGAGGGGCGTCACGCCATCTTTGGTGTGGAACATGTCGGGCGCAAACTGCGCACGTAGGAGCAGCTTGAGTGCGTCGACGTTGCCGTTGTACGCGGCCGCATACAGCGGCGTCGCACCCGAATCGTCGACCCACTCGCGCACCTTGGTCCGCTTCTTGAGGCTCAGGTTGCTGACCTTGTTGAGAAGGGGCTCGAGCTGTCGCGTATCTCCGCCCTCGAATGCAAGGCGGAAGAGCTCCGAACCCAATTCATCCACACTCCAGGGTTTCTTCTTCCCCGGGTTAGCGTCCTCGAGCCTTGACGAAACATTCCCTTTCGCCTGCCTCGCTTCAACCGCCTTCCTGCGTTCCTCCCGCTCCTTGATTTCGGCCTGCTTCTTCTCCTCGAGCGCCTGCCGTTGCTTCTCCTTGGCCTCGCGTAGGATGGCATCCTCCCGTGCCCACGCTTCCACCTGTTGGTAGAATTGGTTATCCGCACTATGAAGGAATTCTGTGTAATCGGAGACTCTCGTTTGTAACTCTCGTTTGTAGTTAACGGAGTACTCCCGTAGCGCTGCTTGCAATGCTTGCCGACTCCTCGGCACGAGTGCCAGTCTGTTCCAGTACTTGTAACGTCCACAGTCCGCCTGCTTGGAAGACTGGGGCCACCCATGGACGAGGGTCTGCAGAATAATCTTGAGCACAAAATCACGCTCCTGATCGGATTCGCATTTCTTGTACGAGGCTACCATCCAATCGATCACGCCCAGGTCGAGCTGATTCAACATCACATGATTGTCTGTCAAGGCTTGGCTTAATCGAGGTGGCAACGGCTCCATCAGAATCGAAGCAGGGCAGTTGATCCGTCCCTTTCCACCATCAAACTCGACGCAGACACGATTCGCCTGATCTGCACACTCAGCAGTGCAAGGGCCAATCACCGTGCCTGCGTCCCCAACCGCGACTGGGTACATGTTCAAGCCAGCTGTCACGCGGTCGCCCCTCCGGTACCCGCCGGCGAGCCTTGTCAGACGGAGTTCAGTCGAAGCGATGTAGTTCAACCGTCCTTTCCCGCCATCAAACTCGACGCAAACACGAGTCGCCTTATCGTCCACCTGAGAGCTGCAAGGGCCAATCACCGTGCCTGCCTCCCCAACCGCGACTTTACCACAAACGACGCGAGTCGTCACGCGGTCGCCCATCCGGTACCCGCCGGCGAGCCTTGTCAGATTGAGCTCAGTCGAAGCGATGTAGTTGTTCCTTCCTTTCCCGCCATCAAACTCGACGCAAACACGAGTCGCCTTATCTGCACACTCAGCAGCGCAAGGGCCAGCGGCGACGTCCACCTTGTACTCACCTTGGACATGGTCGTAAGCACCCGCGCCCTCCACCCGAAGTACGACTGCACCCGTATTACCCTTGGCGTAGTCCTCGAACCGGAGCTCCTCCAACGATTTGGCTCCGTACTGAGGCATCTTGGTGATCGAGCAGTACTGGTATACCTGCACTTGGCCGGGCGCGCCCGCGACTTGCTCCCTCTCCTGCACCGGCTTATACGGTGGGTCGCCCGTGCCGGCCGCGGCCGTCCCGCTAACGCCGGCGGCACCACCGCCAAAGCCGGCGGCACCATCGCCGAAGCCAGCGGCACCACCGCCAAAGTCGCCGAAGCCGACAGCGGGCGCGGGCGCGGGCGCGCCAAATGTTATCGAGGCACTTCCAAAGGTGAAGGTCGGCGGAGATCCTGGCGCGTTGAAGGGGTTGACAGCTGGCTCCGGTGCGCCTCCGAAGAGGCCGGCAGCTGGCGCGTTGAAGGGGTTGACAGCTGGCGCCGGTGCGCCTCCAAAAAGGCCGGCGGCTGGCGCCGGTGCGCCTCCGAAAAGGCCGGCAGCTGGCGCTGGTGCGCCTCCGAAAAGGCCGGCAGCTGGCGCCGGGGCTACGAAAAAACCGGCACCTGGCGCCGGTGCGCCTCCGAAAAGGCCGGCAGCTGGCGCCGGTGCGCCTCCGAAGAGGCCGGCAGCTGGCGCCGGTGCGCCTCCGAAAAGGCCGGCGGCTGGCGCCGGTGCGCCTCCGAAGAGGCTGGCGGCTGGCGCATTGAAGGGGTTGACAGCTGGCGCCGGTGCGCCTCCGAAAAGGCCGGCAGCTGGCGCCGGGGCTACGAAAAACCCGGCAGCTGGCACCGGTGTGCTCCTGAAAAGGCCGGCAGCTGGCGCCGGTGCGCCGCCGAAAAGGCCGGCAGCTGGCGCTGGTGCGCCTCCGAAAAGGCCGGCAGCTGGCGCCGGTGCGCCTCCGAAAAGGCCGGCGGCTGGCGCCGGGGCTACGAAAAACCCGGCAGCTGGCGCCTGTGCGCCTCCGAAAGGGCCGGCGGCTGGCGCCGGTGCGCCTCCGAAAAGGCCGGCGGCTGGCGCCGGTGCGCCGCCGAAAAGGCCGGCGGCTGGCACGTTGAAGGGGTTGACAGCTGGCGCCGGTGCGCCTCCGAAAAGGCCGGCAGCTGGCGCCGGTGCGCCTCCGAAGAGGCCGGCGGCTGGCGCGGTGAAGGGGTTGACAGCCGGCGCCGGTGCGCCTCCGAAAAGGCCGGCAGCTGGCGCCGGGGCTACGAAAAACCCGGCAGCTGGCGCCGTTGTGCTTCTGAAAAGGCCGGCAGCTGGCGCCGGTGTGCTTCTGAAAAGGCCGGCGGCCGGTGTGCTTCTGAAAAGGCCGGCAGCTGGCGCCGGTGCGCCTCCGAAGAGGCTCGGAGTCGCGATCGCGAGCGCGAGCGCCGGCGCGTTGGTGCCGGCGGTCTTCCCCTGCAAAGCTGCATGTTTGGCCACAATTTCCGTTAGGTGGTGAGCGCTCCGTGGTCGTTCGTATCCATGCTCTGCGAGACAGCGCGTTCTCTCCGGTGACTCACCTTGAGACGAATTATGTAGCATGACAAGGCCACTGTCCTCGATAGTGAACTTCCAACGACCAAACGTGGTGGTGCAGCCCAACGATGTGCTCAGCGGATGAGCGCCTGGCGAAGTCATGAGAATGCCAAGCAATCTGCGCTCTTCGGCACTCCAATCCTGTGGTTGAGTGCCGAGGGGAAACTCGACCAGTTCAGGCGCTGTATCACCCTGCTTAAGATGTACATAGCCATTTGAGCCATCCGAAAGACCAACAGCATGACCTGTCTCGAGGTGTCGAAGCACAGCTGCACCCTTACCTTGGATGTAGTCCCATCCACGGCCAGGTGCCACATCCATGACTACCGCCT
>Ga0180443_101943_pt1 | contig 11711 bp, 9 predicted proteins | sample ChrtobMetP5_32mM_FD_119753 | JGI IMG/M metagenome (GOLD analysis project Ga0180443, IMG submission 119753) | Chrysochromulina tobin associated microbial communities from unialgal haptophyte culture, Seattle, Washington, USA - P5_32mM MetaG | ecosystem: Host-associated > Algae > Haptophytes >... | reverse complement strand
CAGCGCCGCCGCCACCACCGCCATCGCCACCACCCCCACCCGTTCCCCGACCACCTCCCTCCCCTCCTCCCTCCCCGCCACCACCCTCTCCGCCGCCGTCCCCTTTGCCTTCACCACCTCCACCACCAAACGCACCTCCAACATACTTTGGCTGCCGTGTCGTGCACGGCGCCGGCGACTGCAGCGAGAGCGGGCTCTGTTCAGGGCATGGAACGTGTGTCGATGGCCTCTGCAAGTGCAACGTGGGCTGGGCAGGCAACAATTGCACCACGGAGCTCTTGTGCAGCTACTGGGACGAAGAGAATCAGATGTGGAGTTCACAAGGCTTGAGCATCTCGCCACCCCCTGGCGGCGCTCCTGATGGCTTTCTACACTGCAACTCGTCACACTTGACAGACTTTGGAGGAATAGTCCGCATCCCGCTGTCAGCCGAAGAGCTGCTCGCAGAAATCACTTCGATTGAGTTCACCTTCTTTACTATGGACGATGCTGCCGACGTGCTCACAAACTTTGATGTCGCCGGGAACCCAATCATATTCAGCATGGTCTTCTCGGCGATTGGACTTGACTTCTTCATGATATTGTTCGCGCGATGGCGCAGGCATCGTCGTCGCGTCGTTAAGATTCGGAAGATTGCCTCTGAACGTCACGCGCAACGTGATACGCACTGGGCGGAGAAGAAAGTAACGATTATGAAGCAGCAAGAAGAAGCACGTCTGAAGAATATTGCTCGTGCGTATCGACTTGCGAAGCAAAACAATTTGTCTCTCGTCTCTCTTCCGCCCGAGCTGCGCACGGAGGTCGTTCGAATTCAACAAAGGCTGGGGAGATCCGATGTAGTTGCCACAAAGTTGCAGGCGTTGGTTCGTAACAAATACGCCAGCAACCGTCGGGTGGTGCCAGGCGAGCTGCCATCACCACCCCCGTCGCCGCCGGATCGACTCGTGCGACCGACTACCTCAAGCTCGGCTCGCAGCCGCGAGGGGCGTGATCTCAGAGCATCGCTGGAGGCGGGCGCTGCAGCACATCGCGCGGCAGAGCTACAGGCACAACGCAAGGCCCAAGAACGAGCCGGACAAGCTGGCCAGAGACCGACGAGTCGCAAGGCGTCTCCATCTTTATCATCGCCTCGTGTTCGGCCGTCACGGCTGCCGACTCAAAGTTCTCTGAATGACGCCTACGAGGTGCTGGGCATCGAGGCAGGGGCGCCTGATGAGCATGTGCTCGGCAGGTTCATGCTGCTCACTCGTCGAGTGCGAGAAAACCTGGCGGCAGCGCAGCGCAGGGGTGACGATGGCGAGGTGCACAAGACGCTGCTCAATCAGCTTATACAGGCACGCAACATTATCGAGGCGGCCGGTCGTGGAACAAGAGCGATCAGGTCCACTGCCACGCCTGAGCAAGCTGCGCACTTCGTGATTGCGGCACCGACCCGGGAGCAAGAGCCAGCGCAGAAGTCGGTTCTTGAGGAGCGAACCCAAGCTTCGACAATCAGCGTAACCAGTGTCCTCGTCGACGACACGCGTGACACAAATGCCACGTCTCTATCTGCATGCACAGATAGTGCATCGGTTTCGCGGGAGCAAACGCCCACGGTACGCCCGCAAGACGATGTATCGGTACTTCCAGTCGTGGTCCATCGTCCACCTCCAACCGTTGCCCATCGCGCACCTCCAACCGTTGCCCATCGTCTACCATTGAATCGCGTGGTTGCCGAGAGCCTATTCAAAGTCGTGGCCAATGGATCGGCACGCATCTCGATCGAATCGATGAAGGCGTACCTACGCGAGCGTGGTGACGTACACGAGGAAGCGATCGGTAGGCTCGTCGCCGAAATCGGCATCAACAGCGATGGCAAGATGGACCTGGACGAATGGACGCGAGGATGGGTTCACGTACAAACCCCCAAAGCGGCCTGGGCTTTGAATCGCGTGGTCGCCGAGAGCCTATTCAAAGTCGTGGCCAATGGATCGGTACGCATCTCAATCGAATCGATGGAGGCGTACCTACGCGAGCGTGGTGACGTACACGAGGAAGTGATCGGTAGGCTCGTCGCCGAAATCGGCATTAACAGCGATGGCAAGATGGACCTGGACGAATGGACGCGAGGATGGGTCCACGTGCAAACCCCCAAAGCGGCATGGGCTCCGTTGCCCCCCAGGCAAGGGGAGTCTTTGCGCAAAGAAACCGGCACCGCGGTCGTCAGCGCCAGCGGAAGCGCAAAGCGATGGCAGCACATGGCAGCACGGGCAAAGCTTGGGGCCGAGGTGGAGCCAAGGACTGAGGTGGAAGCTTTCATGCCTGCCAAGGCCGAGGTGGAGGCAACGACTGCTGTGAAAGCTGATGAGGATCTCAAGGAACGTTTGCAGCCGAAGAAGCTCGGACGCTATTTCCGCTCGTTTTTCGGCGAGTACTACAGGATGCTGCAGAGAGAGCACGGCCTTGTTTCTGCTGTGCTACCTGCAGGAGAAGATACTGCTGGGGATCGCCTGCGTGACGAGGATATCATCCAGATCTTCTGGACGACGATGATGGGCAATTTGTGTTTGATCAGCATCCTTACTGGAGGCGCGCCGCTTATCAGCATCACCACGATCATCTACAGCTTGATCACTTGCATCATTCTCGCGGCCATCACGATAGTGGTCAAAGTCGTCTTCCGCTGGGGTAATCGCCTTAGGTTTAGGCGGCGCCCAGAGCCATCGAATCTCACGAAACTATGGCGTCGCGTTCGGGTGATTTTTAAGAGGCGCCAGGCCATCTCGTTGGCAGACGACTCCCGTTCCGGCTCCGGCTCATCAGCGCTTACGCCGCCAAGTAGATTCGTCCCAATGAGCTCGAGACTCCACCTGCTGCGCTTCATGCTGGCGTGGGTATTCAATATTCTCCTCTTCATCTCTTTTTGCCTGCTTGCCATCATCTTCGGCGTGACGATGGGACCGGCGCAAGTCCACGAAGTCATCCTCGCTTGGGTGCTCTCCCTTGGCTTCACATGGATCGTGGTCGAGCCCACCGAGATACTCGCTTTCACCGTGTCAGAGAAAAATCAGACTCTACGAAGGATCAAAGACTTTCTGGTCCGAATCGTCTCAAATCTGAAAATGCTCGGACTTTGGCCATGCTGAGCCAGCCATCCAACAGCCTCGGCGCATTCATAAGCTTTGAGCGGCACGGATTGAAAGGGCGAGGCTTCTATCTCGTCAAGATCTTTTGGCTGGAGCTGCTCAATATCAGAGATCGTGTTACGTGAAAGGGACACACCGTAGAGATAAATCAGGGCCGCCAGCCCGTCACCCGCCAGGGTTGGGCCACTCTAACTTAAACTTGTCGTCTGAAGGTTCCTAGAAGTCACGTGTGACCAGCGCAAGGGGCTCAATAAAAAGTGACGTGGCGTTTGATTCCCCAAGTCTGGAGCAAGGTGACGTTTCGGAATCCACTTTCCTGCCACACGGTCCCCCTCCGCTCCACCGCCCACGACCTGGGCTACCGCGCACGTTTTCACGCGGCCACGCTCAGATTTAACGACGCGTTGTTGCAGGCGTATATCGGCTCGCTAGCTCGCTCGGATGCCGCTGCCCATCAAAATCCCACCAGCCCGGGCAGGCGGTAGCATGCCCAACCTCGCAGTTGCCGCCAACAATCCTGCGGCAACCACGTCAACAAGCTTTCGGCCGATCACGGTCCCTGACGTCCCTTCCTCATTGCCTTCCCTCGATCTCGATCGTCCGATGGCCACATCGTCCTCGTCGATGCTCGCTGTCAACGGTCCGAATCCGGCTCGGCTGGAATTGGTGAATAGTCAGCGCCTAGCTGTTTTGGCTCGGAGGGGGGAACTCATTGCTAGCAAATCTGTGGAGCTCATCAACAAGAAACGGATACACGAGGAGAGGATGATGGATGTGGTCGAATTCGAGGCGCGTCGGATGGATGCGTACTTGGCTGCAGCGGACAGGCGTCAGCATGAGCGCGATGAGAGTGAAAAGCGCGCAGCAGACCGTCGCAAGTCCGAGTACCTCCAGTTCGAGCGCAGCATGGATGAGGAGCGCCAACAGCAGCTCGAACGATTCGAGCACGCGAAGCACGCGGCGTCGCAGACGACCGATGCGCTCATACGCGCAGCGCAGATGCACAACGCGCATGCTGTGGACACGAATACGCAATGGCAGAAGCTCAGGCGACGTGAGGAGCGAGCACGCGCGCGCAATGCGAAGCAGAAGGTCGCCGAGATGGAGGAGCGGCTGCAGCAGCGTGCGAAGGAGTCGTCGGACGGCATCGCGGCGATGAGACTAGCGAAGGAGGAGCAGCGCCAGAGAGCGAGAGATGCAATGGAATCTGAGAAGGCGGCACGCATGGACGCGACCTTGCGCGAGATGGCCGAGCGCGCCGAAGTTGCTGCTCGTGCGCGCGACAAGGTGGCGAGCCAGCGTGAGCGCCAGAAGAAGGAAAGGGAAGAGATGGCCAAGCTGATGGCCATGCGCCAAAAGGCACTTGTAGAGAGCCAGAAGGCGCATGAGAAGGAGGAACTGGAGCGTGCGGCGCAGAGGGAGAAGGCGCAGCAGCAGAAGATTACGAATATGCTCACCGCACGCTCGGAGAAGATTCGGCAGGGGCAAGAATTGGAGCGTCAGAGGCTCGAGCGCCAAAAGGAGCTCGACCGGGCGGTCAAGAAGAAGGAGCGGGAGCGGGAGCAGCATCTCCTCGACAAGATGTCGGCCGACAAAGAGCGCGTCTATGCCAAACTGCGCGAGCAGGCGAGCCTCATGGAAAGCCAGCGGCGTACAGATCAGTACCTCAAGGACCTCAAGGAAACTGTGCTCAAGGAAGCCGCGGAGTTGACTCCCTAAGATGGGGGCTTTTTGTCGTTCAAAATGTATAAAAAGCTCGGTCAGGTGGCCCGCGCACCCGACCCGACCAGCGCACCCCGCACGGCCGGCCGCGGCCCGCTTTCGGCGCGGGGTCACCGTCAGGGGTCACCGTACACCGACCGCACTACACAGTGACCGGACAGTCAGGATACGACTTTCAATCTCCAAGTCCGATTGTATGAACTTGTATGAACCTCGTGGTTGACCGTTCGCTTCGCTTCCGCCCGCTGTTCGATTCCCGGATCCCGCGATCCCGGTCCGCCCGCGCGCCCTGTACCGGCAATAATTACCCCTTTACCGGTTCGCTTTGTCTGAAACGAAATTGTAACTAAATTTCAAGGCGCCGGGCTCGACTGGAGGGCTCCCCGGGGGTTCGATCCCGCGTGGGAGATGCTGGTCCCCGCGGCGCGGGAGCCGAACGTCAGAGCGGCCGGGCAGCGGGGAGGCCGCACCGCAAACCAGGACCGCACGAGCATGCGCAGGAGCTTCCGCGGAAATGCTTGGCGCCAAGATGCTCGGTTTGCCGTGCGTTCTACTGCTCAGCGTGCTCGGAACCTCACACGTCACAGCAGCGTGTGATGGAACCCACGCATGACACACACAGAGCGCTCAGACCGCACACTCAGTCACCGCGCACAGCCACAGCGGTCAGCGCACAGGCGTCGTCCTCCCCGGCGAGCGCCAAGGCCATTTCAGCTCTCACGGCCCAAACTTGACCGATGACAACCGCTCAGGGAGCTTGGAGTGGTCAAAGCTGATGGGCATCGGCTTGGCTAGTTTCGGTGGGTACGCGGGCTTGAGGGCGGGGACCTCTGCTTCCCCCTCCGCATCCTCCGCCAGCTCAAGATTCACCTCCTTCACCTTGAGGGTGCCGCTGCCGTCCTCGAGCTCAACACCATACCGATTGGCGCAGCGATCGAAGAGCTTGGCCCGACCGAGCTTGCCATTGTGTTCGGGCTTCGCTACCAGCCCGACAATGCGTACGCGCCGCTTGAAAAGCAGCGGCCGTGCGGCACGCGTGGTTGCCTCCAGAGTGACCTCGATCTCCATTGGGGCCTTATCTTTGGTGGCAAACTTGCGCTCGGTAGAGAACGGCGGCGGCGCAGCTGACGCGGTGCCGTCGCCGCTATCGCTTCCGCCGGCGGCGGCGGCGTCAGTGGCGGCATCAGTGACGGCGTCAGTGGCGGCGATGGTGGTGGCGGCGGCGGCGGCGGCGGCAGTTGTGGTGGTGGCGGCGGAAGCGGCGGTGGCGGCGGCGGCGGCGGCGGTAGCGGCGGCGGCGGCGGTGCTGCTGCTGCCGCCGCCGCTGCGCGTGGCGGCATCCTCGCGCGCCTTGGCAGAGCGTGTGGCGGATGCCTCGCCAGTGGGTGCCGGCGCCCACTCGTCCGCCAAATGGGGCGTCGTATCGGGCGCATGCCGCCTCGCATAGAAGTTGTCGAGTGCTTCGAACGCGCCCATTGCGCGGGTGAAGATGGCTGTATGCTCCTGCTGCGCCGCGGCCGTTAAAGTGGCGGGCAGACGATCAGGGTGGTGCACAAGGACAATCTGGCGCCACTTGCGCCGCATGGCGCCAAAGTGCTCGCCGCTCGCACGGAAGCCCGCAAGCCACTCTGTGGGCAATTCGAGTGCTTCGAAGGCCGCCTCCAGCGACATCACACGCGTCGCCTGGTACAATCGCGGTCCCTTGTGCTCGGTCTCGTGGCTCATAGCCGGGGGGTTCGTCGTGTTGCGCTTGCGCGCATTGCGGCTCGCTTGCTGCCGCTCGAGCATCTCGGCGTCCGGCAGCAAGAAGCCGCGCATCCATTCATGGATCAACTCGGCTGTGTCCTGGCAGCGCGCGTAGTCCAGCGCCATCATCTCATATCCATTGCGGACCATCGTGTCCGCACCCAGCTCCAGCAGCACCTCGAGCGCCCAGACGTGACCTGCAGAGGCCGCCGCCATGAGCGGCGTGATGTCCCAGCACTTGGCGTCGATGTCGCAGCCCGCCTCCACGAGCATCCGCACGACCTCGCCGTTGCCGTGCGCTTCGTCCACCACTGAGAGCTGAAGCGGTGACATGAGGTCACGATTCTTCTCGTGGATGTGGGCACCGAGCTGGACCAGATCGGCGACGATCAGTTGGCGGCCCGCCAAGCACGCCACGTGCAGCGCAGTGTCGCGGTTGCTGTCCATTGCGTGCACATCCTGCCGCCGACGCAGGAGCTTGCGGCAAAGCGTCAGGTCGCCGCGCGTTACGGCCAGGTGCAGCGCGTTCCGACCGTCGCGATCGCGCGCGCTCGTCAGGCCAAGGTAGGCGAGCTCGCCGCCCGCAATCGCCGCGTCCACAAGTGCGTGCATCTCGTCGGGCTCGCAATCGATGTCTGTGAGCATCGTGAGCAGCTGCTCGCCGGGCGCCAGAAGCGTCGTCGTCGGGAAGCTTCGCAGCACGATTGCCGTAGACTCCGCTGCCACCAGCTCCACCTCAACTGTCGGTCGCAGCTTGTTGTGCGCGCGCTTACGCAGCACGGAGACGGGCTGCTCGACGTCGAGTAGAGCGTAGATGGGCTTCTCCGCCTCCTGGATATCTTCCACACCGTCCCGGTCCTTGTCTCGGAACACATCGGCCGCGCAAGGCCGCGGACCGCTCCACACGAGTACCTTGATATGCAAAAAGGGACGAAAGGCACTCGCCGGATATTTTGTGAACTTTTTGTCGTACTGGGCGACAAAAGGGTCGACGATCGCCTCTTTGACACTGCGATCGTCAACGCTGTCCGGAAGCTTGATCTTGAGGCCAAGGTGCCGCTCATTGTCGCCCTTCATAAAGTGAGTGATTACGTTGAGGGCACGTGTGTCGCTCGCAGAGTTGGTATCGGAGGCCCCGCTTTTCCCAGGCCTCTGAGGCTTCTCGAACTCGGGCAGCTTGGGCTCGAGCACTTGCAATGGCGGCATTGACACCAAAGTTAGTGAATGGTCGGAGCGAACGAAACCCGACTGACGAAACTATACTGTGAATCTATTGTGAATTGAATTTCTATGTGGTTACACAGTAATCCCGAATCAACAAACCCATTGCAGACTCGTTAACTAAGCTATCACTCATTCCATGCACTCATTCTCGCTCAGACATGTCACCCTGTCAATGGTAACACCTCGCAGGTTAGCATCGCAGGCTGCCTACAGTAGTAGACAGCCCACATCACTCACACGATGTTGCCCTATCAGATCTCCGCCTCTCTCTCAGTTGTCAGCAAGAGCGTCCCCGTGCTAAACTCTGCTAGCCACTGCGGCTCAAAATTGGCGTCGTCGTAGGCAGCCCACACATTGGCGTTCTCGTCCTCCTCTGGATACTCATCAAAGTTGGACGTGTCGAGCGGGCCGATGAGTGGTGGTACAAAGGGCATAGCGATCTTGCGTGCTTGCAGGCCCTGGAAGGAGAGGTTGCCGAAGAAGGGGTGCGTGCTCACCTCCTTGGGGCCGCCGCGCGTGCAGCCGAGGCGCAGCGCGGGCGAATGTGCAAGCAGGCGCGCCATAAAGTCTTTTGTCGTGTGCGGCAACGCCGAAGGAGTCTTGTACTTGCCGCTCACGATCTTCTTATACGTCTCGACGGGCGTGTCTGCGACAAAGGGCGGCTCGCCCACGAGCATCTCGTACAGCAAAATGCCGAGCGTCCACCAGTCCACCGCCCAACTGTGGCCCTGGTTGGAGAGAATCTCGGGCGCAAGGTACTCGGGCGTGCCACACAGCGTCCACGTGCGATCCTTGATCACCTTTGCAAAGCCGAAGTCGACGAGTTTCAAGTACCCTTGAGCGTCGAAAAGCAGGTTCTCGGGCTTGAGGTCGCGGTGAGCGATCTGGCGCGCATGCAGGTAACTGAAGGCGCTCGTCACCATCGCCGTGTACAGTAATGCCTGGTGTGCATCGAGCCGACCGTTCTGGCGGAGCAGTGTGAAAAGCTCGCCCCCAAGCGCAACCTCGAGGAGCATGTGCACCTGGCCAGGTGTCACGAAGACCGCCTCGAGGCGCAGGATGAACGGGTGGTTGCAGCTCGCGAGGACACGCTTCTCGTTGATCACGTGCTCCACCTGCCGGAGCTTGAGCAGCAGCCCTTTGTGCATGCTCTTGAGGGCAAATGGCCTGCCAGTCGGCGGTGGCGACGGGTGCTTCACGAGTCGCACCCGCCCGAAGGAACCCTCTCCGAGCACCGCGAGCGGATGTAGCTCGTTGAACTCCATTGGCGAGCACGTCCGCCGCTTGGCCTGAGCCTCGCGCTCCTTGACTCGGCGCGTGAGTAGTTCCTGCAGCGGGCCTAGTACACGCTCAAAGGCCTCCTTATTTAGCGTCATGAGCTTTGTCGCCTCGGCAGTCACGACGGAGGCGATGCATGGCTCAGCCATGAGCAGCGCGCGCTCGCCAAAGTACGTACCCGACGAGAGGGTGTTGATGAGCTTGCGTTCACCGCTCGCGCCGCCCACACCATTGGCCTGAAGCACCTGGACGGACCCCGATTTGATGATGTAAAGGTCGGTGCCGACCATGCCCTGCTCGATCACGGTGTGGCCAGCTTCGAAGCTCACGTCCTGCAGCGCGTCTAGTAGGTACTCCTTTTCGCCCTCATCGAGCAACGCGAGCATCTCCACACTGTCGAGGACCTTGCGGTTGAAGTTGCGCTGGAGAAGTACATCCACTCCGGACGAGCCCACCATCTGCTGTAAGTCTTTGGTTTTGAGCTTGGCCACGCGCACCTCGCCGACGGCGACCACGTTGGCGAGCCGCTTCGCCTCCACGCCGCTGAGCGCCGATTCGCCAAAGAACGCGCCTGGCCGCAGCCGTAGCAGCTCCTTATCTCCGCCCTCACGATGGCACACCACCTCGCCAGCCAGGAGCAGGAAGAGTGCATCGGCGGTCGCGCCGACCTCGAGGATGTACTCGCCGTCGGAAAAGGTGTTACCCACCTCGAGCGCCTCCGCAAGCATAGAGAGCTGCTTCGGCTGCAACTCTCGCAGTATGGGCACCGTTGCAAGGTGGCGCTCGAGGCCGTGCTTCTGATTCGAATTGTGCTCCATCACCAGAAGACGGAAGGCGCGCCGCTCCAGCACAAACAGAACGCCGTCAGTGAGCGCGCGCACCGAGCACGCACGTGGGGCATCATACATGAGAGCGAGCTCGCCAAAGCACCGCGATGGCTCTGCATGCCCCGCCGACCGGAGCTCGCTTGACGGGCAGCCTAACGTCTGCAGCACGGTGCACTTGACCGCGTCGAAGGCCTCGAAGATGCCCGAGTGCACGGTGTAAAAATGATCACCCTGGTCGCCCTGTGCAATCACCACCTGGCCTGCCACGACCACCTGCTCAGTCATTGCGTCGATGCAGCGCTTCAGTAGCGACTGCTCGAGGTGTTCGAAGAGTGCGTGTGAGCGAATTGCAGCGAGCAGCGAGCAGGAAATGTCTGCTGTTTTGGGTGTGAGCGTAAGCATTTCGGCGTTGGAGTCGCCTCTGCGCTCAGAACTGACGGCTGCTCGACGGTCGATGGGAAGCCGCTTTGTGGTCGATACCCGACGGTGGGCAGCAGTACAAGCTCCGACATTGGTCGTGCTCATCAGCTTTGCAACGTCCGATGAGGACTTCGGCGCCTCATCCGCTCGGCGCGATGGCGCCGCAGAGGAGCTTGGACCACTCCCCATGCCGTGTTTGCGTCCGTCGAGCTGTGAGTGGACGAGCGAATGGACCATTTGCGGCGGACCAGCTTTCCAAGTTCGGCAAGTTTTAGCGTGCGCGTCGTGTGATTATTCGTGTCGGCAGGCTGTTTTATCATAACTTCCCTTAAGTCATCATAACAATTAACATCCCTTAAGTCTGTGGAGCACACTAGAAGCGAACCCCAGCTCCACACACGCCTCGGCCAGCGCAGGCACAACGGCCATGGGCCCCTTGTCGCTGTCGTCGTCGCCGCCCTGGATGACCTCACGGATGCGCTCCTCCTCCTTCACCACCTCCAGCTCGCGCTTTGGCGGCTCGGGCCGGCGATCATCCAGAGGCCCAATTCCTCGCCCTCGGCGTCGACAAGGAGCGGATTAGGTGGAAGTAAGCGCTTGTTGCCATATTAGGCGGGTGGGCGCAGCTTGTCGAAGGCGAGCAGCGCCGAGATCGCGTCCTGCTCGGTAAAGGTCGGCCGCTCCTCTTCATCTCCAGCTGAGGCGCGCCGCACAGCCCGCAAGCCCTCGAGCTCATCGTACAGCCTCTCCGCGTCGCGCGCATTCGCCCAGCCGGGCCGCTTGCGCACCTGATGAGGGAGCCAATCAGTGACCACGAGAGGCAGTGCGTGTCAATGAGATGCAATCAGAGGCCATCAGAGGCCGTACGTGGCAATCAGCGGCAATCAGAAGCCGCTCGCGCACATCGTCAATGCCACCGAGTAGCACGCGCTGCGCGGCATCCGCGAGCACGATGCCCTTCTTGGTGCACCGCCGCCGAAGGTACTCGACCACATCGGCAGCGTCCCAATCAGGCATCACGATGCGCTGCTTGAAGCGCGAGCGGAAGCCCGGGTTGGCGTTCGCAAGCATCTCATTCATCTCGCGCTCGTAGCCGGCGAGTACCACGATTGTACGCCCCTTATGTGTGTCCTCCGTCATGCAGTACGTGAGCTGGTCCACCGCCTCCTGCGCATAGAGTGAGACGCGCCGGCCGCCCGAGCCGCCGAGATTGTACGCCTCATCAATGAAGACGAGCCCCCCGATGGCCGACGCCATGAGCTTGTTGACCTTCTCCTTGGTCTGGCCGAGGTACTCGCCCTGCAGGTTGAGCGCCGACTCCTCGCCCACGACGTCCGACACGAGCACGCCCTTGGCGCGTAACCACTTG
>Ga0180443_101929_pt1 | contig 11769 bp, 9 predicted proteins | sample ChrtobMetP5_32mM_FD_119753 | JGI IMG/M metagenome (GOLD analysis project Ga0180443, IMG submission 119753) | Chrysochromulina tobin associated microbial communities from unialgal haptophyte culture, Seattle, Washington, USA - P5_32mM MetaG | ecosystem: Host-associated > Algae > Haptophytes >... | reverse complement strand
TGGCTCATGGCTACTGGCTACTGGCTATTGGCTAATGGCTGTTGGCTATTGGCTAATGGCTATTGGCTATTGGCTCATGGCTACTGGCTACTGTCTATTGGCTAATGGCTGTTGGCTATTGGCTAATGGCTAATGGCTAATGGCTATTGGCTGCAGCCGTGAGCGGCGTGGCGACCTACGAGGGCAGGGGCGTCGGCACGGCGCGTGTTGCGTGTGCCGACGTCTACTGTGTCAGACCCTGTGAAGGTGATCGTCACGGTCGGAACGCGGTTTTTCAGGAAGCTGGAGGCGAAACCGGTCTACCGGTGCAACGTTTGTGTTTGCGGTTTCCAGAGCACGTTGTGGTGGGGGTGTCCTTCAGAAGATCAGAACCGATGTTGAGCCACGTTCCACCGAGTTGTGACCGCCCATTCGATCGGAAAAAGAGGGATCCTGGGTAGCGAGTTTCAAAATCGAAGCAAGTGCTCGAGACGACGGGGCGACTAAAGAAAACGCGAGCACCCTGCCTATCGCGTTGGTGGCGTCTTCGGAGGACCACGAATGGAGGATTTGGAGGCGCACTCCTTCGAGAAAGGCGATTCGAATCGGTGCCGCAACGCCTACGAGCGCATCCTCCATGCCAAGCTCGGCAGCAACATCCTTAATCCGCATAAGAAGAACAAGGTGTGCGCCGCGGCAGTCGACAGAAAAGCTCTCAGGCCGCGCAGCATGGCAAGCAAGCACCAGGTCCAGCTCTCGCGCGCGGCTCACACCGTTTCGTGTGCCCCTGCCACGTTTCGCAGCATATTTCCGTCGGCCGGTGCCGCCACCTCGCCATCCTGCACGGCGTCGCCCTGCCGCCGTACGAGCTGCTCAGCCGCGTCGGCTTCAGCGAGACAAAGGTGGACACTGCCGCGTGGGAGGTGCCGACCGACTGCAAGCGCTTTGCCAAGAAGGTGGCGGAGGAGGGCTTCTGCTTTGGCAACCGATGCGAAACATGCGTGCGTCTCTTCGACGAGAAGCGTGCGTCTCTTCTCCAGCCGCCGGCCGCTGCGCGCGCTCTCTCGACCCGCGGTGCCGTCGGCCGTTGCGGCCGTACCGACTCGTACGGGTCCGCTGACGCGATCGACGACGCGACGACGGGCTCACTCACCGACTCACCCGCGCACTCGAGCTCGGCGGCCTCGATGGACGAGCGCTGCCCTGCGCCGCTCGACGACGATCGCACCGGCGCCTTCCATAGCTTTGGTGGCTTCGATGGCTTCGGCGGCCTGGTTACCGGCGGCGGCGGTGGCGGCGGTGGCGGCGGCGGCGGCGGCTGGCTGCTGCCGCCACAGGTGCATCCCGAGCGCCATGCGTCGCGCCAGCCCTCAAGCGCGTCGTCAAGCGACGGCAGCCTCAGCTCAAGCGGCGGGTACGGCGGCGGGAGCGGCGGGTACGGCGGCGGGAGCATACCCGCCGTACCCGCCACGGATTGCGTGCTGACTCCCTTCGGCGGCGGCTGGAGCGGCGGCGGCGGCGGCGGCGGCTCGTATGCGGGCATGTGCGGTGGCTGGTGGTCATCGGAAGCGGAGAGTGTCGCTGATGAGGGCACTGTGGACGCGACTGACGCGTCTCGTGGCTCCGAGGGGGCCGATGCGGCGGAGGTGCTTCTGCTTGAGAGCACTCGCCTCGTGCATCGCGTCCTCTCGGCTGAGGGGCTCCTTTCCCCACAGGGGCTCCTTTCCCCACAGGGGTTCCTTACCCCACAGGGCCTCCTGGGATATCCACTCACCCCCCTACGCGCCACCCCCCACGGCATCCATGGCGCCGATCGCCCCAACGAGCGCATGAGAGCGGCATCGGCGACGCGCGAGGTGGACCTGCGACGGCTGCACGAGCTGCTCGCGTACGATGAGCTGGGCCTCGGGGGGGGCGATGGCGGCGTCGGCGTCGTTGTCGTCGTCGGTGGCGGCGGCGGCGGCGGCGGCGGCGGCGGCGGCGGCGACGGCGGTAGGGGCAGTGGCGAGGACCTCGGGCACGGCGGACCGGGCGATGGGGCGAACTGGGCGTCGTCCCGGGCGGACTGGGCGTCGCAATCATCCAAGACCGAGGGGGCGGGAGCGGCTGGGCGCGCCGTCCCGGGCACCGCTCGTATGTGGAAGACCGAGGAGGCGGGAGCGGCTGAGCCGGGGCGGCGGGATGGCGATCTTCCACATTCCACGATGGGCGAAGGCGACCCGATGGCGGACTGGACGATCGCGGAGCTCGAGGAGGCAGCCGCCGATGTCGTGGATGTCGAGGCGATGGCAGCCCCCGAGATGCTCGGGCAGGTTCGTACGCTCGTGCGACAGCTGAGCGACCAGCTCAGCGGCGGCGACGAGGACGAGGACGATCTGAGTGGCATCCTCGAGAGCATCGAGGGTCCGCCCGGGGTCCTCGGCCGATCCTCATCGGCATCCTCGACGTCCTCGGCGGAGGCAGGCGATGTCATCGGGCCGTTGCCTAGCGGTGGCTCCGTCCCTCGCTCACGCAAGCGCGCCAGGCACGATCGCATGCTCGCCGAGCTCGCAACAGTCGACCGGATGCTCGAGCGAGTCCAGGCCCTCGTCGCTGCGACAGCCGAGCCGCCCGCCCAGCTGCAGCGAGTCCATCGCTCGGCGCCCGATGCGGCGCGGGCGGAGGCCGAGCGCCGAAAGTACGACGAGCGCCGGCGCTGCTTGCGGATCGTCGCGAAGCGGTGCGAGCGCGTGCTCGCACATTTGCAGCAGACGTGCGGCGCCACCGCACGCGACCCCGCCGAGATCGCCGAGATCGTCGCGGCTTCAGCACCGCTCCCTGCCACTGCCGCCGAGGAAGCGCCCGCAGGCACCCTCGCCGCCACCACCACCACCACCACCTCCACCACCTCCTCGTCTGCCCTCGCTGAGGCCGCGGGTCGCGTGTGCGCTTGGGTCTTCGGGCTGTGGAACGCGCCCGCCCAGAATTGCGAGCGCCATCGCGAGCGTTCGATGCTCTGCGCGCCCGGCACGGCGCCCGGCATGCCGACGCCCATGCTGCCGGCCGTTGGGCCGATGGGCCATGGCCCTCTGAACGGGCCTGTGAACGTGGGGCACACTGTGAACGTGGCCGTTGGGCCGATGGGCCATGGCCCTCTGAATGTGTGCGTGCTCCCGAATGGGAAGCGGGCGCTCCTCATGTTCTGCAGCCCCGTGTGTGCGCCACTCGACTGCACGCTCGAGGTGCGAGGGCTGCAAACGGCCGGTCTGCTGCGCACCTCGCCACCGCCCATGCGGGGCGGCTCGTTTGAGGACTTGAGGCACGCCCTGTACGCCGTGCAGCCGCACCTGCTTTGGTTCGCGGGCCACGGCGACGCTCGACTGGGCGAGGGCGATGGGCGCCGTACCCTCGGCTTCAGCGCCTCTGATGGCGTGCTTGAGACGTTTGATCCGGTGGCGATCGCTCTCGAGCTCTACGATTGACCGCCTGATTGCGTCTGATTACGTCTGATTGTGGATGATTGCATCCCTCATCAGGTGGCGATCGCTCTCGAGGTGCAGCCGCACCTTCCCTTATTTGGGGGATGCCTCGAGTGCATCGTACTTAATGCATGCTGCACCGGCGGCAAGGACGCGTCCGAGGGGCGGCTGGGCGACCTCCTGCATCAGATGGGAGCCCCCTCGGTCGTCTGCTGGGGCTCTCCGGCGGATAATGTGGCGTGTGCGTACTTTGCGGCCGGGATGGGTGCGGCTCTCATGCAACGATCCACACGCCCTCCGGCCGCCCACGACGGCGCCGGGCACGCGAGCGCCAAGGGCGCGAACGACGACGACGCCGCGTCCTACGCCTCCGCCGACGATGCGCCGCGCTCGATCTATGCGTCCGCCTTCGAGCGCGGCAAGCGCAACGTATGCGCCGTCCCCATGTCCAGCGCCGTGCCGGGCGCGCGCACGCAGCGCTTCATGTTCGTGGACCCGACCGACCCAACGAAGGTCATTCAACCGGCAGATGTGGCTGCCGGTCATGCGGAGCCGCGAGCCCTCTACCGCGTGCGTAGCGGCGTGGGCGCGGGGCGTGTGGCGGCCGGCTTGCCCATCCTACTCGAGAACGCCTCCCTCACCGACGCCGGCGCGCGCCCAGTACGACGCCGAGTCCCCACAGCAGCCGAGGGGACGCCCGGTACGGCGCCGAGGCTGCTGTGGGGAATCGCCCTCGTTGGGATTGCCCTCGGCGGCCTCGCGTTGCTCGCCGCCCTCGGCGTTGGCGGCGGCCCGCTCGCCCCCTTTGGCGCCCGCTCCGGCGCCGCCACCACCCTCAGCCAGCCAGTGCCTCTCGCGGACCGCCCCCCCCTCCCCCTTGTGACCGTTGATAGTCAAGGCCGGCTCAGCCTTCACCCTGGCGCGCTCGCGGCGATCCGCGGCGCGCCCGGCAGCATGTGCGTCGTCGGCGTGGCTGGGCCGGCGGGTGAAGGAACGTCCACCCTCGCCAATGCAATCGTGTCTGTCCTTCGGCCCCTCGCCTCACCTGAGGCACCTGCACCCGCACCATCGGCAGTTGTGAGCGGCACGGCCGGTGGCCGCAGTGCCCATGCCGTTGCCAGCAGTGCCCACGCCGTAGGCTTCGCCATACGGTCTGCCGGAGAGGGCGTCGGCGGCGAGGGCATCTGGATGTGGCTCTCGGATGCCCCCCCCGCCCATCTGAACCGCAGCTGTGGAAGCGTACTCGTGCTCGACACGGCGCCGATCAGCGGTACCTCCCTGCTCCCCGCCAACGCCCGGTACGGCGCCGCCGCCTCGGACGGCGCCCGCCAGCGCATGCTCAGCTTCCTCCTGCTCGCGGCCTCCAAGGTCGCCATCAACGTGCGCCGCCAGCCCCCCCTCGAGCTGCTCGAGAGGTTGGTCGGGGCTGCGCTGGCGGCCAACGCGGTGCGTCCAATGGAGGACGCGGCCGATGAGGTCGAGGCGGCCGCGGCCGCGGCGGCGGGAGGCGGACCTTCGTGCGCGGGCGACGGCGGGCGAACGCTCCCGGCCCTCCCGCCCCCCCCGACGGCCCGCGACTGCGATGAGGGCGAGGCGGTGCACGTGGCGGCGGGCACCGCGTACGGCGGCGCCGCGCCGGACCCCCCGTCGCCGCCGGACGCGTATGATCGCCGCGCAGCCCTGGTGATGGTGCTACGCGACTCTCTCGAGAGTGTTGGCTCGCCAACGGCTGCGGCCGAGGCCGCTGCCACCGCGGCGGCGGCCGCGGCGGGAGCGGCCGAGAGTGCGACGGCGGCGGCGGCGCATGCGGCGGCGTACGCGGCGGAGGCGGCGAGGGCGGCGAGGTCGGCAGCGGTCTGGTCACGATGGCTCCCCGGGAGTGCGGGGCGCGCGCTTCGGGCGGCGGTCCGCTCCACAGACTTGCTCAGCATTCGGCCGCCTACAGAGGCGGACCTTCGGCAGCTCGAAGTGAATGGCATGCCACGTCAGCGCATGCCGCCCCCCTCGCCGCCGCCCGCCGCGCCGGCCCAACACGGCGCCCCGCCTGCGTTAGATACAGCGGAGGCGGCGGAGGAGAGGGCGTGGCTGGCAGAGGTTGCCATCGAGACAGCCCCCAGCACAGCCCCTAGCCCGGCGCCGTCGCCGCCGCCACTGCAGCAGCAACCTGCCAGCTCGTTCACCGGCGCGCTCGCTCGCAGCGCACTCGACCTCACCTCCGAGCTGCGACCGTTACGCGATCTCGACCTCACCTCCGAGCTGCGACCGTTACGTGAGCTGGACGGCGCGGCTCTGGCCGCTTGGATGGAACACGTGGCCTCGCGTCTCAATGCGCTCGAGGCGGGCACCAAGCTGCAAGGGGTATAAGGGATGCATGCGGGCGTGACAGAGAAAGGGAGCGGCTCTCACAGCCTTCATGTAAGGAGAGACGGAGCGTGTGTGCACACGGCAGCATGGCGGGGGTGGTGGGGGAGAGACTTCAGACACCGACTGCCCTCTCCTGGTGCGCTGCGGCTTGATGGCGCGGGCGACCGCGCGCCTGGAGCGGGGCGCGTTTGGGCGGGAGGGGCCACACACGATTGTCGTGCGTTATGTGATGCAGTCACGTGTGTATACGTAAAAGTGCGTGGGGAAATGTTTCTCTCATTTGGTGTGCAGGTGCAACAGCTCCTTTGAAGCGCACGGCGTCATACAAATGGGCGACCGTACGACGTGCACACTTATCCGTCTCTTGGACCGCGGGGGTTTTAATGTCGAGTTCGGTTGCAGCGCTATCCATTCCCGCCCAACAAGACGCCATCCAGCAGCTCGAGGATGCGATCGAGCACAATCTCGTTCTCGCAGCGGCACGAGTGGCGCGCGTACGGCGGTCCAATCTGCAAGCAGTCGAGAACCACAAACGTGCCGTCCAAATGCTCCTCAAAGGGTGCTCGCTCTGCACGCAACGCCGCTCGCACGGCGGCACGGCGCTGCTCCGAGTCAGTGGTCCTTTGCGTCGACGGGAGCGATGCGTCGGCGGGAGCGATGCGATCCAGGTGCGCCTCGCTGGCGGCGCCGGCCGCGTCAGGTGATTGCGCTATCGAGACGATTGATGGGCCAAAGAGCACAAGCGGCGCAACTCGAGACCCAGCTGCCTGATCATCAGCCTCGGCCTTAGCGGGCCTCAGCAGCACCACGTGGCCGCTCTCTGGATCGACTGCGTACAGCACACCGGCATGCCGGCTGCCGTCAATCAATTTCACCACGGCCCATGCGCCACGACGACACGAGGCGCAGCGCACGTTCGGGGTGCGCAAGTTCGGGGTCGATTGCGCCATCAGCGGACCGTGTGAACGTTAACACGTCAGATGCGACACCGGGCTACGTGTGTGAATTCTCGCAACAGGCTCCTACCAGAAGCCTTTGGATTGAATGTTTCCCAAAAATCATTTACAAAAAGCAAATACATGCACACGCAAAATTCAGTCCTACTTTAGGTCACCTGTGTCAAGGTCCAGCGTCCAGGTCGTCCGTGTGCGCTGCGCTCTCGACTGTCTTACATTGCGCAGCAAGAGAGCGTGCTCGGCTCGAAAGACGTGCGGTAGACTAGCATGTTGGCACTCTTCCTCGGGGTATTCACCCTGCCATCATCAGAAGTGGTTGGGTCTACAAGTGCAGCGCTGCCGCTCGACACCGACCCAGTAGGCCTCTTTAACGTGCCGCAGGGCAAGGCGGCCTTCTGTGCACCGCTGACCAACAATGACGGCATCGTGTACACCACCATCGTTGGGGTCGGCACTCCCCCGACGCACATGTCCGTGGTGCCGGACACTGGCTCGTATGTGCTCGTGGCGGCCTCGACGTACTGCGCAGACGATGCCTGCAAGGCTCACCGTCGCTTTGAGCCGGACGAGCCTTTGGGGGTCTCACCCAAAACCTTTCTGCTCCAATACGGGCAGGGCGGCATCACCGTGAAAGACACGGAGACAAAGGTGAGCTTCTTCGGCACCGAGAAGTCGACGGTTCCCATTCACGAGGGCGAGATCGTGAACGTCGCGCTCATAGTGAACGAGACCCTGTCAGGCTTTGCGAGTGCGCCGTACGACGGCATCATGGGCCTGGGCAAGCGCAAGAAGACCGAGCTGAAGGACACGGCCTTCCTCGAGGACATGAAGGTCGAGGGCTTCACGCTGTGCATGGGCGACCCGAAGCTCACAGGCGATGGCGTCGGCGGCCGGCTCGACATGCACAGCCAGCTCGACGTGGGCAACGCGTACAAGCCCGTCGAGACGATCGGCGAGCACGTGTGGGGAGCCGTGCTGGACCACGTGGGCGTGGCCGGCCAGGTCGGCTCGTCGACGTGCTCCGGCGACGAGCCGTGCGCGACGATCATCGACTCGGGCACGACGCTGCTCGCATTCCCGGAGAGTGTGGTGGACACGCTCTACCGTACGATCGAGGCGGGCTGCACGCAGACGAACTGCTTGCTCTCGCTTCAGGACCAGGAGACATGCGATGGACCCCACTTCGAGGCGATGCCGAACCTCGAGCTGCGCGTGGGCGGGCAGGATCTGGTGCTCCCGCCCTCGGTGTACATGGGCGAGATGAACGTCGACATCCCGACGTCCAAGAAAGCCAAGGTGGGCGAGTACGAGGTTTATTTGCCCGAGTACACCCAAGGGATCCGATGCGTGCCGCTGCTCTCCTCGATCGACGAGACGACCATGCTGGGCCCGATGTCCATTTTAGGGATGCCCTTCCTGCGCCAGTACGCCGTGTACTTTGACCGCAAGACGTGGGCCATGTCAGTGGCGGAGATCAAGAAGGGATCCGGGGTGTGCTCCCGCTGCGGCGCCACCCTGGACGAGCCTGCGGGTCCGCGCAAGCTGCAGCCCACCGACACCGACAGTCTCAGTGCTCTGCTTCCCGAGATGGAGATCACAGGCGCCCCTTGGGAGCGCGCCTTTGCCGTGACGCGCGCCGCGCCGATGAAGGCGAGCATGCTGCGCGGGCCTTCCCTCCACGGAGTGCCCAAGATGACGCTTCCCATCATGCCCAAATCGGCCTTCAAGGTCTCGGATGGTGAGATCTCCGACGCGCCGGGCGTCGCGGGAGCGGACTCGAAGCTCGTGTGGGTGCTGTGAGAGCTGTGTGACAAACCGGGCTGCAACAACCATGAAGAGTGTTGAGGTGGGGGTCAGCGGGGTGCGGGTCGTGGGGCGGGTCCGATGGCATCTTGGGTCTGCCTCAGGAGACTTTTAACATGGAAAATCCGACCCGCGGCACCCGGCTGGCTCGCTCTGGCGCGGCTGGCTCGCTCGGGTGCCCGAATGCGTCGTGTTGAACAGCTTCGACTTTTCCTTGACTTTTCGCTTTTTCCCGCAACATGGCGGCCTCCCTCTCGGCGTACGAGCTCGAGCGCGAGAAGACGATCGCGGCGAACAACGCCGTGCTCAAGAGTCTGGGGCTGGACAAGCCAATCCTCGCTTCCAAGCAGCCGAAGAAAGCGCTGATTCAGAAAAGGCGCCGGGACGACGACCCCGACTACGCTGTGCCCAAGCGGACCACTCGGGTGTCTAATCGCACAGCCGCAAAGGACTCGAATGGCTCGGACGACGACGACGACGAAGACGGCGACGGCGACGGCGAAGACGAAGACGACGAGTATGAAGACATTCCGCGGCCGGTCAAGGCGTCCAGAAAGGGCACCACGCGTGCCTCGCCAGCCGCAGCCACGGTGAAGCTGGACGTGGAGCCATCTGGTCCGGAGGGCTCGTGCATCGTGGTCGAGGCGGCCAAGACGGGCCGGAGCAAGTGCCGCAAATGCCTCGAGATGCTCCCCGCCGGCGCCCCACGCGTCGGCATGGAGACTTGGATGGTCGGGCGGCAGGTGATGACGTGGCAGCATCCCGAGTGCTTCGTGAGTGCACTCAAGATCACGACAGAGGCCACCGGCCGCGGCAAGTGTAAGCAGACGAAGCAGGCGTTTGCCGCGGGCGAGCGGCGGCTCTCGGCAAGCGCCCACATCACCACCAACCACGTGAAGCTCTCTGCGGCAGTGTCGCTCTTACGGCCTGTCTTCAGCGCACTCGGCGAGGATGCCAACGGCCGGCAGGCGGCCTTTGACGGGATCGTGGGGCTCGGGGAGCTCGAGGGGGAAGATCGCGAGGTGCTCGCGCAGGTACTCACCACAGGTGAGCCCGCCGCCGCATGCGCCACCTCCGCGGACGACGCTCAGGACGACGCGCTGGAAGTCGAGCCCACGCCCAACACGGCGCTCGTCCTCGCCGCGGATGTGACGAAGCTGGCGCCGTCCACCGAGGAGATGAGGCAGCAGCCACCCAAGGGCCAGGTGAGCAAGGCCAAAGGCAAGGTTTGCTGGCGCTTTGCGGGCGCCCTCTGCTTCGGAACCCTGTTGGCTGCACAGGAGACCACGGAGCGCTGCTTCGCGCGCACTCACAAGGGCAACACCAAGACGCTCACCAAGGGGAGCGCGTCGTGGTGGATGCTCGATTAATAGTTCTGAGAGCGATAGCCGGGGAAAGTTTACCCGGTCTCGAGAATCTAGAAAGCGGCGCTGCGTACATGTGGCCGCGAAGGGAGGGGCGTTGTGCCGCGGTTAGTTGCGATAGTTCGGTCATGTGGAAAACTCGCGGCCCGCCCGAAAACGGAAACGCGGCATAAACCACAATTATGGCCGCCCGCTCGGCCCACTCGGTGTCGGGTGCGTGCGTCGTGTTGTCCAGCTTTCCCAGAGCGTTTCAGAGTGAATGTGCTCGTGGCGCTGGCGGGGCCGCGGTCCGCGGACTACACGGCACACCCACACGTCACACCGGTGCGCGGCCGCGGTCGTGTTGAGCCAAACAAATAGCATTTGGCCGGCCACACGCACCATTCTTCGCTTCTTGAGATTGAGTGTGGGTTTATTTCAGTTTATATTCTCGGAGCTACCTTCTCGGACACACCGTCCCGTCCACATGTCGATGTGGATTAGTTTTTGTTCATGCACTGAATGCTCGTGGAGCGCGTCTTTTGCCACCCGGGCGCTCCGACAACGTCAAAGCGCGGGAAGCACTGCCACGGGCGGCTTCGAGATGACAGCGCCACGATTGTTTTCGACAGACTCCGGCTTGAGCGTACCGTCGTACGTGGCGTGGGCGTGTGCGAGGCGACGTGCTGCCACCGTTACTTTGATGCCGCTCGAGAGTCAGCTGCTGGCGCGGCGCTCGGAGCGCTGGCTCGCCCGCCCTTGCCGCTTCTGCCGCGCCCTTTGCCCTTCCCTCGCCCTCGGCCACGCCCCACGCCAGCTGCAGCTGCAGGCGCCGCAGCAGCTTCCTGAGCCCCGAATGGGATACCTACGACTGCTCATAGGGATACCCATAGATACCGGTGGTCAAAGCCCCAGTTGCCCTTCACAGTCACAGTTGCCCAGTCTCCTCCATGCTGTATCCTTTCACAGCCGTAGAGCTGCTGCGTGGCAGTCGGTACGTCTCTCAATTCAAGACAAAGTCAACATGGCCCTTGACCCTGCCGGCTCTCCCGGTCATTGCATCTCAGGCACGCGGCGCCTGCGCCTTCACGAAAGACGCGAGCTTAGCCAATGAGGCTGCGTTCAAACCTTCGCTGATCGGATATAGTGCATCCTCCTTGAAGGCCATGGATGCAGACGTAGTCGAGTGCTTTAAACTGGAGATACGATTAGTGACGTACGTCTCGACGCCGACTGAGTCGCAGTCACGCATCTCGTTGTGCATGAAGACCACAAAATTCGCTTTTCCGACACAAAATTTCTCCAGGTCCTTGAACTCGGAATCCGATACGCGCTGCCCGGGTCGAAAGAACAAGACGCGTGCAATATCACTGCTTTGATGTCCATCGGGATATTCTGATTTAGTCCACTGCACGCCTGGGCATTGACGGACCACTTCGGCTTGGATGCACTCCACATGCGTAAACAGCGTTCCTTTGGAAGAAAATACGATCGAGTATGGCCTTGCTGGTTCGGCCAACTTCGAAGGCGCTGAGGAACGAGAACGTGACGCTGACGAATTTGCACGTTGCAAGATCTCGTTTTCCTCGCTGAGCTGTGACACGAGGCGCTCAAGGAGCTTCAAGCGCCGTGACTTATCACACTCTGCGATCGGAGGTAGCTCGTCGAGTTCTTGACGAAGTTTGACCGAAAGCGGCTCGGCACGCCAAAAGGAATACATGGGGTCGAGAGCGTGTATGAAGCGTCGCGGCAGGACGGAAGGGAGAGTGGAGCCGCGCACGAGAGAGAAGCCATGCTAACATCTCGTCTTCCCACAGCTTTTGTTCCGTGAAGAACCTCTTAAGGTAGTCCGCTTATGGTGTACAT
>Ga0180443_101873_pt1 | contig 12043 bp, 3 predicted proteins | sample ChrtobMetP5_32mM_FD_119753 | JGI IMG/M metagenome (GOLD analysis project Ga0180443, IMG submission 119753) | Chrysochromulina tobin associated microbial communities from unialgal haptophyte culture, Seattle, Washington, USA - P5_32mM MetaG | ecosystem: Host-associated > Algae > Haptophytes >... | reverse complement strand
GCCGGGCGGCTCGGACGAGAGAGCGCTGTCCCCCCCTGGCGGGGAGGGCGCCTCGTCGCTCGCCGCAGAGGGGTGGGCACACTAGAGTCCCAGGAGACAGTTTGTTTCGCTCCACGAAAACAACGCGGTCGCGATTCGAGCGAAAAACGCTTGGACGGACGAAGACACCATGACGGCCGTCCTGCGGCAAGACCCTGAGTATCTCCGCCTCGCGACTGCGCTTCGGCGCGCGCGTGAGGAGACGGCCGAGTTTGGCGCCAAGCTGCGCACCATGCCAAAATATGTGGCTCCGCCCGCAGGCAACAGTGCCCACATGAAGCACTTTGACAAGTTCGACGTGGATGCGAGTGGTTGCATCGGCTATCAAGAGGCGCTGCTGGGCTTGCGCGCCTCTGGCTTGGACGTGGACCTGGAACAGGTGGTCGAAATCTTTGAGCGCTGCGACACGAACAAAGATGGCCGCATCTCCATGCAGGAGTTTCCACTGCTGGCCGAGCATGCAGCGGCTTTGCAGACGGGCCACGTGGCCTCGGCCGCTTGGTCTCACGACATGGAGCGCCTCGCGAATGCGGCACGCGTGCTCCACGAGCAGGCGCTCTCCGAACCGCTCAACCTCGTGGCCGCGGGCGAGGTGCCCACGCTGCTTCGCTGCGCAGCAAGCGGCCATAGTGGAGTTGAGTTGCTCGGCCTGAGCGCCCTCGCGGCGGTGGCTGAATCGCCGCACGCGCAGTGCGCGCTGGCGATATCGGCGCGCCCCGCGCTCGCCGACGTGCTCAGCGCCCTCGCCCGCCCATCGATCCCGTTGCCGAGCGTTCGGCAGGGCGCGCGATTCCTCGCGACCATGTGCCAGGAGGCGCACGACGCCAAAGGCCTGAGCATCCGGCGCAAGATCCGGTTGAGACTGTATGAGGAGGCGTCGCCGCTTCTGTACGGTGACTTTGGGCGACGCGCCGCCGCCGATGAGCAGGCCGCGCGCGACATTGCCCTCGCCCTTGCCGCCTTTGCCTCCGAGCCCGAGCTTGCGCTGCGGCTGGGCGTCGATGGTGGCGGCGGCGCGCTGCGGCTCGCTTGCGAGCTGATGCGTTCAATGTGCTCGGGAGCGCGCGCTGCGGCCGTCGAGGCTATCTGCGAGGCCGCCGCCGCCGGTGGTGCCAACGTGTGGAAGCTTGTCGGCTTTGGCGCGGTGGAACCGCTCGTCGTCATGGCTGCCTCGTCGCGCTCCGGGCTCGCGATGCACCACGAGCACGACGGAGGGCGCATCAACGAGGCGGCGAGGCGCGCACTCAGCCTGCTCCAGTACGATGAGCTGTGGAGAGGCGTGTGCGGCGCTGATCCGCTCGCCGACCACGCTGATGAGCAATGAGGCCCTGCGCCTGGCGCAGTGTCGGTCGGGGCAGCGCCGGGGCGGCGGCTGTATCGGCGGAGCACCTGATGTGGTCGTGGTCGCGGCCGGCGGACACACCCGCGACGTGCCTCGCTCGATCCAGTTGTAGTATTATTTCGAGTGTCGGTCGTGGGTTTAAATGCACACCACGCGCGTAGATGAGCTCAGAGCTGTAGCGTCATACGCGATATCGGTGTCGCTACCTCCGTCCGCCGCCTCTCGTCTCTCGAGACCCGTCTCATCCATACCTTTTCAAACTCGTACTTCTATCCGGACCTCGCAGCTCGCTCCTCGGCGCGGTGTTAAATTTGACTTTTGAGCGCCAGGGGGATGCACTACATAAACAATCACGGGACGGAGCACCGCACCCAGTCTGGTCCCAGTCCCAGACCTCACCGGGAGGCGAGGCTCCACTGTCGGGGTCTTCGGAGTCCAGTGAAATCTATCGGTATCATTCCGTGTCATTCCGTGTCTGCACACGCCTGGCCTTGGACTTGGCCGCATCTTTTCGCATCCCGTCGATGAACATATCGACGACGGCCGCGGCGCCTCCAAGTGAGGCACTGCCATCGACGGGCGCTGTCTTGGGCGCATAGACCTCCGAAATGAGCTCTGCGCCCGCCGCTCGCAGCTTAGCGCCGACGCCGAGCGGGTTGGTGTTGGGCGGAGCGCCCTTGCCACCCTTGCCGCCCTTGCCGCCCTTGCCGCCGCCGAGCGGGTTGGCGCTTGCCAGTGCGGCCACCTTCTCGGCAGGGCGGTGGCTCGAGTGGATTTTCGAATCCGATGCGCACATTCTGGACAGCTCCTCGCCACTCGCCTTGGACGACTGCGCGCCCATCGAGTGAGTGCCATGGACGGCCGAGGCGCCTGCACCAAGCGAGGACAGCCCGCTGGCACCAATCGAGTCTCCCAGTTTCAGGGACGCATCGGCAGTGCTTGAGAGCGTAGCTACAGATGCGCCAGCGCCGCCTGTGGTTGCCGAGACAGCTGCGGCGCTGCTGCTGCTGCCCGGCAACACCTTCTCAGCCTTGCGTGCATCCCGCTCCTGCTTGGCCCGCAGTGCCTTGAGCGATGTGAACGAGAGCGACACCGGCGCGAACTCAAGCATGTTCTTGGGGTCCGCCGCAAGCACCGGGTCGGCGGATGGTTTGGCGATCGTTATGTAGAGCTTCACGTCCGCAGGCGCCTTAAGCCACAGCTTGAAGACGTACCGGCCATCGCCCTTGTCGACCACCTCGACGTTGGGATCCTGGCCGGGAGGCATATTGGAACCCTGCAGCTTGCCGCTTATGAGCGCGCCACCCTTGGTGCACTCGTTGCCGAAGCGGTCGACGGTGATCAGCACGAGCTCGTAGTTGGTGCCCGCAAAGCACGGCGGCTCGGGCGGCACGATGCGCGACGTCTTGGTGTCAGCCGTGCCCGCGAGCACGTCGAACGTGATGGGGGAGCCGCAGATGGGGGCGCCGTTCAGCTTGATGGTGCATGAGTAGTGGCCGAGCAGCTTGGGCGTGTAGCGTGCCTCATAGGTGGTCACCTCGCCGCGCAGCAGTGAGACCGTCGACAGCTGCACAGGCGAGCGGAGGCAGAGTTGAGCTAAGTTGAGGCAGTGAGGGGAGGGCCAGGAGCGCAGCAGGCGTCGTAACCTGCCTCAGCAGTGAGCACTTGCAGGGGGTATAGAGGCGCGCCAGATGGCAGATTGGCTGGGCGCGGCAGCACAAGGAGGGTGCGTGGGGGCTAGGACGAGAGCTTGACGCACCTCCACCTTGCGTGAATCCTCGCCCGGTGGCTGTACGGTGATGCGGAGGGTGCTCTCGCCTGCCTCCGTGAGCTGAGCCACCACCAGGTTCCCAAAAATATCTGCAATCCTCGGGCGGATGAGGATCATTTCTCCCGCGCCAACCGTCGAGCCGGAACGTTGGATGGTATCATTCTGAGTCGCCGCCGCAGCCGCGGCCGCCTTGTCGACCTTGCGACTCGCCTTTTCGTCCGTGACGGTCTCTGAGAGAAAGAATCCGTCCACCGCCGAGCCAGACGCGTGCGCCACGTTGGGCTTGCACTTCATCTTGAATGGCGAACCTGGCAGTGCCACCCTCTGCATCCGACCCCCTGACCCCCCTGCTCGTGCGCGTCGCCCCGCCTCGGTGGATGACTCCCTCTCAGAGGAGGGCGTGCTGTCCACCACCCACAGGTGCAGGTCAAAGCTGCCCGCGCGTTCCGGCGTGAACGTCATCATGTACATTCCCTGCTCCCAGCACCCCTTGAAGGGCAATGAGGGAATGTCTGGCTGGCGCCACTTGCTCTTCTCCTTGTGATCGCCCTCGGCCACCAATGTGATCCCAAACTCGAGCGCGTCGCTCATGGCCGCGTTCGAGAACTGGTCGAGAAGCTGTAGCTTCACCACGGCCGTCACGCCCGCTTGCGACTCCTTGAGGCCGCTGCCACTTGCCACCGTCATCACAAGCACGGGTCGGTCGGCCATGAAACGGATTGGAAAGGGTGAGCCGATCACGGCCTCGCCCTCAATGGTGACGTGCGCGCGGAAGACACCGCTCACCTTGGAGCGCCATTGGAGCGTGTACTTGCCATCCTTGTGGTCAGTCACCTTGGCAAGCACGGGGGCGAGCACCTCCACTTCCTTCTTCTTGGCGGGGTCGCTCTTGGCCAGCGGCGTCACTCCATCCCAAGGCTTGTCGGTGTGCCGTCGAACCATTTCAGCCTCGCACTCGACGAGTGCGTCTCCACCGGAGCACGCGTTCCCCATCTTGTCGCGAGACTGGAGCTCGAGGGTGCAGCCGCACCGCTCCTCATGGCCCACCGTGCCAGCCAGCGGCCCTCGCCATCGCGTCGCCTCGGTGCCCTGCGCGCTCGCGGGGCCGGGCACCACCTCGAGCTTGAACGGGCTTCCGGGGAGAGGGATCGATTGCTCACGCAGGGCCACGTGCAGCTCGTACGTACCGACCTGGCCCACCGAGTAGTAGACCTTGTGCACCTCGTGCGGCTTGCCGTGTGCGTGCAGGCGGCCGGGCATCACGCCGCCGAATGCAAAGCCGATGCCGGTGGGGTCAGCACGTCTCTCGTCTAAAAAGAGCCGCTGGTTGGCGAGCGCCCTGTCGGGCCGCGAGTCGCCCTCAATCTTCTCCCTATTGAGCGCCGCCTGCACGGGATCCTCTTCGTCCTTGGACAGTGCCTTGGAACTCTTGGTCGTCTGCCCCCCCTTCACACTCGCCGCGAGCTGGCGCATGCTCGTCGCCCAGCTCTTGATATCGGTGCGCCGGTCGACGGCGAGGCGCCTCTCCCAAGCTTGCATGTGCTCCTGGCGCGTGCCTGCCGCGAGGTGCTTGCTGACCATCACGTTGGTTCGCCCCTCCTTGCTCAGGGTCACCCAGCCGACCGGATCGCCCAGGCCGCGCCGCGGACTGCGCGGGCTGTACGGACTGCCCTTCGCGCCCGAAGGCAGGTTCTCAAGCCAGTCGGGCTTGAATTTGAAATAGTCTCGCCAACTCGCGGCCAATGTCTCTTCGGGGCGCGGCGAGGGCGGCTCCATGCCTTTCGGGTCGTCAGGGTCGAGGCCCACCAGTGCGCGCACGAGCAGACCTTGCTGCTGCTCACGCTCGTGCACCTCGTGGAGGACGACGAGCTGCCCGGGATGGAGCGACCCGACCCGATCGCTCGCCAGATCCACATCGCGGCGCACGGTGATGGCCGTCTTCGAAACGACGAGCCCTGTCGGGTAGAACGGCCGTGCCAGCTGGCTGAAGACTTCGGCCGTCTTCAGCCAGCTTGTGGAAGCCAAGCGAGGCCGGCGGCGGGTGGGAGGCACGCTTGACCCGGACGGGGCGGAGAGGTGGGAATCAGCAGCTGCTGCTCCGGCGGCGGTGTCGTCGACGGCCCCAGCGGTGATGTGAGATTCGGCAGCGTCGTCGTGCGCATGATCTTGAGAACTCGTGCCATGAGGAAAGCCGGCGGCTGCCACCGCTTTGGGCGCCGGTGATGAAGACGCCGAAGCAGCCGCCACTGTGAGCTCAGCCGGGATCTCATCATCCGTGGCGCTTGGCCTCGTCATCGGCTTGCCAGCCGCCGCCGCCACGTCGGGTCTGCCGCTCGTCGCACGAGACACGGCTGCGTATGCGAGCGCGGCGGTCTCGAAAGTCGGGCGCACGTAGACGTCGACATCCTCCGCGTGCGTGAGGTGCCCCGCCGCGTCTCGAAACGTGAGGTCGAAGCATTGTGTAATGTGCGCAACAGCACGCGTGAGCGATGCGCCCGAGATCACGCATTGCGAAGCGGCCGGCAGTGCGCTGCGCGCGACACACGTGAAAGGGCTGCCGGGCAGCTGCCGGCCGCGAAGCGCGAGACTGATGAGAAAGCGCGAAGAGGACTCCGCTTTGAACTCCACCGTGTACAGCCCATTCGAGTGGTCGGTCAGCTTCGTGCGAATGCGCACGCCCGCTGCGCGGATTTGGACCGTGAAGGAGTCGCCGCCCTCGCTGCGCCGCTCGCCCTGAGAGTTGCATGCCTCGATAGAGAAGCTGGCCGGCTGGCGCACGATTGCCGTGCTGAGTCCGATCCCCGTGCACTTGCATCGCTTGGGGTCCGTCTTACCGGCCAGCGTCTCCGCATCGTCCTCTTCCGTCTCCAAAACCGCGCTTGCAGCCGCGCTAACAGCCGCGCTTGCAGCCGCGCTTGCCGATGGCACACGCCGCTTCGTTCGCGTCGTCGGTGGTCTAGCCCCCAGCGGGCTCGCCTTGGCGCTCTCGAAGAAGAGCGGGACCGTTTCCATCGTACGCATGGTCGCTTGCCTGCTGCCGTTGCGAGGGGTGCCGTTGCTGCCGTTGCCGATGAGCGCTGCGGGGTCCTGCTGCTGTTGGCCACCACGCGTGCTGCCGCTCCGGCGAGGCGTGCTACCAGTCCCCTTATTCCATGGCGTCGATCCACGAGCGTGTTGCGGCGAGGATGCCGCATTCTGTCTGTCGCTTGGCTCCACGCCCTCGCTCGGCGGGGCTGAGGCTCCATGATGTGCGGTCGCACGAGCGGAAGCGTCACGGCAAGGCAGCTTCGCAACCAGGTCCGAACGAGGCTTAGACGAGGTGGCACTCTGCTCAGCTGCTGCTACCCCCATGGTCTCGAGCGACCAGCGGTGGACCCGATCCGCCCGCCGACCGAGGGGTCGCTGGGGGCGATCTCCGTTCGAAACGCATTTTGCTAACCAAAACGCGCGTCCGGGAGTTTGAACGTTGGACCGCATGCAAGCCAATGCCCCACTTTTGGGGGCGTAACAAGTATCCGGATCACAGTGACATTCTCTGAGATCATTTTCATCGCCTGCGGCGGGCTCAAGTATCGAGAGGTGGGTCGTTCGACATGGGTGTGCGGGTAGTTTCAAAAACGACCCCTGTTCTGGCTTTATTTTTGCCTCGGCTCATTCGTAAGGCGGGCGTTCTTTTTAGATCTACCGCCCGCACCTGGTACTTTGGGGTACTTTACAAGTGGAACGCGCCTCAGAAATGTCAGACCTTTTGACGAACCACCCTTCTCACTTCTGCATCTTTTGTTAGCTGTCAATTTTTTCTCGGCGGCCGCCGCTCCCAGCGCATGTACGTGCAGGCGGAGGAGAAAGACGTGGCGGAGGAGAAAGACGTGCAGGCGGAGATGAGCAGTCCCTCTGACTCCCGCAGAACATACCTGCATGACCCCGCAGCACCTCCTTTAAGCGTTCTTGCCGTGCACGACAGCACAGTCGAGGCAAGCTCGATCACGCCGTTGGCGAAGTCGTCCTCGCGCAAATTTTATATTGCGGTGGCTGTCATCGTTGTCGGTGCTGTCGGTGCCATTGTCGCCGGCATCTTTGTTTCCCTGAGGACCGCCGACGAAGGCAACGCTCTTTCGCTCCAATCACCACCACCGCCGCCGCCGTCCCCTCTGCCTCCCGGGGCAGTCCTTGTGATCCTGCACGTCGTCTCTTCGCAATTCACTCTGCAGGGGACCGTGGAGGACTTCCCGGCCTCGCGGACGCAAGCAATAGCGGGCGCCATCGCCACGGCCGGGGGGGTCTCCGCGAGCGATGTGACGGTCACAGTGGCACCGGCCTCAGTACGCATCTCCGTCGACATTGTGATGAGCAACAGCTCGGCGGCCCAAGCAACGGCCGCGACGCTCGGAGCACCGGGCGGTGCCTTCGCCAACACCGCAAGTCTCCAGACGGCTCTCGCTGCAGGCGGTGTGGCCGGGGTGGTGGTCGAGTCGATTGACGCATCTCCCGAGGCCATCGTCACGACCGTACAAGGTCCGTCGCCTCCGCTCCCTTTCTTGCCACCACCATCGCCTCCGCCGCCCTCGCCCTCACCGCCGCCGCCATCTCTCTCACCGCCGCCGCCGCCGCCGTCGTCGCCGCCGCCCTCACCCTCGCCGCCGCCACCCTCGCCCTCGCCGCCGCCACCTTCGCCGCCGCCGCCCTCCACCTTGCCTGCGCCGCCGCCACCTTCGCCCTCGCCGCCACCACCAATTGCAGCCTCGCCTCCCCCGCCTTCCCCCTCACCCCTGCCGACTTCCGCCTCGCCGCCGCCTACAGCAACACCACCGCTCGCGCCCCCGCCAGCCGCGTTTCCAGCGACAAACTACACGTACCCCGCGCCAGTCGGCCCTGGCCTTGTGCACCTCCCTCCAAGTGAAAGCGGCGTGCTACTCACGCTCGGCCTGCTGACTAATGCGTCCCAGAACACTGCTCTCGATGGCGTGGGTGCGCCCATCGCTCGCTCCTACGACGGCCATCCGTGGGAGGTGGCAACGACGGGGCCAACGGAATTCGCGCGCGCGCTCTCGCAGTCCATCACCTTGCTTCGGACCGGACCGTCTAATAACCCGAATCAGACAAGCTCGGTCGACCTGCCCACGCCCGCACTGGGACGCGCTTATCGGATTGACCGGTACACCACCAGCGGCGACACGAACGTCACCACCTCGCGCCTCGCCAGCCGATTCCTCATGCAGGCCACGTTTGGACCGACCACCTCTCTCCTCTCGGCGCTCCTCGACGAGCCTCGCAACAGCACAAGCCTCGCACGCAACGGAGGCAGCGCGGCGAACAGCTATGCCGCGCGCCTCGCAACCTTTCACGACGCCGCGCGCGACTGGGTGGGCGCTCAGATGGCGGCGCCGATGAGCCTGCTCCGCACACACTACCGCCGCCGCGTCAATCCGCGCTTGTCGCCCGCACAGCGCAATCCGTTCATCGAGGACCAGCCTGTCTGCCGGCCCGGCTCTACATGGCAAACCTTCACCTTTAACGCATGGGACCGCGGCGCGGCCGTTACCTTCGAAGGGCTGCCGCCAACCGGCGCCGGCGCGCATGGCTACCGGGTGAGCATCGACGGCGAGGTGCGCACCGAGATCCGCTTCAGTGGCGTTGATGCCAACTACACTCAAGTCACCAACGGCCGGTGCACGGGGATGCTCGAGCTGATCACCAGCATCGACGAGTGCACGGCCGCGGCGATCGCCCTCAATGTGAACTGGGACAACAATGGCGGCTCGTCCGCGAGCAGCCCGCAAGCGATGGACGATCGGCGTAACGGCTCCTCCGCTGGCCCGAGAGGCTGCTATCTCGAAGGGAACCCGCCCATCTGGTACCCCTCGCCCACTGGCCTTTCGGCTCACTCGCGCGACCTCGAGGTCAACATAGCCAACACGAACACGGGCGATTGTAAACCTAATGACGTGTGCATCTGCCGCCGAGTGCGACTCAACCAACCCACGCCTGCGTCCGGCATGGCGCCGCCGCCGCCGCCGCCACGCCCGCCGTGCACGGGCTCGATGAGCCAGTGCGCCGCGGGAAACCTGACCTCACCCAGCCAGTGTTCTTCGAGTCAGTGCTGCGCGGTGCTCTTCAAGGGCGCCCCCGGTGCCAACTGCGGCCCGGTGCCCATCTTTGACTTCACCAACTGGGTGCACCCGGGCGGCGCGAGCCTCGTGACGCCCGCGCGGCTGTGCGGCTCGGTGCGCTTCAGCTGGCTCTCGAGAAGCTCCTCGCACCTCAGCGTATGCGACGTTAATCAAAACTGCGACCCCGAGGCGAACCGTTGGAGCCCGCCCCTCGCAGGCGGCGCAGTCCGGGTGGGCACGTACTTTGACACGACTTCTGCGGCGTGCGCAACGAGCGCGTCGACGAACACCATGAGCCGGCGCACGTTCACGCTGTGCTCCATCGAGGAGGGGATCAATGGACCGCTCGACTACGTTGCGGTTGGTACGCCATGCTGCAATCCGCCCGAGGGTACGTCAAGCTGCTCCACGTCCAGTGAGTCACTCTTCACCCAACCCAACCCCACCATCGTCCTACCGAACGACCGCGTCGCCACTGACCCGCTGAGAGCGCAATCGGTCGCTGCCGCACACATCACCATGGCTCGGATTCGTTCGAGCTCGTCCGCGCCGGACTTGTACGTGCTCGAGCACCTCGACGCGCCCTGCGCCCTCTCCTCACAGCGCTCGCCGACCCACATCCAGGTCCTCGGAAGCGGCGCGTCCTCGTCGACGTGGTACCGCCTCGACCATCGCCTTCGCTTCCAGACCAACACAGTAGAGAGCCCTTGCGCGGGCATCGCCAGCGACAACGAGTCCGCGCCGTACGACGGTGTAGCCGGCGCGTGCCCGTCCGTCGGGCGTATTCCATGGCTCAACGCCGCGACATGCATGCGTCAGCCCTCGTGCACGCCGCCCAACTTTGGATCCAAACTCTTCCAGCTCAACCAGTCGAGCCTGCGTGCTTACTATGAGCGTGCGGGTGTGCTCGCGTACGCCGTGAGCGGCCTGCGCCTCGATGGTACGCTCGCGGGGACCCCGTTTGCCTCGCAGTCTCCGTGCGAGCCCGGAATCTCGCGCTGGAAGCGTCTCGGCTACACATCGTGCGACCAGGTGCCACCGACTAGTGGCGGCGGCGCCGACACAGCGCTCGATCAGGCGACGCGCACAGCCATCACAGCCACGCTCTTGGAGAGCTCCGACGCAAACGAGTACTTCAAAGACATCAACGTGGTCGCCTACATCACTGGACGAGTGGGAAGCAGCTGCACGAGCTCTTACAATGGAGCGTTGACGATGGGCGCGCGGCTGAGCATCTCGGGCAGCTGCTGGCGCCAGGTACCGCGTCAGGAGGGCAATGTATACGACTTCTCTTATTGGGCGTCCAGCCACCCTGGCACCGTCAGCTATGACGAGAACAGCAACCCCATCGAGGCCTTTGCGAAAGCCGGCGGCACCGCCATCCAGTTCCCTACCAGCCATTCCATGTCCACGCGCTGGTGGAGCACGGTGCTCTATCAGAGCGGGGGCAAACAGGGCGGTCGCTACTTGCCCTACGTCGGTCGGCTGGGCGACGTGGTCGATTTTGCAACACTGCCTGCCCCGGCGCAGCCGCGCGAGATGGCCGCCTATCTGGGCACGGCACGCGACGCAGCACCCACCCAGGCCGCGTCAGAGCAGGTCTGTGGCTCGCCGGGTGAGGTGTCCTCCGAGCCGCGACTCGGGCATCGGTACAAGACGTGGATGGGCGACAACTACCCGGGGCGCGACGCGCTCGTGGTGCCACACGATCCCCAGAACGGCAAGATGATGGTCTGGACCACAGTTGTGCTCGGCGCCAACGATCAGCTGCGCCAGCGCGCCGCCTTTGCGCTCTCGCAGATCCTCGTCATCGGCGAGCAGGGCCTGGACAACTTCCAATTCAGCCACGTCGAGGAGTGGGCCGTGTACTACGACATCTTCGTGCGCCACGCTTTCGGCTCGTATCGCGCCATCCTCAACGAGGTAAGTCACTCGCCGTTGATGTCCAAGTACCTCACGTACGATGCCAACCGCGGCCTGCACATCGCCGGCACGAACGCCGACGAGAACTACGCGCGCGAGATCATGCAGCTGTTCACGATCGGTCTCTGGCGGCTCAAGAGCGATGGCACGCACGAGAGCACCGCAGCGGGCGCGTCCATCCCCACATATGACAACGGAGACATCATGGCCTTTGCGCGTGTGTGGACGGGCTACGTCCGCCAAGCGTCGCGCGCAAACCAGGAGAATGAGGGAGCTTTTGTGCCGCAGGCCGGCCGGCCTCTCGGCATGAACTACATAGATCCAGTCTATCTGGACGCGTACGTTCGCGACTACTTCCCAAAGATGGATCTGCACGACCGGTACCTAGGCGACCGTTACCCGCTCTGCGTCGACCTTCCTGCGCGGGCCTTTCTTCGCGTGGGCGCTCGGTACCGGTACCTTAGCCGTGCCTCGGCGCGGCCGCCCGTTGGCGACACGTACCCTTATGCAAAGGATGCCGGCCTCGAACAGTACTCGTATGATAAGCTTGGCGGCAAGGATCCGTATCGCGACGACTGGAACGAGATCGAGAAGAATAAAGTGCGCCGAGGGTGGGTGAATCGCACAGCGTGGCTGGGCAGCGTGCCCGATCCCGCCGAGCCGCGCTTTGTGCTCGCAAACTCCTCCGCACTGTACGCGCAGCTTTGTGGCGGCAGCGTGAGCCTGTCGGGTGCGTGTACCTTCCCCCTCGAAGTCACGCTGAGCGCCAACCTCGCATGCACCGGTCTCGAGTGCGACGTGGACACGGCGCGCACGGTGCAGCTCACAAGCCCCGACGGGGTGACCGTCGAGTACGAG
>Ga0180443_101871_pt1 | contig 12058 bp, 6 predicted proteins | sample ChrtobMetP5_32mM_FD_119753 | JGI IMG/M metagenome (GOLD analysis project Ga0180443, IMG submission 119753) | Chrysochromulina tobin associated microbial communities from unialgal haptophyte culture, Seattle, Washington, USA - P5_32mM MetaG | ecosystem: Host-associated > Algae > Haptophytes >... | reverse complement strand
GTGAGTTTTTACAGTCACAGGTGCTACGAGTTGCGAGGAGCTGTGAGAATGAAACTCACAGCTGCTCGAACTTGAGGAGCTGTGAGAAAAAAATTCACAGCTGCTCACTTGGTGGAAAACACCGTTAACCGTCACGGCACCAACGGCAGACGGCGCGCGCGAGTGGTGGGCGTGACGAGAATTCTGTCCCTTCGCCGCTTGCAAGCGAACAAAGGTGCCGCCGGCAGCCACCCACGATGCCTCCGGCGCCTCGCCACCGCCAAAGTGCGCCGCCGGTGCCGCCAGGCCTGAGCTACGACGATTACAAGGAGGAGCTCTCGGCCAGCACGCTGCAGCGCGCCGTGCGGGCCAGGTCGCCCGAGAATAAGCGTGCGGCGGCCCGCGGCAAGAGCCTCGGACCGAACGCGTCGCTGCCGATGGCGGGCGGGCGCGACGTGGCGTCTGCGGATGCGCGCAAAGGGCGCATGTCCGTCGGCGTGCGCGTTCGCCCGCTCTCCGCCAAGGAGGAGGGCCGCGGCTCGCACGCGTGCCTCGAGGTCACGGAAGGCAAGCACATCTTTGCGTACGACCCGGACGAGAAGATGGGCGGCATCGACTACCTTCGACTGGACAAGTCGAAGGACAAGTCGTACGCGTTCGACTGCGCTTACGGCCCCGAGTGCACCAGTGAGGACGTGTACGAGGGTACGACCAAGCGCGTCATCCGGGCAGTCATCGACGGCTTCCACGGCTCGTGCTTCGCGTACGGCGCGACCGGGAGCGGCAAGACGTACACGATGCTCGGGGACGAGGCGATGCCCGGCGTCATGCCGCGCGCCATCCGCGACCTCTTCACCTTCGCGGAGCAGGAGGATGACTGGACATGGCGCTTCTCGATGACGTGAGTGGAGTGCTTGATGGATGGCCTCATCAACCGAACCGATGCGCTCGATTGCCACGGCTGGCGCTCGGATTGCCACTGATCACGGGGCCTTGGTTCGGCACGCCTCGCAGGTACATAGAGATCTACAATGAGAGAGTCAAGGATTTGCTCAACCCGATGACGGGTACGGACCTCCCTCTGCGTGCCTCGGATGGCGTCTGATGGCGTCTGATGGCGTCTGATGGCGTCTGATGGCCTCTCTTGATGGCGTCTGATGGCGTCGGATGGCGTCGGATGGCGTCGGATGGCCTCTGATGGCCTCTCTGATGGCGTCTGATGGCGTCGGATGGCGCCTCTCATCAGGTACGGACCTGGATGTGCGAGAGGATGCGCGCAAAGGGACGGTGATCGCGGGCGCCGTCGAGGTCGCTGTGAGCTCGCTGCAGGAGCTCATGGAGCTGATGAACCGAGGCAGCCTCTACCGCACGACCGAAGCTACGAACTGCAATGAGGTCTCGAGCCGATCTCACGCGGTGCTCCAGATCACGTGCTCGGGCGTCGAGAAGTACCTCGACGGCACCGGCCCGACGAAGAAGCAGCTCTCAAAGCTCTCGATGATCGACCTCGCTGGCTCCGAGCGCGCCTACAAGACGGACAACACGGGCCAGCGGCTGCGGGAAGGGCGCAACATCAACCGGTCGCTGCTCTCGCTCGCCAACTGCATCAACGCGCTCGCCGACCGTACCAAGAAGAGCACAAGCCACGTGCCGTACCGCGACTCGAAGCTCACGCGTCTGCTGCGCGACTCGCTCTCGGGCACCTCGGTCTCCGTGATGCTCTGTGCGGTCTCGCCAGCGTCGGATCAATTCGAGGAGACGCTCAACACGCTCAAGTACGCCAACCGCGCCAAGAGCATGTCGCCGCCGCAGATGCCGCAGCGGCAGGTGCAGGAGTACAACCCGGTCGCGGAGCAGGTCGAGGTGCTCAAGGAGCTCAAGGAGAGCCTCATCCCGATCATGACCAAGATGACCGCCTCACCCAGTGCGGGGCCCGCGCCCGATACGACGCCGAGCGCCGCCGCGAGCGCCGCCGCGAGCGCCGCCGCGGGGCGTGCCGAGGCCGCGCGGCTGCGCCATCAGCAGCGCGTGGCGACCGGCCACGCGAAGCGCGAGGAGAAGCGGCGCGAGTCCGTCGGCATCGGGCAGCAGCCATGGCCGCCCACCACGGCGCCCGTCGGTCGAGAGGATCGTCGGGCGACGGGCGGCGCCGTGGTGGGCGGCGCCGTGGTGGGCGGCCGTGCCCCGCTGCGTGGCCAGTCCGGCGGCGGCGGCGGCGGCGGGGGCGGGGGCGGCGGCGGCGGCGGCGGCGGCGGCGGCGGCCTGGGACGTGGCGGCTCCACCCCACCGCCACCGTCGGATGAGCTCGAGGAGGACGAGGAGGAAGAGGAGCGCGAGGATGAGCGGGAGGAGCGCGAGTACGATACCGCGACCGAAGAGGGCGGCGCGCCCGAGACGACGCTCGATCCGACGGCCGAGGACGACGAGTATGGCAACGGCGCGGCGGCGGCGGCGGCGGTCGCGGCCGGCGCGGGCCAGTCGATGGCGGAGGTGCGCTGAGATTGCGATTGAGATAGAGATTGCAGAGGTGCGCGGGCCAGTCGATGGCGGAGTTGCTGCGAGGGCTCGCTGAGATTGCGGAGATTGCGGAGATCGCTGAGATTGCGGAGGTTGCGGAGATTGCGGAGATCGCTGAGATTGTGGAGCGCGAGCCAGAGCAGCATGCTAGCTGCACTGCAATTAGCCTCCCTCATTGCATGCTGATGGCCTCCCTCATTGCATGCTGATGGCCTCCCTCATCAGGTACGGCGAGTCCTCGCAGAGCTTGTGGAGCGCGAGCCTGAGGCTCAATCCAACCCGTCAGTCCAGGTACCACGACTGATTGCGTCTGAGTGCGCCTGAGTGCGCCTGAGTGCGCCTGAGTGCGATCCCATGGCCCATGATTGGATCGCAATCATGATTGCTTCCCCATCTTGGAGCCGGCCATGTGCGGCAACGCCATAGGTGCGCTGGTCTTGAGATTGGGGCACAGGAAGGTATTCACGTACAGCCGCCTATACTGAGACGGTGGCTTCTCCATAGTCCACTGCTCTAATCAGAGCGCGCGACAGACGCCACACGGCTGATTGGCTACTGATGACCTCTGATGACCTCTGATGACCTCTGATGACCTCTGATGGCCACTGATGGCCACTGATGGCCACTGATGGCAGCTGATGACCACTGATGGCCTGGCGCGGATGGCTCCATGCTTGCAGGCTGCCTACGTGGCGCTCGACAACATGGAGGCCGAGGAGCTCGAGGCCATCTCCGCCGAGTCCGCGCTCACGTGGAAGGAGCAGCAGGCGTTGCTTCGGGAGATGGCCCGTGCGAAGCATGCCTCCAAGGTGGCCACCATACGGCTCGCGCATCAACTCGCCTTCCCCGACGCGCCACAGAACAGCTTCGGCGGGGTGGCCGGCGGCCGCGAGCCTTCGCCTACCGGTACGTCTGCCGTCTCGATCGAGCAGCTGCAGCACGATGTACAGACGGAGGAGGCGAACATCGCGCGGCTGCGCAAGGAACTTTCCGAGAACCGTCGCTCCCTCCAATCTCTCTCCGACGAGATCCCAGAGCGCATCGTCTCTTCACAGCGCGTTTCACAGCTACGGCTCGCCATGAAGCATCAGCAGGCCGCGACAGACGCGGTGCGCTTCAAACAGCAGGCTCGCTCCAAGGTGGCCTTGATGCAGGAGCTGCTCTCGGTCTGGCACGACTCCATCCCCGAGGCTCTACGCGACGTGATGCTTTCGGCCTTCGACCTCGCGCTCGTCGGCGGCTCCGAGATCTCACCTCCCCTGCCGCCCTCGGGCGCAACGGTCGCATCCGACGGGTTCGGCTCCCATCACGGCTCCGTCGAGCCTCGCGTCGTGCCGCGCTATGGGCGCGCCGGCGCCGCAGGCACGTTTGGCGCCGCCGCCGCCGCCGCCGCCGCCGCCGCCATGGAGAGGACCATCCGGAGCGCCCGCGACGGCGCCGCGCCGCCGGCGGCCGCGCCACCCGTTGGTTTCGTCAACGGGCCAGGTGGCCTCTATGTGGAAGTGGAGGGTGATGAGGCGCGTCATCGGACGGCGTACGGGGAGGAGGAGGAGGAGGGCGACGACGAGAACACGGCGCTCGATGACGACAATGACAATGACGACGACTTGCAGGTGCTCGAGCGCAACGGTACCGCGACGCCATGGCGCACCCTCGGCGCGCTCGCGTTCCAGGCGGCAATGGCGGAGTCGAAGCGCGACAGGTCCGCAGGTGCCGACGAGGGCGAGGGCGAGGGGGGCGACGACGGCGCGGACGAGGGGCTGTCGACCTCGGCAGTGGTACGACCTGCCGCTGATGACCTCTGATGAGCTCTGAGGACCTCTGAGGACCTCTGAGGACCTCTGATGACCTCTGAGGAGCTCTGATGACCTCTGATGACCTCTGAGGACCCATGATTGCCTCCCTCATCAGGTGCGACGTGCCTCCGAGGAGCTCAAGCACGCGCGCACCAAGCGGCTGTCGGTCCTTCGCTTTGTTGAGGAGGCGATCTCACCTGACCCACGCCGCGCTGCGGCGGCTCGTCGGCAACTGCGCGGGTGCAACGGGCGTGTACCGACGGTGGCCGCAGGCGGCGGTGGTGCGGGCGGCGGCAGTGGCGGCGGCAGTGGCGGCGGCAGTGGCGGCGGCAGTGGCGGCGGCAGTGGCGGCGACGGGCGGGACGGTGGCGGCAGCGGTGGCGGCAGCGGCGGACGCGAGGGCGGCGGGCGAAGGGCGATGCCGAGCGCCTCGCCTGCCAACACCCAAATGAGGACGATGCCGAGCGCCTCGCCGCGCACCAAAGGCGCTACCGGTACCAACTCGTATGCTGCCCAGCATGCGGCTCGCGTCGATCCGAGCACCTCCCAAATTAGGGAGCGCGAGCGTGGTGGCGAGCGCTCAGATCGCGATCTCCGTGGTGGGGAGCGCTCAGATCGCGATCTCCGTGGTGGGGAGCGCTCAGATCGCGATCTCCGTGGCGGGGAGCGCTCAGATCGCGATCTGGACCGCGAATACTTCACAGCGCCTTCTCCGCGCAACACGAGCGCCGTCTCGAGCACCGCGAGCTCGGTCGCCGCCTCGCCGCGTCGCGCGCCGCCGCTGCCGTTGCCTCTGGATCGACCGACGTACAGCGACCGCGAGCGAGATCGAGATCGAGATCGAGATCGCGATAGGGAGCGCGGCGGGCGCTGTGGCGGGCGCGGCGGCGCTTCAATGGACGACGAGCAGCTATCTCAGCCGGCGCAGCTGCCGCTCTCGCTGCCCTCCATCTGCGGAGGGGCGATGGGCGCGGGCGGTGCCCATCACGGCGCTTTCGACGAAGGCTCCCGGATGAGCGCCGTGGTGGGCAGCGCCGTGGTGAGCGTGGTGGCGTCGGAGGACGATCCTCTGATGCAGTCCTACTACCCAGCGATGCCCGCATGGCTCTCGGCTCCCATGACGCCGCGCGAGGACCAACCCGCCCCCCCGACCGCCGCCGCCCAGACCGCCGCCGCGGCCGCCGCTGCCGCCGCCATCAATCGTCGAGGTGCCACCAGCGGTGGTGCAGCCTGCGGCGGCGGCGCTCGCCTCGACAAGATCTCGACGAGCTCTCCGGAGATCGGCGGGAGATCGGCGGGAGATGCGCGCGAGATCCTGTCTGCCCTCAAGCTCTCCATGCCCACAACGGCGCCCGGGGGGCTGAGCGCCCACAACGGCGGCGCGCCGCCCCCGCCGGCCGAGGTCTCGCCTAGGCGAGGGTCCCTCCGCGCCTCCGCCTCCGCCTCCGCTACCCTCCCACCCTCCGCCAGCTCCGCCCGCGCCGACGCGAGCGCTCGCGACGGCGCGAGCTCGGAGCGGCGAGCGACGGGCGGCGCCGCCGCCGCCGTGCCGGGCGCCGTGTCGGGCGCCGAACGGTACACCGCTCGCCCGCCCGCCGCCACGGCGCGCGTAGGCAGCGGCACGGCCAACGGCCGCCCCTCCACTGCTCAGGGCGGCGCCCCGGCAGCCGGCGGCGGCACGGGCGGCGCTGGCGCCGTGTCGGGCATCCCGCGCGCCGCCTCCAACCCGCGCCCGCGCCCGTCGACTGCCGACGTTGAGCGCGAGCGGCGGGGCGGCGGCAAGCAGCATCTGTGAGATCTCGAATCGGCCAGTGCGCGCAGGACCCCTGGCCCTGGCGCGCTCATTACAAGTGTAATGATTTCTTTTTGGGAAATAACAAATTTCACTGTGAACTTCACAGACCCCTGGACGCCTTTTTTGAGTTCAACTCCTGCGCTCCCTCCATGCAGCAGGCCCAGGCCAAGCGCCCGCCTCGTGCACCCTCACCGGCAGCAAACGTCTCGCCGCTGCGCCGTGTGACGAGCGCCCCAACCAAGGCGGGCTCGAAGCTGCGCCCGCCGGCCTCGCGGAGCCGCAGCCCGGGTGGCGCGGCCGATGTGATGGCCTCTGGCGACTTCAGCGGCGAAAACCGGCGGCGGAGCAGCTCGTTTGGATCGCGCTCCGGTTCGCCATCGGCGGGAGGATTCGGCGTCACTCCTGGACGCCCGCGGCGCAGCAACAGTCCCGAGAGCACCGGTCAGCCGCTGGCGCGATCTCGCAGCCCCGTCGCGTCGCCCCTGGCGCTCCTCGATGAGAGCGGCGGCGCAAGTGCACCTCGGACGGCGTCGCGCGCGTCGTCGCCGCCGGCATCTTGCGGCTTTCGCCAGTCATCGGTGCGCGTCGCCGTGCGCGTCCGTCCGTCGGGCAACGCGCACGAGAGCGCGGCCGTCAGCGTGTCAGGCAGGACCGTGACCTTGACCGGAGGGCCTCTGACCCACCACTACGGCAAGCCGGGCGAAGGCAAGGACGACGCCCAGGTGTTCGCGTACGACCACGCGTTCGGGCCGAGCGCGGACCAGCTGTCCGTCTTCGCCGCCTGCGGCGCGCCCCTCGTCAAGGAGATCCTCGAGGGTTTCAACGCGACGATCTTTGCCTATGGGCAGACCGGCAGTGGGAAGACCCACACCATGCTCGGCACGGCGCTCGAGCCGGGGCTGGTGCCGCGGAGTGCGTACTTCCTCTTCGAGAGGCTGCAGGCCATGCGTGCCCGCGACGCCTCCAAGGTGCGTGCCGACGAGGCCGCCACACCGCGTGCCGCCAAGAGCAGCGACGACGAGGGGGACGAGGAGGAGGACGCGGGCGGCGGCGAGGGCGGCGGCGAGGAGGCGGCGGTCGAGGGGGACGGCAGCAGCAGGAGCAGCAGCAGCAGCGGCAGCAGCGGCGGTGACAGCGGCGAGAGCGGCCGGAGCGCTGGGCAGCCTGCCAAGGGCGGCCGGCGACGCTCCTTCAAGCTCACCGCCACGTACCTGCAGATCTACAACGAGACCCTGATAGACCTTCTAGCAGAGCCCGGGGCGAGCGGCAGCGGAGGCGGCGGCGGCACGGCGGAGGTGAGGTCGGCGCCGGAGCTGCGCATCCGCACCTCGGCGCAGCTCGGGGTCTTTGTCTCCGGGTTGACGGAACACGCCATACGTTCCCCACAGGACGTCATCGACCTCATCAGCCGCGGCAACGGCCAGCGCGCCACTGCCGCGACCAAGATGAACGCCGCCTCGAGCCGATCGCACGCGGTCTTCACGCTCGTGCTCGAGCAGCAGGTGCCAGTCGACGAGGACGAGGCCGGCGAGGCCGGCGAGGCGCTCGCGGCGGACGCGGACGAGGACGCGGACACGGCAGCGACGGACGAAGGCATCGTGCCGACCGAGGAGTCCGAGGCGGGAGCGACGCTCTCCTCGGGCGGCTCCTCGGCCACTGCCTCGCGCCGTCGCGCACGCCGCTCGATGCGCACGCTGCGCTCGAAGCTCAATCTCGTCGATCTCGCCGGCTCGGAGCGCGCGAAGCTCTCGGGCGCGGATGAGGACAAGAAGATGATGAGTGAGTGCGTCGCGATCAACAAGAGCCTGGCGGCGCTCGGCAACGTGATCGCGGCCCTATCCGGCGGGAGGGCGACGCATGTGCCCTACCGCGAATCGAAGCTTACGCAGCTGCTCGAGGAGAGCCTGGGCGGGAACGCGCAGACCGTCATGATCAACGCGGTCTCTCCCCACAGCTCCCACTACGCCGAGACCCTCTCGACGCTGCAGTGGGCCAAGCGCGCGCAGAGCATTGTCAACGTGTCGGTGCAGGGCGAGGCGGTGGATGCATCGGCCGCGTCCGAGCAGATGGCCGCGATGGCGAAGCTGCAGAAGCAGGCGCTCGCGGAGGCCGCTCAGCAATCTCGCGAGCGCCAGATCGAGATGCAATCCGAGCTCGACCAGATGCGGGCGGAGGTGCAGCGCGCGACCGCCGATGCGGCCGCCGCGCGCGAAGAGGCCAAGGCGGCGCGCAAGCAGTTGAAGCAGCAGGTGGAGGAGGTGCGGCGCGCAGCCCGCGAGCAATCCGAGCACGAGCTCGCGATCTCCAAGGGCGAGATGCATGCGGAGCAGCAGCAGGCGATCGCCCAGGCCATCGCCGCCAAGGAGTTGGAATGGAAGCGACAGCTTGCTGAGGCGGAGAGCGCGAGCACGCACCTCGCCTCCGCGCGCGCCAACCAGCTGCACATTGCGTCCGAGCTCGCCGCCGCCGCTGAACGCGAGACGAAGCTGCAGCTGAGCCTCAAGACGCTCGTGGCGTCGCACACGGCTGTGAAGGCGACGCTCGAGAGCGAGCGTGAGAAGCGAAAGGAAGCCGAGGCGCACGCGAAGCAGGCGCGCGACGCGGCGCGGGCGGCGAGCGAGGCGGAGGCGAGCGAGCTCGATGCGGCCATGGCGAAGGCGAGGGAGGCGGCCAATGAGCGCGTTGAGGCGCTCAAGGCGGAGACCGAGAAGCGCATCTCGCAGGTTCGCCAAAAGGCGGAGGCGCGCGTGGCCGAGGCGGAGGCGCGCGTGGCGGCCGCGGCCGAGGCGGCGCTCAACACTGCGCGCGCCGAGATGCGCGAGGCGGTGGAGGCGGCGGAGGCGGCGGCGGCGGAGCTCGGGATGGCGCTCGCCGCCCGGGACGGCGCGCTCGAGGAGCTTCGTTGGCGGTTAGGGCAGGCGGAGGAGAGGCAGGCGGAGGCGAGGGCGGAGGCGGAGGAGGCGGCGAGTGCCTATGAGGAGGCCGAGGCGGCGCGCGAGGAGGCGGTGCGCGCCCAGGCGGCGGCGGAGGGCGCGGTCGAGGCGGCGGCGGCGGCGCATCGAGGCGCTATCGAGGCGTTGCAGGCTGATGTGGCGGCGGCCAAGGCGGAGGCAGCGGAGGCGGCGGCAGAGGCGGCAGAGGCGGCGGCGGCGGCGGAGGCGGCGGAGGCGGCTGTTGAGGCGGCAGAGGCGGCGGCGGCGACAGAGGCGGCGGCGGCGGAGGCGGCGAGGGCGGAGGCGGAGGCGGCGAGGGCGGAGGCGGAGGCCGCTAGGGCGGAGGCGGAGGCGGCGAGGGAGGAGGCGGAGGAGGCGGCGAAAGCATTCGCGGAGGCGGAGGAGGCACACGAGGCGGAGACAGCGCAGAGGGAGGAGGAGTCCCTAATTAGGGAGGAGGAGCACTCTGCCGAGGTGGCGACTTTGAAGGCACAGCTCATGGCGGCGACTGAGGCGGCGACGGCGGCGCAGGCAGCCATGCGGTCCGTCGAGGCACAGAAAGCGCGCGCGGCGGCGGAGGAAGCGGCTGCCCTCGCTGCCAAGCAAGAGGCGCTCGCAACGGTGGCTGCGGCCGAGGCGCGTTCGGCGGTTAGCTCGCAGCACAGGCAGGCGCTCGAGGCGCAGGTGCTGCAGGCGGCGGCCGCAGCGGACGGTCTCAAGGTCGAGGCGGCCGCGTCGAAGGCGCAGGCCGCCTCCCTCGCCGCGACCAATACGGCGCTTGCCGCCGCGAACCAAGCGCTCGAGGCGCAGCAAGAGGCGGCGAGGGCCGCTCGGGACGACGCCCTCGACGCGGCAGCTGCGGCGACGGCGAGCAAGGAGGATCTCCAGGCGGAGATTTCGAATCTGCGCGCGGAGGTCTCGCGTTCACGCGACGCGGTCGCGCAGGCGATGATGTCGGTCCAGTCGGAGATGAATAGCCGGCAGGCGGCGTGGGCGGCCGAGAGGCGCCAGCTGGTTGAGAGCCTCGCGTTGCTCAGCGGGACGCCGCTCGGGACGACGCCGCTCGGGACGACGCCGCTCGGGACGACGCCGGTAGGGGTGATACCGGTAGGGATGCCTCCGGGGCCTCCCGGCCTCCCCCCGGTGCCCTCCGCCCACATGCTGGCCAGCCGCCCTGCCGCGGCGGCGCCTCGCCACCACGCACCCTCGACGCCGCCAGCACCACCGGCGCCCACAGCGAGCAGCGCCAGCAGCAGCCGCGCCAGCAGCAGCCGCGCCAGCAACAGCCGTAGCCCACGGGCAGACTCCGTGCCTGGCACCTCCCCCGGCGGCGCCTCTGAGCCCTCTATGCTCGCAACGGGCGGCGGCATGGGCCCCTCTTCACGCCCCTCTTCACGCCCCTCTTCACGCCGCTCCGACCTCCTCAGCGTCACGTCCGAGGCCGAGGCCGAAAGCGCCCGCCACAGCGCGCAGCACGGCGGCAGGGGCGGCAAGGGCAGCGAGGAGCCTGGCAAGGACAGCCCCAACTTGCTCTCGAATGTGTTCCGGTATGGGGCCAAGGGGCTCGATCACCTCGGCAAGGAGGTGGGCAAAGGGCTTGGTGACGTGTCCCGAAGCCTCAACGACGCCGTCGCGGGCGCCATCGATGACGTGGGCAAAGGTTTGGGCGCGCTGCTGCCGAAAACGCCTCATGGGACGCTCGAGGGCGATGAGCGCCGTGGGGAGCGCCAGGCTGAGCGCGAGCATCATCGCACTCCCCAGCGCGAGCATCATCGCACGCCGCCGGCTTCTCGTGACCAGCGCGACCAGCGCGACGAAGCGCGCGAACGGCGGCGCGAGTCCCGAGGCGAGCGTGAACGTGAACGTGAACGTGGCGAGCGTGAACGTGAACGTGGCGAGCGTGAACGTGAACGTGGCGAGCGGCGCCATTCGCCGCGCGATCGGCCGCACAGCCCCCGCGCCGTGTCGTCCGCCGCCGTCGCCGTCGCCGCGTCCGCGTACACTGCAGTGCCGCCAACGGAAGGGGCGCTCGCCGCCGCCGCTGCTTCCGCCGCCGCCGCCGCTGCCGGCCCGCTCGTACCTCCGGTGTCGCATGCGAAGACGCATCCAAACGCCGTCGCGAGCGCCTCGTCGGAGTGCATGCCCTCGGCTTGCATGTCGCCTCTCAAGAAGCCGACAGCGTATGCGCTGCGGCTAGGAGAGAATGGCGCTATGCCAGGCGGCTTCGGCCCGCGCGCCCCCTCGAACCGCAAGGAACGGCCGCCGCTGGCGACCCTGCCAAGGGCGGCGTGATCTAGCGCCGGTACACAGTAGAATCTCGCTGTCTCAGGGGGAGCCACTTTTGTCACCCAGTGACGCGGCGCTTTAGCCGGACATCATAGCGTACACTCACAGCCGTAGCTCGGTCGTAACTCGTATTACGTATACTGTTTATACAGCGAGTGTTGAGTCGTAATCTGAACAAGCTACCCAACAAGCAACATTGGGCGGCGGTGGGCGCATTGCGTTGGGTGGGCGGTGGGGGAATTTACTGGTCGAGGGTGCTGCATGTGGTGCATGCTGCATTGGTGCTCCCTGCTGGGTCGGTCTTGGGCTCTTGCGTCTTGGTCGGTCGTGTGATCGTTCATCGTATACATCAATACATGTAGTTAGGATCTGTTCGCGTTCTTTGTCGACCTGTAATGGGCCACTGTTCTGGGAACGTGCGCGCGTGCTTCGATAGGCTACGGGGAAAATGTGTGGCTGTGGGAACTTATCTGTCGCGCGAAACGAGCCGGGCGTCCGCGAGCTCGGAGCACAAGGGGCTGGGAGAGGGAGGGTCGTCCGTAAGTCTTCGACGGAGCCAGAATGTGACCCTAGTCCCTTTGCTCCGCGCACGAACCTATCATACCGGATCGCGCATATCGGCACATATCACGATTCTAAATCAGCCATATCCTCGGCCTGCCCTGGCTACATATGCCTGTCTTGATCGCGTCGCTGCATCGCGCTGCTGACGCGTGCCCTGGCTCTTCTTTTATTCGCAGCAGGTGCAGAGG
>Ga0180443_101828_pt1 | contig 12367 bp, 8 predicted proteins | sample ChrtobMetP5_32mM_FD_119753 | JGI IMG/M metagenome (GOLD analysis project Ga0180443, IMG submission 119753) | Chrysochromulina tobin associated microbial communities from unialgal haptophyte culture, Seattle, Washington, USA - P5_32mM MetaG | ecosystem: Host-associated > Algae > Haptophytes >... | reverse complement strand
CAAGTTCGGATTGAAGATGGTCGGGATCGACATCATCACGCGGAGCTCCGGCGGAGCCGAGGGCACGTGCGACACTACACGATGAGCCGCCTCGTGCGTGCCTCGGCGTTCGCGCAACGCCGCCTTTGCCGCGTGGTTGCTAACGACCACGCGACTGCGCGCACACAAAGACCGCGCGTGTCAGGGGCTGCTGATGGATGATTGCGAGGCGCGTGCTGGGCTCTGTACGCACTTGAGGATCGGAATGGGTTGGGGTGGTGCCCTTGTTGGCTGTGGCAGCTGCTCCTCGAGAGGAGTGACGGCCACTGTCCAGATGAGGTCTGCGGGCAGCGTGAGGCTCATGAGTGCGTCGAAAGGGCGCTAAACGGGGCGCATCGATCGTGGATTCCTACTGCGCGAGATTCCAAAAATAAGACTGCGGCCGATGTTTTGATACCGACGTTTTCCAGAAATAGAATTCGGCGAAGACCTCGGCTCACCACGGCGGCTTGGACCGAAAACTTCGAACGAAGTTCAACGAAAGAAATAATTCCTCGCCTCGGTCGGAGGTAGGTCGGAGGGGAACAACGAGGCGACCCTCCGGCGTATTAATTAAACAATCGAACTCGATCTTGGACGCAAAAGATGTGTTTGAGCAGGTGATCCGCTCTCGCGAAGTTTTGAGCTTCCGGGAGGCAATCCGCTGCCCAAGGATTATTCCCGCCCCACTTTGGGAACTGCTTCCGGGAGGCAATCCGCTGTCCAAGGTTTTACCCCCCACTTTGGGAACTAACGTACGTCTATGCCGCTGTTAACGAGATCGGAGATGTCAAATTTGCTCATTTCATTTTTGTGCCAAATCGGCATATGAACATCCCCATTAGGCCATTTGGCCACTCTTTTGTAATCGCCTCAGCGCGGGGTGGAGGGCCGGGGCGGTGCGGAGGGCATCGGAGTCCCGAGTCGCGGGTGGGCAATTTTTAGGGTATGCATCTATGCAAGTAACGATAACTGTACAAACTCGAAACTGGACAGAGCTATCCGCTTACCAATTTGCGGGACCCCTAAGGACCCCTGAATTGCGGTAGATGCTTTCATTGGTCGCGCGTGTCCGCTGGTTAGTTATTCATGTCTCACTCAGACGCTGACGTCTACATCCCCATCGGTTGCATGGTCCCTGAGACCTTGTATTCCGACGGATGACGCGCCTTGTACTCGACGGTCAACCGCTTGGAATCGGCACCTGGGGAATCGACCACATACGGGGAAGGGGATGGGCTGGCATCCGCCTCAGGGGATGGGCTGGCGTCCGCCTCAGGGGATGGGCTGGCGTCCGCCTCGGCGTCGATGGCCTCAAAAGCCTCCATATCTGCCACACCCAGCTCCGCCTTAGCATTGGCTGCACCCTGCTCCGCCTTAGCCTTGGCTGCACCCTGCTCCGCCTTAGCCTTGGCTGCAGCCGCCTCCTCGGCTTTTTCCTCGGCCTTCTTTGCTAGCTTCTCCGCAGCCGCCTTGGCCTTTGCCTCATCCTCTGCCCCCTTCTTCGCAGCCGCTGCATCCTCATCGGAAAGCTCGGACTGGAACGCATAAGTCTCCTGAGCCGCCTCCGCCGCCTCCTCGGCCTCCTTTCTCTTCGCTGCCGCCGCCTCTGCCGCCTCCTCGGCCTCCGCCGCCTTGGCTGCCGCCACCTCTGCCGCCTCCTCGGCCTCCGCCGCCTTGGCTGCCGCCGCCTCTGCCGCCTCCTTGGCTTCCGCCGCCTTGGCAGCTGCGGTCTCCTCGGCCTCCTTCGCCTTGGTTTCTGCCTCCTCCTCGGTCTCCTTGGCTTCCTCTGCCTTGGCTGCCGCCTTGGCTGCCGCCTCCTCAGCTTTCTTTGCCTCGAACGCATACTTGGCTTCCGCCGCCTCCGCCACCCCCTCCGCCTCGAACGCATACTTCGCCTCCGCCGCCTCCGCCGCCTCCGCCGCCTCCGCCGCCTCCGCAGCCTCCGCAGCCTTCTTGGACTCGGCTGCATGCTTCTCCTCCGCCGCCTTGGCTTTCGCCTCGGCTTCCGCCGCCTTGGCTGCCTCCGTCTCCTGCGCCTTGGCCTTCGCCTTGGCCTCATCCCTCGCCTTGGCAGTCGCTTCCTGAATCGTCTCATACCGGGCAAGGCCGCCAGGTAGGTGCGAGGCAAGATCCTCTGTGGCGGACTTGATGAGCGCCTGGTTGGAGTGGAAGATCGTATCAGCATCGACCTTCAAGTGCCGATCATACGTGAGAAGCCCGTTGCACTCAGTCTCGACATCGGAGATCTCAGTGTACACGGCGGCAAAGAGTGCTGGGTACGTACCCCAATCCGCCACCATGCTCTGAAGCCCGAGGCTGTAGTTTGCATACAGCTCGCCGAGCTCGCTCTTGCCCTTGACGGTCGTGTACCCTTGGCACTTCCCCACAGCCCACTCGTGGCCGCTGAGCGCGTAGTCGATGCCCCCGTACTCGCCGAGCACAAGGGCACGATTCGGGTCGGCCCCCGAGATGTTCGCGTCATTCGCGAACTCGGGCCGTGAGTAATGATGCACATCCGTCATGTTTGCATGCATCCCGCCGACCCAATAGTCGAGACCTCGGCCGCCGGAGGCGTCGTTGATCAGACGCGTCGGGTCGAGTGCGCGTAGGGTGGCGATGGTGTGCTCGACCGTGCTCTCATCGACCACTTTGGTCGACCAAGTGCCTTCGTCACTGAGGAAGGAGGGCCAGCGGATCCTTGGAGCTTTCGCATCTGCACCCGCATCTGCATGCATCCGCACGGAATCCGCACCATCCGGCGTGTCTGGCATGTCCGGCGTGTCGACCACACGCTTCTCTCCATATCGCGATCCGTGGGGCGGCTCCGGTCTTGCCCCGAGCGTCACACCACCCTGATCGTTGCCAGCCAAGGGTGTGGCCGCTGGCTGGCCCCATCCCTCGTTGTACGTCACCCAGAGCACGATCGATGGGTGTGAGCGACGGGCCTTGACGTCACGGATCATCTCGTCCAGCCATGCCTCGTACACAGGCGAGCCGAGACCGGCCGCATCGTGCTTCGAGGGCACGTCTTGCCACACGAGCAGGCCGAGCTGGTCACAGTGCCAGTACCAGCGACGCGTCTCCATCTTGATGTGCTTGCGAATCATGTTGAACCCAAGCGTCTTGTGGGCTTGCACGTCCGATCGCAGCGCCTCGTCGGTGGGCGCCGTGTATTGGCTCTCGGGCCAGAAGCCCTGATCGAGCGTACCGATCATGAAGAGGGGAGCCCCGTTGAGCAGCGGCACCGCGCGCCCGTCTGTTGAGTGACCCATCGAAATCGCGCGCAGGCCAAAGTACGAGCCTGCTGAATCGATCTCAGTGGGCCCTTGGGGATGATCGTGCATCTGCACGAGCTTCAGTGCCAGCCCGTACAGGTGAGGGGACGTCGGCGACCACAAGTTGAGTGGTTCTGGCACTTGGATGTCCACAGACACCACCGCCGCGTTCGCAGGCACCGCCTTGGTCACGATGACTGCGCTGTTGCACGACGCTGTGGTGCCAAGGGTGCACGGCACCGAGGTCGTGACGCTCACCTCGAGCGTCAGGCCTGGCGGTAGCACTGTGAGCCACAAGCTCGTGTTCAGACCTGCCGCCAGCGCTGCGCCACTGCTCACCTCAACCTCCAGATGAACCACGCCGCTGGTTGGGTCTGTCGTGGTGAGGATGTCGGCAATGTGCGCGGCGGAGGGCACGCACTCGGTCCACACCGTACCCCACAGCCCCGACGTTGACGTGTAGAAAATCCCCTCGGGCTCATCGAAAGCGTACGCGGCTTGCTTGCCCGTGGCCTGCGTGGCGGCGGTCGTGTCGCAGATGCCCACGATGAGCTCGTGCTGCCCTCGTACGCCAGTGACGCCGCGGGAGAAGAGCGCCGCGCTCGCGTCGAAAAAGAAGGGATCGTAGCCGCCCGAATGCACCCCGAGGTGCTGCCCGTTGAGGTACACGGTCGTGTTGTAGTCGGAGGCCTCAAAGTGAAGCAAGACGATGTCCGAGACCGAGCATCCGGCTGGTCCGAAGCTGCCGAGGTCCAGAACAAGGCGATACCACGCGTAGCCGCTGTCGGTCATGCGGTGGACTCCGCCGAGCATACTCTCGATCGGGTAAGGAACTAGAATGGAGCTGTCGAGCTCCTTGCCGAATGGTGGGTCGGCCAGCGAGGCGGGCGTTGTGTCAATCTGCCACAAGCCATTCAGGCTGCGCCAGGAGGCATCGCCGCGCACGAGCATAGGCCGGGGATAGGCGGCGTCCTCGGGCACGCCTTTTGATCCCCAAGTCGTTGTCAAATTCGAGTCAAACGCCAGCAGAGCGAGAGCCACTGCGATCAAAGGCATGGGTTTTTGTGTTGCCAAAAAAGGCTCTTCCCTCTTTTGCCTCTCACACCCAAAAAGGGACTTCATGTCTCACGGTCGAACCATCGCCGTCGCGGCGACAGCTCTGCTGCTCTGCGCTTACGAGCTTTTTGCCGACGAGCTTGGATCCGGCACACCGATCCGCAGTCTCGCGCAGAAGCACTGGTGGAAAAGGAAGCACTGGAGGCGCGAGCACGAGGATTTCGAGGCCTTTCTCCAGCAGGACTTTGAGGCGCAGGAGCTCGCGAACGCGCTGCAGCCGTCCGAAGACGTGGACGAGCGCATCGCACAGCTCCAGCACGTAAAGGGACCCCACAAGGTCGATGCCGCCAAGGTCGATGCCAAGGTCGATGCCAAGGTCGAATTCCGGGCTGGATGGCTGCCGCCCGGATCTTTGAGTCCGCCCATGGGTTGGCGAAGCTGGAATAAGTTCGAGCTCGAGATCTCGCAGGATCTGATCCAGGCGCAGGTGGATGGCCTCGTGCGCACACGACCTGGCAATAGCCACTCGCTGCGCGATGTTGGGTACACGTCGATCGGCGTCGACGATGGCTGGCAAGTGTGCCACGACCGAGGCTACCACGATGAGAGCACCGGGTACCCCTTGGTCAACACCACTCTATTCCCGGACCTGGGCGCGATGACGGCATACGGCCACGAACGTGGTGTGAAGATGGGCTGGTACCACAACAATTGCGCATGCAACGGAGCTGCCGACCGCGACCGTTACAAGGAGGATGCTCTCGCAACGGCCCGTTACGGATTCGATGCCATCAAGGTCGACTCTTGCGGCCCCATGACCAACATCACGGCGTGGAGAGTGGCGCTCGACGAGGCCGCTGTGATCGCTGGCGGCGGCAAGCGGATTGGGCTCGAAGATTGCCGAAACTATGGCTACACGGACGATGTGAAACAAGGGCAGGGGTTCTGCGAGTTCGAAATGTTCCGCTCGACGGAGGATGCGTCTCCCGACTTTGCGTCGGTAATGAACAATCTGCTCACCAACAGCCGACTGCCTGGTGGGGACGACCTTTTGCATGGTGGGCTGCCGTGGTCGCGTCCCGGCTGCTGGAGCTACCCAGACATGCTCATGATCATCGGGTCAGGGGAGTGCTCGCAGAACCTTCCCCCAGATTCGTGTGGCGCCGACTCCGGTGGAGTACGGCGCGCTGGCGGACTCAACGTGAACGAGTCGCGCGCCCACTTCGGCGCGTGGTGCATCGTCTCGTCGCCTCTCATCCTCGCGCACGACTTGTCCGATGAGGTCGCTTACGCTGCCGCGTACCCCATCATCTCGAATACCCTCGCCATTCGAGTGAACCAGGTGTACGCGGGTGACGCAGGGCGCCTCATCGTGACGAGTCCCGCCGACGAGGCGTTCAGGGAAACCGTCTACCACGGCGCACGCTGCGAATGCGCCTATGCGGGGACGGAGATGCCGCGGTGGACTGTGTGGGCGAAGCGGATGGATGCTGTGGGCAATGAGGTCGCAGCCCTAGCCATCAACCTCTCTGACAAGCCTATCCCCGGCGGCACCATTGCCGTCAACGTGGCTGACCTCTTCGGCCTCAACGGCGCCGAAACGTACGCACACGAGTGCGACGTGTGGAGTGGCGGGTGCACCACAGAACCTCTCGATCCAGAGGAGCCTGAGGTACCGTTACCCTGGGACCCTGCAACATGGAACCACCCGCCAGGCATGCAGGCGCAGCAGCAGGCGCCGCAGCCACAGCCGCAGCCCCCGCCGACGCAGCCGCAGCCGCAGCCGCAGCCGCAGCCGCCGCAGCAGCAGCCGCAACAGCCGCCGCCGCAGCAGCAGCCCCAGCAGCCGCAGCAGCCGCAGCAGCCGCAGCCGCCGCTGCAGCAGCAGCAGCCGCCGTCGCAGCAACAGCCGCAACAGCCGCAACAGCCGCAACGGCAGCCGCAGCCGCAGCAGCCGCAGCAGCCGCAGCAGCAACGCGTGTGGCAAGTTCCGGAGCTAGCAGCGCACTCGAGCTACTTTGTCGTGCTCAGGAAGTGAGGCCGCGGTGGACTACAAGCGGCAGCCGGATCGATTGAGGCTGTGGAAGGCGAAGAGCCATGCGAAGAGCGCGGCGTGCACGGCGTGCGGCGCGTGGCGCGCATGCTGCGACGATCGCCCGGATCCGTCTCCCGTGCATGTGCACGGCAGGTCCAGGTCCAGACTGTGAGAAGTGAGGTGAGACTTTCGCATAGAGAGACGTGAATTAGAGCGGGGGCGGAGAGAGATGTGTCATAGTCGTGTCATCCGCATGGTGTGTTGCTGTTGGACTGGAGCCCGAAAAGAAGCTATGGTATACAGCCGGAGCTTTTCATAGGCCGTCACAGGTAGTCACAGGACACAGCCGCCCGCACGGCGTGCGGCCGTTCCGAACTGACCGCCGCGCGCAGTTTTTTATACTCTGCGGTGCGTCCGCGATCCTCCGCGGCAACGGAACAGTTTATTTCGTAATTATTTACATGCGGGACCGCCACACGGTCCTCGCCTCTATGGGGCTTTACTGTAGTCTGTACCTACTCGCAGTTTCCACCCCACGCGTGCCAGCATCTCTAGTAGGAAGCCGGGATCTAGCGGGGGGACCTGGCGCAGCTGGTCGAATTGGGCACGGGTCGAATCGGAGTCCCAATTGCGCATTGGCTGGATGAGTTAGTTTACTCTTGGGCGAGTTGGCTTGATCTCGACATAATCCCGCACCATCAGCGATCAGTGACCGCCCCGCTGAGCCGATCCACCGAGAACGTGTAGATCGTCGTGTGCAGGTATGTCTCTCCGGGTCGTAGCACAGGCGACGGGAAGCCGCCGCGATCCGCGGTCGGAAGATGATGGATGGCGTCGGGAAAGTTCTGAGTCTCGAGGCACACGCCCGCGTACTTTGGGTAGCGTGCGCCGCCCTTTCCAGCGAGCGATCCGTCGAGAAAGTTGGACGTGTAGAGCTGCACGCCGGGCGCGTTGGTGGCGATGGCCATGCTGCGTCCCGAGGCTGGATCGCGTAGCGTGATCGCCGGGCGAGGCGTCCTGGGCCACCACTGCGTACCTGGCTTGGTGAGCGCCGCTGGCCCCCGACCGTGCAGCACGAAGCAGTGATCAAATCCGGCCGTCCAACCCGGCCCATCGACGTTCGAAATGCGTGCGCCGAGCTCCGCCGTGCTCGTGAAGTCGAAGGCCGTGCCACGCACCGGGGCGAGCTGACCCGTGGGGATGCGGTGCGCGTCGATGGGCAGCATGTGCGTCGAGCGAGGCATGGTCAGCTCGTGACCGAGGACCTCGCCGGAGGCGTGGCCGCCCAGGTTGAAATAGGAGTGCTGTGCACACGCAGAGGCCGAGGCACGCACGCGGAGCACTCGGAGGCACACTCGGGGGCGCACTCAGAAACCGGGTCGACGCCATGTGCATGCGATGTGCATGCTCATGGCAAGGAGCACAGAATGAGCGCGCAACACCTGCGCAAGGTTGATGATCGTGGGTGCGTCTGTGGTGGCTCGGATAGTTTGGATGAGTTCGTCGGCGTCCGTGAGCGTGTATGTGACCTCCACGTCGAGTGTGCCTGGGTAGCCCTCTTCGCCCGCGGCACTTTGGTACCGCATGCTGATCTCATCGCCGCGGCGGCACTTGGCACCTTGTCTCCGCTCGGAAGCACACGGAGCGACACGCGCAGCGTTCCATCGAACCTTGTCAAAGCCACGCCTGCCGCCATGCAGCGAACCCGGCATGCCACGCTCATTCGTGGCGAGCCGGTACGTCGCGCTGTCCAGCTCAAAAGATGCGTTGGCAATGCGATTGGCCACGCGCCCCACGATCGCGCCGAAATATGGCGAACGTCCATCGGAGTAGGCGACTTCCTCATCAAAGCCGAGCACGACGTCTGCAAACTTGCCGTTGCGATCAGGGAGCAGAAGCTTCTGGATCGAGGCGCCCGTGCGCAGCAAGTGCACCTCAATGCCGCGCCGGTTTCGCAGCACGAGGTTTCTCGATCCCTCCGTTTGTTCTGCGAGGCTCTGGGCTGCTCTGCGCGCTAGCGACGCCCTGCCGACCGCCTTGCCGGCGATCACGGCCAGCCAGCAGATGAGCAAGATTCCGATCCCGCCGATATAGGCCCAGCAGCGTGTGCGCACGTGCGATGCATGGCGGCCAGAGGTTCCCATGTTGCTGCTGTGAAACACACAACGCGCACACCCAGGAGCGGCGACTGGGGAATTCATTTCCGAAAGATTGCACAATTGGCTCGAACTTTTTCAAAGGTTTGATGCGTCCGCCCCTCCTGACGAAATCGTAATGAAGGAACCAATTTCGGCCACGCGTCCCCATCAGGAGCTCTGCCGCGACGGCGAGACGCGCTCTGACGTCGGCGGCGGCTGCTGCGGAGCAGCGATCGATTCTGGCTGCAGCGGCTCGCAACCATGCCGCCGCGACGTACACTTCTGGCCATTGCGACGCTCCTCCGTCGCGGCCTGTCGAGTGGGGTGGGTGGCGTGGGTGCGGTCGTGGAGTCGAAGCTGACCCTCGATAACATCAATCCGGCTGTGCTGGTAACGCAATATGCGGTGCGCGGCGAGCTCGTACAGCGTGCCTCTGCAATCCAGGAGTCAAATTTCGCCGAGAAGCCGTATCGCAAGCTGCTCGAGTGCAACATTGGCAACCCGCAGGCGGTCGGCCAGTCGCCTTTGACGTTCAATCGACAGGTTCTCTCGTTGCTCTGCTACCCCGAGTTAGCCAGAAACCCGGCTGCTGCGGCACTCTTTGAGCCCGATGCAATATTACGCGCCAAGGAGTACCTTCAAGCGATCCCAAACGGGCTCGGCGCGTACAGCGAGAGCCAGGGCTTTGCCATCGTGCGGCAGCAGGTTGCCAACTTCATCACGAAGCGCGACGCGGGCGTGCCAGCCTACAAGGAGAACATCTTCCTGACGGACGGCGCCTCGAAGGGCGTCGAGAAAATGCTGAGCCTGATCCTGCGCGGGCGGACCGATGGGGTGCTCGTGCCGATCCCGCAGTACCCGTTGTACTCGGCGACGCTCGCGCTGGCCGAGGCGCACCTGCTTGGGTACGAGCTCGTCGAGGAGGAGGGCTGGCGATTGTCCGTCGACGTGCTCGAGGAGAAGTTGGCGGCGGCGAAGGCGAATGGCATCCACACGCGGGGGCTGGTGGTGATCAACCCGGGCAACCCAACGGGCAACTCGCTGCCGCTCGAGAACATGAAGGAGGTGCTGCGCTTTTGCGGCAAGCACGGCCTCATCCTCATGGCAGACGAGGTGTACCAGGAGAACGTCTGGCTCGAGTCGCGCCCTTTCCACTCGTTCAAAAAGGTGCTGCACACGATGGCCGATGCGCCCAAGGTGCAGCTCGTCTCGTTCCACAGCACGTCCAAGGGCTTCCTCGGAGAGTGCGGCATGCGCGGCGGCTACTTCGAGCTCTGCAACTTCGACCCGGAGGTACTGCCGCCCCGCCCGATACAGCGCTTCACCCGCCCGCCCCGCACGCGCTCGTCGCCCACCACAGCGCCTATTGTCCATTGGCGCGCTCCGGTCCAACAGCCCCCCCCCCACGCACGCTCACCCACGCACACGCCACCACGCCACCCACACGCCACCCACACGCCACCAACACGCCACCCTGGGCTCCGCCCCAAACCGCGCGCAGGTGGTCCAGCAGCTGCTCAAGCTCGTCTCCATTGGGCTGTGCTCCAACACGCTCGGCCAGATCGCGACCGGCTTGATGGTCCAACCGCCCGCGCTCGGGGAGCCATCCTACGCACGGTACAGCGCTGAGAAGGAGGCCATTTTAACCTCGATGCGTCGGCGTGCGCTCAAGCTTGTCGACGGGCTGAATGCAATGGAGGGGGTCACGTGCAACGCGCCCGAGGGCGCCATGTACGCCTTCCCCTCCATCACGCTCCCTCCCAAAGCGATCGCGGCCGCGGAGGCGGCTGGCAAGGTGCCCGACACCTTTTACGCTCTGGCGCTCCTCGAGGCTACCGGTATCGTGGTGGTGCCTGGCTCGGGCTTTGGGCAGAAGCAGGGCACGTGGCACTTCCGGACGACTTTCCTGCCGCCCGAGAAGGATATGGAAGGCGTGATCACGCGCATGGGCGAGTTCCACAAGGGATTCATGGCGAAGTATTCATGAGAGAGGCGCGGAGGGAGGACTTTGATGTCTCGAAGGTGGACACTCGAGAGTCGACACGTCCACGGGCGGAACAGTGCGTGCATGTGGCTGACACTGAACCTCACCATGTAGGGAAGGGGTGGGAGTACATCGGTCAGCCCAAAACTTGAGAACGATACTTGCCAAAAGAAGAAAGTCGTTCACCACGTGACGATGCCAGTGCCGCCTGCTCGCCCATCTTCAGCCAAAAAGCGCGCGGCCCGTCCAACCGAGGTGCCGTATGCAGCCTGGGCCGTCGGCATCGCTGTTCTTGCTGCGACCACCATGGCAATCTGTGCTCAGCCCATGGCTGCACAGGTGATGAAGGCGGCGATTGAGGCGGTCGTTTCCAACCGGCCATTGACGTACAAGCGTGGCCCTGCGACACCGCTGCACTTTGCAGCCCAGAGAGGCGAGCTCAAGACCGCTCGTGAATTGCTAGATACAGGCGCTGTCGTCGTTGATGCAGCGACCAATCTCGGTGCCACTCCGCTGCACGTGGCCGCCGAGCAGGGCCACCTCGCCATGGCCTCTCTGTTGCTTGAGGCGAAAGCCTCACATGCCGCTGTCACAGACGCAGGACTCCAACCGCTTCATTTCGCGGCAGAGAACGGCCACGGCCCCATCGTGCGGCTGCTCCTCGACCGCCGCGCGGCGGCCAGCGCCCAGACGAGCTCTGGGCACACTCCACTGCACGTATGCGCGGCGTCTCAGAAGGCCTCCCCAGCGATGCTGCTCAGTGCGGCGCGCGTGCTGCTGACGCACGCGGCGGGCGCGTTAGCATCCATCGACGCGCCCACGCTTCTGGGATTCACGGCATTGCACCTTGCAGCCCTCAAGGGCCACGAGGAGATGGTCCAGCTCCTGCTAGCCAGCGGCGCGAGTGCGGACGTTCCAACCGCAACAGGGCACACTGCGCTACACGTGGCGGCCGAGAAGGGCCAGTCGGGCGTAGTGGAGCTGCTGCTCGGGCGCGGCCGGGCGACGCTCGAGGCGAGGTCGCACATGGGACACACGCCGCTCAGCATAGCTCTCGATGCGGGTGCGTACGGCACCGCGCGGGAGCTCTTGCGCCGAGGGGCCGATCCGTCCACTTGCGATCACAGAGGCGTGACGCCCCTCCACCTTGCCGCGAGGCGAGGCGCGACCGAGATGGTCACCACCTTGCTGCGTGCGCATGTGCCGGTTGACGCACTCAATGCAGCCGGTCTCTCACCTCTCACGGTCGCCGTCTACGGAGCACACGGAGCCGGAGGCGCCCCCATCGCAGGCGGCACAATTAGGGCGGATGGCGCACCAACGGCGGACCCAAAGCTCACAAGCTTACTGGATCCGACGCCCCTGCTCATCGCCCTGCTTGACGCGGGCGCCTCCGCACATGCCCCGCACCCTTGGACGGGGCAGACAGCCTTGCATGCGGCCGCCTACCTGGGCCGCCTCTCCTGGATGGAGTTGATGCTCAAGCGTGCTCGCAGTGGTGGCATCAGTGGGCGTGGCGGCGAGGGCGGCGAGGGCGGCGAGGGCGGCGAGGGCGGTGAGGGCGGTGAGGGCGGCGCCGACTCGTCAGCCGGTTCGCCCTCGGACGCTCAGCACGACGCCGTTGATGAGTACCGCATGCACATCCAACGCGGCGATGGGCTGGAACAACGCGCAAGGACCACAGGGCGTCTGGCGCTCGCATCCCCGCGGCAACTCGCTCGTGTGCGTGCGGCAGCATGTGAGTGGGGCCTGATTACGCCTGCGAGTACGCCTGCGAGTACGCCTGCGAGTACGCCTGCGAGTGTGAGGCCTTATACGCCGTCGCGAGTTGTCTGATGACACCTGATGGCACCCGATT
>Ga0180443_101786_pt1 | contig 12641 bp, 6 predicted proteins | sample ChrtobMetP5_32mM_FD_119753 | JGI IMG/M metagenome (GOLD analysis project Ga0180443, IMG submission 119753) | Chrysochromulina tobin associated microbial communities from unialgal haptophyte culture, Seattle, Washington, USA - P5_32mM MetaG | ecosystem: Host-associated > Algae > Haptophytes >... | reverse complement strand
CCCACCCACCGCGATTCAGAGCCTGGTCTAGCTTTAGCAGGGACCGGGATGTCGCGCTCACCAGGCTGCCTTTGTGTAGTTTGATGAACCTGCAATCACCAACCTACGCGACCAAGTTTACAAACGATTTTACGCATGGGACACGATCTACATGTAGGTCCTGCTACCTAGCGTCCGTGCACCCGAGCTCGAGCCGTGTGGTCGTTTTGAGTCGATTCTAAAAAAAGAGCTTTTACATGTACTTTTGGAACACCGCCGCCGATCATCGGGACTCGCTTGAATCAAGGGACTGGCCCCCTCCCTTCCCCTTGCTTGAATTCCGATGGGCAACGCTGGCTCGTCCGCTGCGGACGAGTACCCACTCGAGCCTCGGCGCCTCGATGAGATATTTAATCGTGTGCAGCTGCCGAAGCAGCCGGCTCCAGCTCGCATGCCTCTTGGTGTCGTGAACGCCAACGCAAACCCCAACACCAGACTTCCGGGCGCCCTCGGAGCTTTTCGGAAGGCACCTTTGGCAAAGAAGGAACCGCTGAAGCCGGCACAGGCGTCCATCTGTTTGTTTTCGCCACCAAATGGCGAGTGCCACCTGGACGCGAGCGCCCACGGCAGCGTGATGTGCACGCCGAGCGCGACACGCTCGGCGATTAAGGATGAGGAAGCAAGGCTCAAAGCGCTCAACGTGCTCCGGAGCGAGGCCATACAGACGGCCGTCGCAGAGGTACTCGCGAAGCAGGCGGCGGAAGCAGCCAGCGCAGGATCGGCCGGTGATCTGAAAGTGCTCAAGATGCTGCAGCAGCAGGTGCAAGCCGTCGCGGCTAGTGCGGCGACGAAGCTCGAGCAAACGGCAGCAGAGCTCGACGCAGTGCACACGCGGCAGGTCGAGCGTGCGAGGCAGAAACGGCGCGTGACGATCGCCGATCCCCCACAAAGGGACGAGGCAACGACGGCCTCGGCCTCACCCCGCGGTTCCAAGGCTGACGAGGTCGACGTCGCAATCACAGCCGCCGCTGGTGTTACGCCCGCGACGCCCGCGATGGCCTCGGCCATCGGACACGCGATCGGGCACGCCATGGCGGCATTGTACCCGGCCATCGCGGCGCCGCAGCCGCTATCTCGCCCACGCTCGACCCCCGAGCCAGCCAGCTTTCGCGCGCACGCGGTGGCCGAGGAGGCGGCGGCCGCGTTGGCGGCGGCGGCCGCGCCGGAGCCCGCCACAGCGCCCGAGACGACGCTCTCGCTCGACAGCCCGCAGGCAGTGCTCGCCTATCTGGCGCTTCGGAAGGCACAACTCGCGCAGCAGCGACGCGAGGCGGCCCAGCTGCGCGAGCAGCTGCGGGCGCTCGAGACGACGCAAAAGGGGCTGCGTGCGGATGGCGCAGGCGCTCGAGGCGACGAGGGCGGAGCCGACGAGAGCGCAGGCACTCCGTGGAGCCAAGGCAGCATGAGCAGGTGCAGCGAGGCGTGCAGCGAGGCGTGCAGCGAGGCGTGCAGCGAGGCTTGCAGTGAGGCGTGCAGCGAAGCGGACGAAGACGCACCGACGCGCGGGCTCGTGCCAGCAGAGATCACCCCGACCATGGCGCCCACCATGGCGCCCACAGAGCTGGCGTCGTCGGATGAGATCGCAAACAGCTCCTTCCCGAGCTGGCCGAACCCCGAGCAGGTCGAGGGCGAAGCAGCCGCCGAGGTGGCCACTGCGGGGATGACGGTCGGGCCTCGGTCGAGGCCACCTGCGGCTGATGAGGGAGGCAATCAGCATGCAATCAGCATGCAATCGGGGATGACGGTCGGGCCTCGGTCGAGGCCACCTGCGGCTGATGAGGGAGGCAATCAGCATGCAATCAGCATGCAATCAGGGATGACGGTCGGGCCACGGTCGAGGCCACCGCTTCCGACCGAGCTGGCGGGCGCTGTCGCGGGCGCACAGTTGAGCGAGCGAGCGGCGCGCCCGCGACAGCGCCCTTCGATGGAGGAGGTGGCGCTGGTGCTCGCTTTACGCCGTAAAGTCGTCGAGCTCCAGGAGGAGCTCGACGCGGAGCGCCAATCCAAGGAACGGATGCTCAACGCCTCCGTAGTGTGCCCGCACTGCGAGGCCATCTTCTGAGGGTGAAGCTTCCCTATTAGGCCGTGGGGCCGTGGCAGAGGATGGGTGAGTGAGATGCACGAGGGAGATGGGCGATGCGCATGGGCAGGCAATCTGTACACCCATACATGTAGCGGAAGGAGGGGGGGCGGCGCCCAGAGAGACGAGTCACGAACGAGATGACTGATGCGGAGTTCTCCTGGCCGTGTGGCGGGGCAAGACTCGGTGAACCGAGACGCCGTCGCTGAGCCCTGACAAGAGAGAGGCAGAGACGCCCCCCTCCGGCCCCGCGGCGGGTGAAAGTTTACCATGTACAATGTAGAGTAGAGGTGAAGAGTCGCCATACACTGATAGGATACATAGCCGCGTGCGAGCCGCGTGCTGAAGGCTGAGCCTACAGGATGGTACAGCCTAAAAGTAAACTCAAAAAGTTAACGAGTAACAAAACGAGGCTCTTGTCCTACAAAACCGGTACAAGTACAGAGTCGACAGTTTGGAATCGTTGTGTTGTTCAAGTGTAAAGAGGGAAGCAGGAGATTCGCATATAAATCGCGACCGGCCGTGGTCTCTATAGCAGCGTGGAGGTCTACATGTCGTGCGAAAAAGTCTACGTGGACGTGCCCACAACGGCGCGTCGGCATGATGGAGAAGGGAGGCGAAAAGAAGGTCGGTGCATCGACGTCGGCGGGGAAGCAGTCGGCGGCATCGTCGTCTGCGGACCGTCGCCGCTTCCAGCGGGAGCTAAGATCGATGATGTTCGGCTTCGGCGACGATCGACATCCGCAGACAGAGACCGTGGAGCTTCTCGAGGATATGGTGATCGACTACGTGCGGCAGCTACTTCAGAAGGCGCAGGAGGTGAGCGAGCATCGTGAACTCGGGTCCAAAAAGGCGGGCAAGGCCAAGGTGCGCGATCGCGACCTCCTCTTCGTGCTGCGGAAGGACCGGCGGCGCTACGAACGCGCAGTGGAACTTCTTGAGGTTTGGAAGGAGGTGAAGGCCGCACGGAGCTCGGGCGATGCGACCTTGGACGCTAAGGCTCTGGACAAGTTGGATGGGTCCTTGGATGACAAGGATTTCCTGGACGATGACTAGCCAGCCATGATACACAGACAGGGGCAGAGCCGCGGCGTAAATGTAGGCAACCCGACCCTATTGCCTCGGCTCCCGCCCGCGTCGTCGGTCACAGCCAACGCGCCAAGTCGAGCCGGGAGAGGTCGCGCGGGGATTGTCCGGTCGGGGCGTGCGCGTGTCGTAAGTGCAGTAAGTTTGTATATTTAGGATTTCTCCACATATAGCCGCACCATAGCTGACATTCCTAGGTTGATTGAACTTCCGTTAACAATCCAGTTCTTGATTCTTGAATGATTTCGTGCCAGTCCACTGCAGGCCGTCGTCCAATGTGCCACCGAGCTTTCGAGGCAGGTTGGCGGGGTCAACCCATTTGTGCAGCTCGGGAGCGTAGTCGGCGCCCTTGATGACCGTCTTGTCGCGTGAGCGCTTTGGCACGAGCGCGGCCACGACGGGGCCAGCAAAGGACGCGGCGGGCGCGTTGATCAGAAAGTTTTTGAAGGTCGTCGTCGGATAACCATCTTTGACTTCTTTGCCCACTTGCTTCACGAGTGCCTCGCCCCGTTTCACTTCCGCCGATGCAAAGAGCGAGCCCGATAGGCTGAAGCCGTGCAGATCCAGCACCCGGAAGATGAGGCACATGCGCCCCTGTCGGCGGGAGAGCTCGTCTATCACGAGCTGGAGCAGCTCGTGCGCACGTAACTCGGCTTCGATGTACTCGGCTTGCATCTCGCACACGGCGGCCGCGTCGACGGCCGAGGGCACCTCAATGTAGACGAGGTTGCCACCCTTGTCCAGAAGCGGCTCGTAGCGCGTGACTGCGCTACCCTTCTCGCCGCCTGCTGCCTCCCAATGTCTCGCCTGATACCACGTGCGAGGCCGCGCCTCCATCATCAGCGTATCGACTGCATGCATGTGCAGCATCTCAAGCCCAGCCGCGCCGCCGCCGAAGAAGGCAGGGTTGGCCTCCACGAGCGCATCTCGCATCGCATCGATGCGCCGCTCCGCACGCCATGCCAGCGCTTCCACATACATCTTGGCCGCCTCCGCCGCGCGAAAAGATGTCGCGACCAGAAAGCGCCACAAGCGCAGGTCGCTTGCCATCTCGGCTGAGGGCGCGAGGCTCGCGTTCGTGCGTATGGCCGCGTCGCGCTGCTGCCGCATGTAAGCGAGCCCGCGCTCGTGCAGCTCGCCCCATTCGGCGAACGGCGTCGATGTACGCAGTGCGGCGACCTCCGCCTCAGTAAAGCTGGGCTCATCCATGATTGCTGCCGGTGCAGCTGCCGCCGATGCCGTCCGCCTCGGACTGTCGTCCGTCTCGAACTGACGCTCTAGCTGCTGCCGAGCCATGACGCCACGGCTACGCGCTTGTATGACCGTGGCGCACCGCTCCAGCTCCAAAGCTGGAGCCAGCGGCGGCCTCCCAGAGAGGGAAAGCCACTCAGGGTCGTAAGCGTCGGCGCTGGCCGGCGGCGCCTTCTCAAAAAGCAAAGCAACTGGCTTCCTAGCAGGGGGCTTCGGCTTGGCTAGGAGGCGCTGATACAGGCTCATGTCGGCACTTTTCGCAAGTCGAAAAAAGTAACCTTGGGGACTTCGTGGGGGTATCAGGGGTCAGTTTACTTCTCCGTCGGCAAGATGTAGCAGCACTATATCCCTATATCCCCACCCCCCTGACGGCCACCTACAAAACACATTAAATGGTTTGTAACGGACGCGAACACATGCCGTGATTTCCCATCTATTTGATGTGCTCACACCGGTAAAATGCCGGTGTGTGGGTACTTGAGCGGCTGTGTAGTCCTCCACACACCGCTCCCTGAAGGGCTCTCGCTGCGAGGCCGTGAAGCCCTCGACCTTCTGCAACAGGCCAACAGCGCTCGCGCATTTACTCTCAATCTCTCATTGCGCTTCACTTGTTCTGCGCGTGCTATCTGCGTGAGTGTGGGACATTATTCGTGCACAACTTGCACAAGCTCCACACAACGCAATTTACCGCGGAGACAGGAATATAAGGAGCACCGAGAGTAGGAAAAGGCCAAGAAAAGTCCCGATCGCAGATTCTAAATCGACCAATGCAGACACTCGAAGGTCGGAGGACGCTCGAGACGCTGCACTGGGACAACCAGACACTTCGTCGGCTTCCTGTACTCCCGGCGGAGCATGCTGGTCGCGTGGACGAGCCACGCACCAATGTGCCCGGCGTGTGCTTCTCTCCAGCAGCGCCCACGCCACTCAAGCATCCACGGCTGGTGGTGGTCTCCGAGAGTGCGCTGCACCTGCTCGGCCTCGACCCAGCCGAGGCCGAGCGGCGCGCCGAGGAGTACGCCGAATTCTTTGGCGGCAATCGGGTGCTACCGGGGGCCGAGCCGGCTGCACACTGTTACTGCGGACATCAGTTTGGTCACTTTGCGGGTCAGCTCGGCGATGGCGCGACCATGTACTTGGGCGAGGTGATCAACCCGCAGGGCGAGAGATGGGAGGTGCAATTCAAGGGTGCAGGCCGCACGCATTATTCGCGCTCCGCCGATGGACGCAAAGTGCTGCGTTCATCGTTGCGCGAGTTGCTCGCCTCCGAAGCTGCGCATGCGCTTGGCATCCCGACCACGCGCGCGGGCACGCTGGTCACTTCGGACACGCGCGTGGAGCGCGACATGCACTACAACGGGAATGTGGTGCGCGAGCGCGCGAGTGTTATCCTGCGCATCGCCCCCTCCTTCCTGCGCTTTGGCTCGTTCGAGGTCTGCAAGCCGCGCGATGCGATCACTGGGAGGGAGGGACCAAGCGTCGGTCAGCCGGCCGTTCTCGAGCAGCTGATGAGCCATGTGGCCGAGCTCGTCCTGGCGCCGCCGGTGGGTGATGCGCCGGCGGGTGGGCTGGACGCCGGGCTGCCATTCGACAGCTCGCTCGGCGGCCGCGCCGGTGGCAGCGCCGGTGGCAGCATCAGCACCGACTCGACGACGTTGGCTGCCGACGAGGCCATCGGAGAGGAGGCGGCTGGCGCGGACGGCAGCAGCGGCGGCCTCAGCGGCGGCAGCGACGCTGGTGCCAGTGCTCGGCAGCAGCGGTGGCAGGCAGCCTTCGAGGAGATGGTTCTGCGGACAGCACGGCTCGTGGCTTGCTGGCACTCAGTCGGATTCTGCCACGGTGTGCTCAACACGGACAACATGTCCGTCCTCGGCCTCACGCTTGATTACGGTCCCTTTGGGTACATGGGCAGCTTCGACCCCGACTATGCATGCAATGGCTCGGACTCGTCCGGCCGTTACACCTACGCCGAGCAGCCGGCCGTGTGCCGTTGGAATTGCGAGCGACTAGCCGATGCGCTCGCGCCGCTGCTCCCGCGCCGGTGCATGCAACCTGCGCTCGATGCTTACCAGAGCACCTTCGAGGCTGCCTTCCTCAATAGGATGCGGCGCAAGCTCGGGCTGCGCCTCGAGCGCCCCACCGACACGGCGCTTGTCGAGTCGCTCTTCGCGACGATGCGTCAGACAGGCGCCGACTTCACATGCACTTTTCGAGCACTTTGCGCCATCGACCCGCCTGCGGGCAATGCTGGCCTGCAGCCGCTCATTGAGGCCATCACCGCGCGCTGCCCCACGTCCGTTCAACTAGCCAGCGCCGCTGAGGCACGCGCGCGCGACCTGCGTGGCAGCCTACCGATGCCCTTACCTCATCTCATGCAGCTGCTTCAGATGGCACAGGCCAACCCGGCCGCGCTCTCGATGTTCGGCGACCCGGCGCAGGTGCAGGCCGAGCTGAGTGACGCGTTCGCCAAAGTCCAGAAGGCGTCACAGCTCGCTGAGCAGGCACAGAGCCTGCGCGCACAGCCGCCCGAGAAGCGGCGCCAGGTTTGCGCCGAGCATTGGATGCGATGGATGATCGAGTATCGTCAACGGCTCGACGAGGAGGACGGCGAGGCCGCCGCGCAGACTGGGGGCAGCGCGGTCGACTTGGCGGCGTCGCGGCGCGAGGCAATGCGCAGGATCAACCCACGCGTCGTGCTGCGCAATTGGGTTGCTCAGGAGGCGATCGACGCCGCCGAGCGCGGCGACTTTGCACACGTGCGCCAGATACTCGACGTCGTGACCCACCCGTACGAGGACCGTGCTGACGGCTACGGTGAGCCGCCGCCCGAGGCGCTCGCGTCGCTATGCGTCACCTGATCTTCGTAGACGGGAGGGGGGCAGGGGGCGTAGTGAGCTGCGCTGATGGCGCCACAGCAGAGCTCATTTGCTGCAGGCGACGCGCGGCTCGGCCCCTCCCACCCTCCCGATGTTCAGTATGTCGCACTGGGATACACGCTGCACTGCAACTATGACGGGCCCGCACCCAACCCTCGCTTGCGAGGCGGTGCGGCTTGCCCTGAGCCCTTTTCGCAGTGCCGTCCTGCAGCAGCACAAGCACGCCATCGTGCTCGTTGCTCCGCTTCAGGATGAATCCGCCCGTCTCCCGGGCGCCCGCTTTCTACAGAACTCGTGGACTCTACCAGCAGCACATCTCGTTAATGTCATGTGCGTGTTGTTTTTTGGTTCGAGAAGGAGATGTGCGGTGAGGTGCCGTAGCCCGTAGCTCACTTCTGGTCAGAACAGACACTCGCGTCTCGCCCGAATCTTGAAACAGCTAACATGTAAAAAGACACCGACTGAGCCGGGACACACGCACGGGACACACGGAGACACACGGGCACACGGATCACACGGACGACCCTCACAACCATCCCAACCCACCCATGCCCACCAACGCTCGTCCGAAAGCAAAGTTATTCCGTGCGCTCCAAATAGGACGTCGCCCAAAGTATCCCCCCGGCTCATGGCGGCGGGGCAAGGGGAGGCAGACCGCCTGCACACCTTGATGAGCCAGATGGCTCCTTCAACTGTTCCGCCCAGTCGACCTGCTGTCGTTCCCACCATCGGAGCATCGACTGCCAGAAGCGATTCGGCTGCCAGGGGACTCGTCAGCGCTGAGCGGGACGCTGCGATGCTCTCAGCGTCCAGGAGACTCGTGAACGACTCACTGGACGCCGCACTGGCGAAGGTCAAGATGACTCCTCGAGAGACGTCTCCCCTCACGAGCAGCAGACTACTGTCACCCACCCCCAGCAGCCGACTGCCGTCTGTCAACTTGAGTAGTAGAAAGCTGGCTCCAGCAGCTGCAGACCCGACAGCAGGCTCCGGCTGGCTTCTCGCACCGGATGCGGATGCCTACTGCTCGGGTCCGAGAGCGGCCAGCTCAGAACCTGTTTTCGATCCTGCTCAGCCTCCAGCGCCCGCACCTCCTCGAGTGGCAGCAGCTGCGTCGCCGGTGCCCGCAGCGGCGGACGCGGTAGCGGAGGGGAAGACAGAGACGGCAGCAGCGGCAGCAGCGGCAGCAGCGGCAGAGGCGGCAGAGGCGGCAGAGGTGGCAGACGAGAGGAGCAGATCGCCCTCGTCGCCCTCGCTGTCCTCGCCTTCGCTGCCCTCGCCTTCGCCAGTGGTGCTGCCACGTCCGCATCCATCGCTGGGCCTCGACGCAGTGGATGAAGCCTTCTTGCGCCATCGGCCGCTCGAAGGCGGCTCACTCATGGCGGTCACTGTCAGGTGAGATGGCCTCTGATGGCCTCTGACGACCTCTGATGGCCTCTGATGGCCTCTGATGGCCGCCTCTGATTGCGAGCTCACTCATGGCGATCACGCGCAGGCTCATCTTGACGTTGCTCGAGGACGAGCCCAGCCACGACGACGTGAGTATGTTACTTGCCTTCCAGATCTACGACCGCACATTCATGCTCCTCGCACGCCACCTAGATGAGGCAGCCGAGAGGGACGACGTGGACGCACCGATGCCGAATCTGCTCGTGAAGCTGCGCCCCCCAAGCCGCTGCTCAGACCAAGTCGTACGCCTCGAGCTCTTGCGCACACGCGACGTACGGTCGCCCGTGCGGCTGCTTCTGCGGGGTGTAGTGCACATGGAGCAGCGTGTGGACCTCATCCTGGACACGTCCGCGCTTGATGGTGAGGCGCTCGAGCAGCTGCGCGTCAGTCTGCGCGAGGAGCTCTCAGGATCCATCGTGGGGACTCAATTCGTGAATCTGCGCGAGGAGCAGGGGTCTGCTGAGGGCGCGGACGGCTCGCCTCGCTCGCTCGAGGTCGAACGGTGCGATGTCATCTACTCTGCGGCCGACGCGCTACGAGCTGTGGTGTCGCAAGCGTGGTCCTTCGGTCGGTTGGTCCACGGGCTCAACGAGGCCCGCCGGACAGTGCAGCGCGCTCTCGACGTACTCTCGCACAGGTCGGATGGTGCCGCGGGCAGCTTTGACTGGGCGCTCGTGCGCCAGCCGGCACACAATCCGCAGTATCTCGAGTGCATCATGGCACAGGAGGTGGAGTGGCAACAGTGCGTCGTCGAGCGCAGCGTTCAGGGTGCGTGGCACGCAGCGAGCAAGCGCATCCAAGCTGTCACATGCGAAGCCCGATGCGTCACCTGCTGCCGACGTGCCCTCGCGCGGGCGTACGTGAGCGTGGTGCTCACGATGGCGGTTCTCGCGGCGTGGTGGGCGCGTACTCAGCTTGGGATCGCACGAGCTCTTGGTGGACTCGATTGGCCGCTCTCGGCTCCCTCGCGAGCCGTTGGCGCCGTGCTGCGCCGTGCGGCGGCGGCGGGCTTGGCCGCAGCGAGCCGTCACGCGACGGCTGGTCCAGATGCACGCTCCCGAATTCTGGACCCCGAGTGGGGGCCCACGAATTTGGTGGCCGAAGTGGTGCTGCAGCTCGGGCTCCATCTGTTTCGGCTCTGCCTGGACCTGCTGCGGGCATCGTTGTATGTGCTCTGGCATGTGCCCACGCTCGTCCGCCTCTTCATGCAGCTTGCCTTACTGATCGCACTCTATGCGTTTGTATTGCGCCGACCTACCGAAGCGCTCCTTGCGGCGCTTGGGCCGCCCGTCTCGCCCCCGCCCCCGCCCGCGCCGGCCAGACCGCCAGGAAAGCCCGGACCACCCCCGCTCCCCGCACCGCCGCCGTTCCCGCCTCTGCTGCCTCACCAAGCGTGGGGCTACCAGATCAAATGGACAGTGCTCCTGGCGCAGCCATGGACAGGGGACGCGGAGGCGCGCCTCGCAGCCGTCGTCCGCCTGGCGTGCCCGCTGCCGCCGCCGCCGCCGTCGCCACCGTCGGCGCTCCTCTCGGCGCCTCTGGCGGAGATTATGAGTAGTGCCGAAACTGGCGGGCTCGGCACGAGCTGGCGCTGGCTGGTCGGACAGCACGATGCGCTCCTCCGCTTGTCAGAGACCTTCTTAGAGATCCTCTCGCCGCGGCTGGACACTTGCGAGGGCATGCGCCTTGACGTCCAGGTAGACGAAGCGCTCGACGGTACTACCAGCACCGTGCTCACGGTGAGCGCGGACCCCGGCTCCGAAGCTCTTGCGATGGTGGCGGCGCAGATCCTGGCGCGTCTCTCGCGCGATCCCCAAGGCGCGTCGCTCGCGCTGCACGAGCCCGTCCTCAATGCGACTATGCCCGACCTCCGCATGTTGCGGCAGGGGGCGCCCTCGCCGCCGCCTACGCCCCCTCCTGCGCCGCCGCCGCCGCCGCCGCCGCCCTCGCCGCCGCCGCCCCCGCCGCCGCCGCCTCCGTCGCCGCCTTCGCCCCCGCCCCCGCCACCCCCATCGCCGCATCCGCCCACGCCCTCCCCGCCGCCGTCGCCGCCGTCGCCACCGGCGGCGCCGCCGTCGCCGGCGCTACCTCCGTCGCCACCGCCACCCCCGTTCCCCCCAATCCCCCCAGCGCCACCCGACTTATTCGCCTCCCTTGGCAGCTGGTGGCAGCGTCTGAGCAGAGGCGACGACGAGGAGAAAGTGACCACCTCGTCCTCCTCTGAGAAAGAGACACTCAAGGCCGCCCTCGATGGCGTGCTCGGCGGGAGTATAGAAGAGCCGACACCGCAGCCGCCCGCAACCGACGCCCTCACCTCTCTACTGCTTGGGGCCCTCGCGCCGGCCCTCGGCGCTCTCGCCTCGCTGCTGCGCACGGCACTCCTGCCGATTTTCGCCATTGGCACGTGGGCGCTACTCATCTGGGCCATCGTTCGCTGTTGCGTCGCGACGCCCGGCAAGGTGGCCATGTCGCTCGAGGACTTGCAGGCCGGCCTCAGCCTCAATTCGGCTCGGTCTGAGAGGGGCCTGCTGTACGACTCTACAGATGCCCCTGAAGACGACCCTGCATACGAAAAGCTCGAGGACGAGCCCCTCTCACACGACTCGAAGTACACGAATGCAAACTCAGCTGCCTACGCACAGCTCGAGGACGAGGACGAGGCTGAGGCCGAGGCCGCCGCCGCCGCCGCCGCCGCCGCCGCCGCCGACGCCGCCGCCGCCGCCGCCGCCGCCGCCGCCGACGCCGCCGACGACGCCGCCGCCGCCGCCGACGAGGACGACGACGACGAGGACGACGACGACGAGGAGGCGTGGGACGAGGATGCCGAGGGCGAAGCCGACACGCCCATGTCGCTCATTGCTGCGCCTCCCCCCCTCCTCATCCCCACCCCTTCCGACTCGCCACCAAAGGAGCACTCCAAAGTCCGCTCGCCTCCGCGCTTGCTTCTCGAGCCTCGGAAGCCCGTCCGCCGCAGTCTGCCCGAAATGCGTTCACGGTTGCGCCACGTCGGACGTACCACCCCGCGCGGCGGCATCACCCCGCGTGGCTTCAGTGGCGCCACGGCCGCCATCCCCGCCGCTCCTCTGGCTCTGGACGAGTCTGCGACGCCGCGCACCCTCTACCTCTCAAAGCTCTCGACGGCGAACACGCCTTCGGGCGTGTCGGATTTCCTTGAGGAGGCGCGTGCTAAGCTGCGCCGCAGTAAGAGCCGCAAGCCCCGGCTCACCTACGCCGACGTGGACAAAACGCCACTGCCGCATGAAGGCTACTTCCGGCGGGACCCACGCGTGCCTCCGCTGCCCATGGGCCTCATGAACTTCCCACAGAACAACCCAATGCTCCTCGTCGACGCTGCGCCCCTGCCCCCACCCGGAGGAATGGGATACGCGCCGAACATGGGGTACGCCCCACCGGAGGAAGATTACGACGCATGACAGCCCTGTAGACTGTACTTCCAGAACCCGGGGAGTGCCCCGATCCAAACCACCACACGCCGCCCAAAGCTCCTGAGTTCAGTGACTCATCAAGACGTTTCAGGACAACCTCATTCAAAAGCTCGATTCAAGCCGGGCCACATAGCTCCCAGCACCCAGGCCCCAGAATCCACCTCGTAACTAATCTCACGCTCGTCTCACGTCACGGACGGATCGTCGTCCGTGCTCGAAAGCGTCGAAACCGCGTGTGAGTTGATGCAGATTCGGCAGTCATGTGCAGTTGCGGAGTTGGACCGCGATACCGTGCGAGCGGTAGGGGGGTCATTCCCCCGGTGGGGGTCCGTTAACCTGCTTACGGAACCTTCCTAGAGACCGGTAAGTGAGCTCCGTCGAGATACCGGCGGATCCCTGGGAGATCCGAGAGAT
>Ga0180443_101721_pt1 | contig 13009 bp, 12 predicted proteins | sample ChrtobMetP5_32mM_FD_119753 | JGI IMG/M metagenome (GOLD analysis project Ga0180443, IMG submission 119753) | Chrysochromulina tobin associated microbial communities from unialgal haptophyte culture, Seattle, Washington, USA - P5_32mM MetaG | ecosystem: Host-associated > Algae > Haptophytes >... | reverse complement strand
GCCGTGGGCAGCGCCACGCAGATCGCTCTCTTCGTCTTGCCGGCGTGCGTCCTCATTGGATGGGCGTATGACCTCCCTCTGGACCTGAACCTGCATCCCTTCGAGCTGTCGGTGCTGGCCTTCGCTGTCCTCCTGGTGGGCGTGGTCATCCAGCAGGGTCAGTCGCATTGGCTCCTTGGCTTCATCCTCGTGTGCTCGTACGTCGTCGTCGCGATGGGCTTCTTTGTGCACACCGACCCGCTGCCCACAGGCGAGCCGCTCTCAGGGTAATATTCGTGCCCGTCGAGGCTCCCGCTTTTGTCGCAACTGAGCACCAAACTGAGCGTCGTCGCTGCCTGGCCGGCCGCCACCGATGACGTGCATTGCATGCAAGCGCTCACCACGACGCCCCTCCTCTCCCTCTCCCTCTCTCGAGCGCCGTCGCTGCCTGGCCGGCTGCCCCCGCGCGCGCGGAGCGCGCGGGAGAGAACCATGGGAGAGACCAAGGGAAGAGATAAATATGGGGTGCAGGGGCGGAGGGGCTGAATTCATGGCGCGCCTGCATGCAAGCGCTCTCCACGACGCCCCCCTCTCCCTCTCTCGGGGTTGAATTCGTGGCGCGCCGCGGTCGAAGGGCTGTATCTGCCTCCTTATCGCATATTACCTCCCTGGTAGTAGGAGCACCGGGCGATGCGCTTGAATGCTCGGCTTCCATGCATAATATCTTAATACATGTATCTGATGCAGTGGGTACAATTGGTATCGGAGATCTCGCTGATCGGGCGGGAGACAGTTATGTGTGTGGGGGGGGCAGTCGACCGGTCGCACGCTCTATGTCTATCCCTGACTTTGAGTAGTGAGAAGACCACACGACAAGAGGTCAAGACAAGGTCCCCCTTAGACAAAAATGTGCGCCGTCTCGCGCGCTCGAAAGGAGGTTCACGTTCGCCCTTCTCGCACAGTCGCATTAGAGCGTGGGAAGGACCGCTGGGCCGGGGACGGCGAGGGAGAGCGCTAAGTGCAAAATCTTCTGAGTCTTTTCACACCTCCGTTTTCATAGTTGTTTTCACTCCTAAGAGGAAGGCGACGTCGTACGAGAGGACTGTTCGGCATCGGCGACACGTCTGCAGGTACCATCGGCTCCTCGGCCACTTACCTCGGCCACTTAAGCCTTTTCTGCAAGCTCAGCCGCCGCCACATCTGGCAGTAGCTGGATGCCACCCAAAAAGGTCAAAGGCGGCAAAGCTAAGAAGGGCAAGGCCGGAAGCAAGGCCAACCGAGGCGATGGAAACCGGCGAAACAACCCGCGCGCCTTCCTCGCAGCCGCCGGACCCAAGGCGATGCGGAATAAGGCGTACCGCGCGCTCGAGAAGCAGGAGAAGCAGTACCACGTCACGCTCGTCGATCGTTCCGCGGAGGCCAACGTGCCACCACCATACATCGTTGTGGTCGTGGGCCCTGCGGGCGTCGGCAAGTCGACACTCATCCAGTCGCTGGTCAAGCAGTGGACGAAGCAGAACCTGGGCGCAGTGCTCGGGCCAGTGACCGTCGTCACGGGCAAGAAGCGCCGGCTCACCATCGTAGAGTGCCCGAACGACATGAACGCCATGTGTGACTTGTCCAAAGTGGCCGACCTCGTGCTGCTCTTAGTGGACGGTTCGTTCGGCTTCCAAATGGAGACGTTCGAATTCCTCAACATGTGCCAGGTGCGCGCGCCGAAGAAGGCCAGGCGCACGCCGTGGGCTCGCTGCGCGGCATGCGCGGCACGCTGCCGCCGCCGCCGCCGCCGCTGCCGTCAACGCCGCCCGCCTGCCGCTGCCTGCACTGCTGCCGCCGCCGCTGCCGCTGCCGCTGCTGCTGCCGCTGTCGCTGCTGATGCCGCTGCCAGCGCGACGTGAGGAGACAGAGCTTAGCCGAGCAGCCTCCCAAGGCATTGCGGCGCCAAACTCAATAGACTACAATTCTCTGATCGCCTCTGGCCGCCTCCTCCTCCCTTGTCGAAACTCAATAGACTACAATTCTCTGATCGCCTCTGGCCGCCTCCTCCTCCCTTGACGAAACTCAATAGACTACAATTCTCTGATCGCCTCTGGCCGCCTCCTCCTTCCTTGATGACTGCCGCAATCCGTCCTTGATGACCGCCGCAATCCAGGGGCACGGCTTCCCGCGAGTCATCGGAGTGCTCACGCACCTCGAGTGCATGCAAGTGCTCACCACGGCGTCTCCCCCTTCCCCACAGGTGCACGGCTTCCCGCGAGTCATCGGAGTGCTCACGCACCTCGACTCCTTTCGAAATGCCGCCACACTGCGCCGGGTCAAGAAGCAGGTGCGCTTGATTGCACGGGATCGCTCATCGCTTGATTGCCCCTGATTGTTCATCGCTTGATTGCCATTGATGAGGAGTCCGAGAGGTTCAAGATGCCGCTGATTGCTCTCCTCATCAATGGCAATCATCGATTGCTCTCTTCGAATGGCCTCGCTGCTCACCTCTCTGATTGCTCTCCTCATCAATGGCAATCACCTGATTGCTCTCTTCGAATGGCCTCGCTGCTCACCTCTCTCAGTGCCTCCCCGATGGCCTCCGATGGCCTCTGATGACCTCTGATGGCCTCGGATGACCTCTGATGACCTCCCTCCTCTGCGCAGCTCAAGCACCGCTTCTGGACGGACATTTACGAGGGCTGCAAACTCTTCTACCTCTCTGGCATCAAGCACGGCCGTTACCCAAAGGTCGAAGTTGCCAATTTAGGCAGGTTCATCTCGGTGCTCAACTTTCGGCCGCTCATCTGGCGAAATGCCCACCCGTCCGTCCTCGCGGACCGCGTCGAGGATGGTACACCACCAGACCTGCTGCAGGTGAGCGCGACTGCTGGCCTCCCTGATGACCTCCCTGATGACCTCCCTGATGACCTTTGATTAACGGCCCGCCTGTCGCTCTGCTACAGGATGCCAACACGGCGCGTCGGGTGATCCTCTTTGGGTACGTTCGCGGAACCTTCCTCAAGCCGGGCATGCGCGTGCATGTGCCCGGGCTGGGTAACTACTCTTCGGCTTCGAACTCGATCCTGATTGCATCTGATGGCTCCTCTGATGACGTCTGATTGCGTCCCTCATCAGGTGACTACTCAATGGCGGACGTGACTGCGATCTCGGACCCTTGCCCCTTCCCGTCGACGGAGAAGCGCCGCCGTCTCAACCAAAAGGAGAAGCTGCTGCATGCGCCGATGGCTAACCTCGGCGAGCTCACGTGAGATCATCGCCGATGGCCGTTGATGGCCGCTGATGGCCGCTGATTGCCGCTGATGGCTGAATGCCGCACGCGTCGTCATCGGTTGCATGCACATGCGTCGTCATCGGTTGCATGCACACGCGTCGTCATCGGTTGCATGCGCAGCCCCCCCACCCCCCTCGTGCTTATCACTGTTGGCGGAAGCACTCCCGTGCCGCCCACGGCATAGACACGAGGGGCCAGCCAGCGGCGGCTCTGCCCTCGCGCCGTCGTGGGCGGCGCTCTGCGCGCTGCCCACGGCCCAGCGCTGTCGTGGGCGGAGCCGTCAGTTCGGGCTGCAGAGCGCCCCCGCCTCCCCTCCTTGGCCTGGGCGCTTTGATGCTCGAGCACACTCCTGACGAAACATTCCTGACGAAACCGCCTCTGAGGCCCCTGATGGCCACTGATGGCGACTGATGACGAAACATTCCTGACGAAACCGCCTCTGAGGCCCCTGATGGCCCCTGATGGCCACTGATGACGAAACTTTCCTGACGAAACCGCCTCTGAGGCCCCTGATGGCGACTGATGGCGACTGATGGCCACTGATGACTTATGATGACTTATGATGACCTGTCGATGACCTTTGATTGCCGCTCACTCCTGCCTGACCGCTCGCCCGCCGCTGGCTGAATGGCGGCAGGTACGACGCGGATGCGGTGTACATCAACATCCCAGAGTCTTCAGTCCGCTTCTCAAAGCGAGCAGCGCCGAGCTCGGACGGCGCCGTGCCGGGCGCCGGTAAGGGCATGCCGTCGGCGGCGGGCGAGGGGGCGTCATCCGATGAGGGCGATGAGAAGGACGAGGAGGACGAGGAGGAGGAAGGTGAGGGGGGTGGCGAGGAGGCAGCGGAGGACGAGGGTGTGAAAATGGTCCGCCGGCTTCACAAGCTAGGCAACGCGTCCGCTCTCGACTCCCAACTCAAGGTACGCTGATTGCCACACTGATGACTTGCCTTGCATGCAAGCGCTCACCATGGCGCGCTCGACTCTGAAATGAAGGTGGGCTCCCTGCGCATGTTTGCGGGCGGCGCGGTACTGCCGGGTATGCTGCCGGGCGCGATGGAGGTCGAGGACGAGGACGAGGACGAGGAAGAGGAGGACGAGGACGGTGAGGAGGACGAGGACGAGGGCGAGGACGAGGAGGACGAGGACGAGGGCGAGGACGAGGACGAGGAGGAGGAGGGTGAGGACGAGGAGGGTGAGGAAGACGAGGACGAGGGCGAGGACGAGGAGGAGGACGAGGACGAGGACGAGGAAGAGGAGGACGAGGAGGCGGAGGCGGAGGAGGAGGAGGGCGGCGTGGGCGCCGAGTGGAAAGCGAACCTGATGAAGCGCGCTGCTGAGCGCTTCCAAAACCGTCGCGTCGACTGGATGCGTCTCGTATATGACCAGCCAGCTACGTCCGCCGCCGCCACGGGTGGCACCAGCGGCAGCAGCAAGGGCGGCGCCGGCGGCGGTGGCGGCGGCGAGAGTGATGACGACGTCGATGACTTCCTCATCAAGAAAGGGTCCGCGCCGCGCACCAGTACCAAATTAGGCAACGGCGCCGTCGCGGGCGCCAAGCGCCGTCGCGAGGACGAAGGCGCGGCGGGCGGTGCTCTCGGCGGCGCCACGGCGGTGGGCGGCTGGCAAGAGGAGGGGGACGCGAACGCGCTCGACACGACGCTCGTGCGCCTGGCGGTTTCGACCTTCTCGGCGTACGCGAACGGCAAGGCGCGCGCGACGATCATCGACCGTTTCGTGACCGGCAGTTGGCAGCCTCGGGTGGGGGCGGGGGGCGAGGGGGACGACGAGGGGGAGGACGACGAGGGGGGCTTCGAAGATCTCGAGACGGGGGAGATAGTGGGCCGAATGAGGCGAGAGGGCGGCGCCGACGACGACGAGGACGACGAGGACGAGGACGACGAGGAGGAGGAGGACGGTGAGGAGGACGAGGAGGACGGCGAGGCCAGGGAAGCGGAGCGTCGCCGGCAGCTCAAGCTGAAGCAGAAGGCTTCGTTCGATTCGACGTACGATTCGCGCGGGAGGAAGGAAGAGCCGATGGAGGAGGAGGAGGAGGGCGACGTGGCAGACGCTGGGGAGGGCGGCAAGGGCGGCGGCGGCAAGAGCGGCGGCGGCATGGGCGGCGGCGCCAGCACGTCCGCACTCAAGCCTGGCCAGGAGCTCTTTGCGGAAGATCCGTTCATCATCGCGCAGCGGGCGGCTGCCAAGGCGCAGCGAAAGGTCAACGTCGACTTCCTAATCGGGAAGATCAGTGGCACCGATGCGCCGGGTGGCGCCCACGACGGCGCCGGGATGGCGGGCGGTGCTGCCGGCGCCGTCGCGGGCGCGGGCGGCGCGGTGCGCGGTGCCTCCGCGGACGGCGCCCGGGCCGACGTGATTGGGTTCTCGCCGGGCACGTACGTGCGCATCGTGCTGGAAGACGTGCCTGCGGACTTCGTGACGCATTTCGAGCCATGCACGCCGGTGATCGTAGGCGGGCTGCAGCCTGGTGAGCGGCACTGATGGGCTCTGATTGCCTACTAATTGCATGCTGATTGGGCTGCTGCCTGGTGAGCGGCACTGATGGGCTCTGATTGGCACCTGATAGGCACTGATCTTCATCGCGCGCCTGTACTGCTTACATGCTGATTGCCTATATAATTGCATGCTGATTGGACCTCTGATTGCCTGCCTCCTCAGGTGAGGAGCGGCTCGGAGTCTCCATCGCTCGCCTCAAGAAGCACCGGTGGCACAAGAAGGTGCTCAAGACGGCGGATCCGTTGACCATCTCGATGGGCTGGCGCCGCTTCCAGACGATGCCCCTGTACGCCACCAAGGACATCAACCTACGCCTGCGCCATCTCAAGTACACTCCCGAGCACATGCACTGCATGGCCGTCTTCTACGGGCCCTCGACCCCCCCGAACACCGGCCTGCTCGCGTACCAGGTGAGCACGCTGATGAGCGCTGATATGAACCCTGATGATCTCTGATGACCCTATGATGACCCCATGATGACCCCATGATGACCCCATGATGACCCCATGATGACCGCTGATGACTGCACACCGCCCGTTTCGCGTATCCCAGTCGACGGCTCGCCAGTCGTTTCGGATCTCGGCGACGGGGGTGTTGCTCGAGCTCGAGGCGACGGTTACAGTCGTCAAGAAGCTCAAGCTCGTGGGACAGCCTACCAAGGTGAGTCTCGGGATAGCCCCGAGGGGCTCTCGTGATTGACTGTGATGGGCTCTGCCACCGCCGCCTCCCCAAGGCCCTGCATGCAAGTGCTCACCACAGCGCCACCGCCACCCCATGTGCCTCCCCGAGCCTCTCGCTCCGGGGCCCATGCTGGGCACATGGGTGGGCGGGGCGCCACATTTTGGGGCGAGACCTCGTGCATGCATGCATGCGCGCGCCGCTACTGTGGCGCGCGCGCGCGCCATGCCGAGCGCTCCGGGCGGCCAGACAGCCTCCCGCGCACCTTTGGCTCTGGCCGATGGTCTGTGTGCGGTCGGGTTCACAAGGCGGCCTCCATCCCTTCCCTGCTCTCCCTGCTGCCCATTCGAGCCCACCGCCCCCGCACTTCCCCCCCTCGACCCTTCCCCCCACCCCTCCCCCCCAACCCTCCCCCCCCTGTCCACCCCCTTCCTTCCCTCTCAGATCCTCAAGCACACCGCCTTCGTCGGTGGCATGTTTAATTCCTCCCTTGAGGTTGCGAAGTTTGAGGGCGCTTCCATCAAGACGGTCTCGGGCATCCGTGGCCAGGTGCGATCTCCCTTGGTTGCAATTGATTGCCCTTGATTGCCGCGACCATCAAGACGGTCTCGGGCGTCCGTGCCCATGTGCAATTGGCATCTGAGCGCCTTTAAAGTACCTCTCTGAGTGCTCTCTGATTACCCTCTGATTACCCTCTGGCTGCCCTCTGACTGCCCTCTGACTGCCCTCTGACTGCCCTCTGACTGCCCTCTGACTGCCCTCTGACTGCCCTCTGACTGCCCTCTGAGTACCACCCGTGGGCAGGTCAAGAAGGCGCTCAAGGCGAACGACGGCTCCTTCCGAGCCACCTTCGAAGACAAGGTGTGCTGATTGCCACGGATTGCCACGGATTGCCACGGATTGCCACGGATTGCCACGGATTGCCACTGATGGCCACTGATTGCCACTGATTGCCACTGATTGCTCCGAGCCACCTTCGAAGACAAGGTGTGCTGCGCTCCGATCTCGCTCCGATCTCGGCGTGCTGATTGCCACTGATGGACTGCCTCGCATGCGAGTGCTCACCACGGCGCGCGCTCGACTGTCAAGGTGCTGCGCTCCGATCTGGTCGTGCTGCGCGCGTGGGTGCCAGTGCCGATTCCAACGCTGTACAACCCGATCCACTCCCTGCTCGTGCCGAGCGTCTCGGGCCGGCGCGGCGGCTACCTCGCCATGCGCTCCACCGCGGAGATGCGCGCGGCCCTCGGCGTACCGGTGCCGACGAACTCCGATTCGAGCTACAAGCCCATCGAGCGCTCGACACGGCGCTTCAACCCGCTCGTCATCCCGAAGGCACTGCAGGCGGCACTCCCGTTCAAGTCGAAGCCCAAGCAGGACGCGCCGCACGGCAAGCGCCACAAGTCGCTGCAGGTGCGTCTACTCTGATCCACCCTCCACCTGCCATACTAGGGAGCATGCCCATATTAGGGAGGACGGCCATATTAGGGAGGGCATCTACTCTGATCCGCCCTCCGACCGCCCTCTGATCCGCCCTCTGATGGCCCTCTGATTCGCCCTCTGATGACCGTCTGATTCGCCCTTTGAGCGCCTTCGATCCCGATTGGCCCGCAGGCGCGGCGGCCGGTGGTTACGGAGCCCGAGGAGCGGCAGGCCTCCTCCTTCATGCAGCAGATCGCGACCAACTTCAAGAACCGGCTCACGAAACGCAAGGTCAAGGCGGCCGAGAAGCGGCAGGTGTGCCACGCGAAACTCCCTAATATGGTCGTCCTCCCTAATATGGTCATACTCCCTATTATGGGCATGCTCCCTAATATGGCAGGTGCGCCACGCGAAGCTCTCCAAGGACGACGAGGCCACCGCAGCCGCACGCAAGAAGATCGCCAAGAAGAGGTTTGTACAGGAGGGGCTCGACCAGAAGAAAAAGGCGAGGGTCGCTGCGCGGAGCAGCGGCGGCAAAGACGGCGGAGGCGACGATTGAGCGTGTGGGACGCACGGCACGGCCCCACCCCGGCCCCGGTACGGCACGGTACACCCCGGCCCCGGTACGCCACGGCACGTCGAGCAGCACCCGGCGCTCCACCTCTGTGATAGAGTTGGACCGGGCACTGAGAATGCCCATGGCGCCCCCGCTTCTTCCAAGTTTGTTCGACAAAAGACCCTCCACAATGAGTGACCGAGCCGGCAAGACCCAGAGGAGGTACAGACTCGTTGATCAGTTTAGGGGTTTACCGTTCACGGTCCGGGTACGATCGGATGACGGTGCATGACGGCTGTAATATTGATTTAAGCTAAAAGACCGAAGAAACTACTGAATTCTCCGAGCCTTTTTCTCTGTGAAGGAAGCGGAGTCAGCACACTCCCTGCAGACTTGCCTTGAGCTGAAAAGAGGTCCTACACTCGACAAGCAAAAAGTTACCTACAAATTCCCGCCTCCCATGATCAAGATTAAAGATTCATTGAATTGCAATAAATCCCCACCCCGTTCGCGATCTCGAGGCGTTTTCTCCGTCCGGAGATTGGTTCGATTCCGCTTTCCGCATTCCGATTCCGTCCCGGAAATGAATCATTATTAAAAGCGGCGTTCTCCCTGGATAATGGGCGATGAGGAAACCGACCTCGTCCTCGACCTCATGGCTGAGGTGGCCGACTGTACTATCGCTTTTTTGCGCGATCACCCGCCGACGATGAGCGACGAGAATACCGACCACGTCCTCGACAAGCACATCATGGGCGAGGTGGTGATGTCTGAGTCCACGTTTCCCGCCGCTCCCCTGGTGAGGCCTCCCATGCTGGTTCCTAACCTGATGGCTAGTAGCCATTTGGGAGCAGCAAGCGCGGCGGTGGCGCCCGGTGCGCCGGACGGGGCTGCTGCCGCAGCCTGCCAAGGTTCGCTTGCGGGATTCGCCGAGCCTGGTACTACCTCATGTAGTAGCGTGGTGTGGCGGCAGCTTTCGCTGGAGGCTGGCTCAGCTCGCTCTGCGTAGCTCTGCGAGGTGGTTGGGCGCATAGCGCCGGCAGTACTCTCACTGGATGGCTCGCACCTGTGCAGTAACTATGCTCTTCTGGAAGGAGATGGACGAGGCCCGCGCCCAACAACCTGCGGGAAGTGTGAGGCGACGTGGGACCTTGCGCCTATGCTTCATGATTCTCAAGTCCACATGCGTACGTCGCACATACGAGGTGTTCTAATGGCATGAAATGTACCAATGTACGTAAACTCAACCTCGCTCCCACCCAACTCCCTGGGGACGGAAAGGTCTAAGGTGGGGCGGTCGCATCGTGGGCGGTCGAAGGTTACAAGGTACAAGCCCAGCAAGGTACAAGGTACAAAGTAGAGACAAGAGAGCGGCGGAGGCATTCTTTGCACTGGAATCACGACAGGCGTATGCGCCCGTGCTAGAGCGTTGACCGCCCGTACTGTACGGTTTCACCGCAGGTCCACAACTGTAGACCAATCTGTAGACGCGCGTGCATCACCTTCGGGGAGGTACGCTACCCGCTTGTATGTGACCAGCGTGTCCTGCGTGTGTTAGGTATGTGTCGGTCCCAAATGCGCGCGAATATCAGGCCCTTTCTAAACGCAACCTGAGTGTTTGTGTTGCGCGGCTACAACCTCCGGCTCGAGCCGCGCGGCGTGGGCGCGGGTCCGGCCGGGTCGCACACTGCGAGACCGGGGCGCGGGGGGCGGTGCGGATCGCCCCGGGCAGTAGCGCAGTACCCGTACGTTACGCATCTCTCGCGATGCGAGTAACGAAGCAGTGCCGGAAGCGATCCAGGCATATCGCCGTTTATGTAAATTATAATAATTGAACAACCGCCAACAAGGACCCGGGGTCCCGGGCATCACTGACTTTTGGTTCTGGACCGCCAAGCGCCAACGCAATACAACAATCGCCCCTCATAACCTTTCGCGGCCCATCACGCATCAGCTTCCGTTCACAGATCACTTAAGCGGAACGCTTCGAGAGCAACGGCCTGCCGTCCACTTCCTCGTTCCTGGCCGGCACCATTCCTCTCAGATCATTGCAGGCCGTCCGTGCTCAAGAATGTACTGGCGTCCAAACATCTTACCGTCCGCGCCTCGTCCACTAGCGAGGAATACGTCTGTGAATGTGAATGCCGTCGAGAGTCTCACACATCAGGCGCAATCGGGCGCAATCAGAATCAGTGCTATGCAATCCGACGCACTAGGCGACCAAAGAGGCCCTCACTGAAGCACTCGCAGACGCCCTCACAGGCGCCCTCAGACGCAATCAGTGGCAATCACCTGCGTGGATGCCTCGAGGGTCACACGTGGCCATAACCGAATCGACGAAACCAAGCGGATTGTCAATCTGCACGTTGTGGTCGGCGCCCGCTACGTGCAAGATCTCGATCTGGGGCCCGCAAGACCTCGAGCTCGCGATCTGGGGCCCGCAGGACCTCGAGCTCGCGATCTGGGGCCCAGATCCGTGCTCGCGGGCGGCCTCGATGGTCTGACGCACAGCAGCCATGTGGCGCCAGTCCATCCAATCGTGCTCGCCTGCAATCAGTGTGCAATCAGTGTGCAATCAGTGTGCAATCAGTGTGCAATCACGGTGCAATCAGGGTGCAATCAGGGTGCAATCAGTCCATCCAATCGTGCTCGCCTGCAATCAGGGTGCAATAAGGGTGCAATCAGGATGCAATCATGGTGCAATCAGGGTGCAATCAGTCCATGCAATCGTGCTCGCCTGCAATCAGGGGGGGGGGGCCTTCAGGGGCGCACTCAGCCTGATTGAGCACACGCGCAATCACGCTCATCCATGAGGCGCAAGCAGAACAATCAAGCGCAATCAGGCTCATCCAATCGCACTTGCCGTAGATGGCGGAAATGCGCGCGACTGCCAAATTAGGGATGCGCATCCCCATCGGAGTGCGCGCGTACGCCACCTCGCCCATCCCCGTCAGCCACCGAACGCCGGGCATCAGCAGCGTCGAGTGCGCGATGCCTGATGAGGGAGGCAATCACGAGTCGATCAAGAGGGCATCAGCAGCGTCGAGTGCGCGATGCCTGATGAGGGAGGCAATCAGAGGCACTTTGAGGCATTTTGAGGCACTTTGAGGCACTCCAAGGCACTCCGAGGCCATAGTGAGGCTACGAGTGGCAATCAGAGGCACTCAGAGGCAATCAGAGGCACTCAGAGACTATCAGGGAGGCACCGAGTGGCAATCAGAGGCACTCAAAGCACACCGCCCGCCGAGTTGTCCGCATCGGTCCAATTCGCGACTAGGTAGGCCTGCATATGAGCCTTGTGAACCCACGGAGTGTCCGCGAAGCGCCTGCATGCACGGCAATCAGTCGCAATCAGTGAGCACGCGCGGCGCGTCCGTAGAAGCGCCTGCATGCCGAGCAAGCAATGAAGCCTCCTATGGTAACTGGTGGCACTCAAGCGAGGCACTCAAGAAGAGCACTCACCTGCTCACATATCGGCCAAGCACTGTGTTCGCCAGCCCGAGTTTTGCTACCATGAACGGACTCCAGCCTTGCCGCCAGGCCCGCAGCGCCGCGCGCACGAAGAGCGGGGCGCGCGCATGGATGAGCTCGAGATCGTCGGGAGGTGCGGGCGTGCCTACCGAGCTCACGAGCACTAAGCGCTCGACGCGCTCTGGGTATCTGAGAGGGAGGTGACCATATTCGGGTGAGTGAGGTTACCATATTCGGGTGAGTGAGGTTACCATATTCGGGTGAGAGAGGTTACCATATTCGGGACGCCATCTGATCAGATGCATGCATGGAGGCACGCACAGGGCAAGCACAGGGGCTCTCCGAGGCCATCGGCGTACCGCTCGGCGTACGCGATTGCGACGTAGCCACCGAGCGAGTGGCCCATGAGGACCATCTTCTCGATGCGCATGGCCACACGCCATGCCTCGAGCCCGTCCACAAAGAAGGCCTCCGCCTCCTCCACGCGGCACTCGATGCCGTGCCCGAGGTGCCAGCGTGGTCGGCTCGAGAGGCCGCAGCCGAGGCTGTCGATGGCGTACACCTTGCCCGGCCAGCGCTCGGCCAGTCCTGGCAAGGCCGTGTAGTAGGCCCCGAGGCCCCAGGCAAAGCCATGCATGCACACGAGCGGCAGCGCGTCGGCCGCTTTGCTCACCGACTCGAGACCGTACTCGACAGTGTGAATGTGCAGGCCGGGGCCGATGGGCGTGTCAGTGGCGGCGAAGGTGACCTTGGCCTCTGTTCTTTTGCCCGGCAAGCCGCTGTACCACTCCACGCCGGCGCGAAGTATGTCGTCCTCGGCACGGACGAGAGCTGACGGCGCGCTCCCCATCTTGAAGTAGCTCGGGTTCGGGTCCGGGTTAGGATGAGGTTCGCCAAACAATGTTTGGCACCTAAGGTGGACCCACGCCCCCCAAGACACACGTCCTGCCGACGCGGCTGCGCCGAGACCCGACCTCAACTTTCTCGAGCCCGGGCCGCCTGAGCGGTAAAGTGAGCGAAAATGGACGAAAAACCGTCGTTTGAAATCCATAAGCCGTGGTTAGCGCGGATGGGGCCCAAGACTTGGCTATAGCCTTTTCTCAGGGAGGTGCTTCT
>Ga0180443_101696_pt1 | contig 13182 bp, 7 predicted proteins | sample ChrtobMetP5_32mM_FD_119753 | JGI IMG/M metagenome (GOLD analysis project Ga0180443, IMG submission 119753) | Chrysochromulina tobin associated microbial communities from unialgal haptophyte culture, Seattle, Washington, USA - P5_32mM MetaG | ecosystem: Host-associated > Algae > Haptophytes >... | reverse complement strand
GCCCTTGCCTCCGCCACCCTCGCCCCCGCCGCCCTCGCCGCCGCCACCCCCATCCCCTCCCTCACCGCCTCCGCCGCCGCCACCACCGCCGCCCCCGCCGCCCTCGCCGCCCCCCTCGCCGCCGCCCCCCCCCCCGCCGCCCCCCCCGCCGCCCCCCCCTCCCCCCCCCCCGCCGCCGCCGCCGCCTCCCCCCTCGCCGCCGCCGCCCTCGCCGCCGCCACCATCGCCGCCGCCATCACCTCCTCCACCCTCGCCTCCTCCTTCGCCGTCCGCTCCACCCTCTCCGCCGCCCCGTCCGCCTTCGCCGCCCGCTCCACCCTCTCTGCCGCCCCTCAGTCTCCCCTCCTGCCTCATCGGCGCACAGTGCGCGGGGCCGCCGACCACGTGCGCGGCGGCGCAGCTCTACTTCGCAACGGGCGGCTGCGCTGCCTCGTGCACCAACGCGGACTTCATTTATGTCATCGTCAATCTCGAGCCTCTCTACCCGGCTCTGGCGGGCTGCACTCGCCAGGCGCCCACGATCGTGACGACCGCGTTCACGGCGTCGGGCGACGTGTCCGACTTCACTCCGTCCAAAAAGGATGGCATCAAGACCGTCTTCGCCACCGCGGCGGGCGTGGACCCCTCGGTGGTCACGGTCACCGTCACGTCCGCGTCCGTGCTCATCACCGTCGCGATCGCGCTCTCGTCCCCGGCCGCGGCTACAACGGCCGTCTCCACGCTGTCGACGGGCATTCTCGCCAACCAAGGCTCGCTCGCGGCCGCGCTTCAAGCAGCGGTGCCCAGCATCGTCGTTCAGGCCATCGTCACTGCACCGGTGATCACCAGCGGACCTGGGATGGTAAACGCCCCCTTGACGTTGCCGCCGGCCGACAATACCAACACCATCATCATCGCCGTCGTCGTGTCCTGCTCCGTCGTCATCTGCTTCGTGATCGGCCTCGCGTTCTACCACCGCCGCAAGCAGGGGCCGCACAAAAAGGGGGCCGCGCAAGAAGGGAGCTCCGGAGCCGAGATGCAGAGCATCCAGCTCAAGGAGAAGTACAAGCCCATCCCCATGGGCCAGATCTCGTACGGCGACCAGCTCGGCACCGGCGCCTTTGGCGTCGTGTACAAGTGCACGTTCCAGGCGACCAAGTGCGCCATCAAGAAGCTGCACGCCAAGGACGCCAAGTCGGAATTCCTCGCCAAGGCGCTCATGGACGAGTTCCACGTGATGGCCACGCTCCGCCACCCGAACGTGCTGCTCACGCTCGGCATCGCCGAGGACGCGGCCGAGGGCACCAAGGGCATCGTCATGGAGCTCATGGAGGCCTCGCTCGCCGACGTGCTCCAACTCGAAGTGTTCCAGCAGTATGCATCATGGGACGGCTCCCTCTTGTCCATCGCGTCGGACGTGGCCAACGGCATGGCCTACATCCACTTCAACAACATGCTGCACCGCGACCTCAAGCCGGGCAACGTGCTCCTCGACGCTCAGTGGGTGGCCAAGGTTGCCGACTTTGGCACCTCTTTCGATGCGGCCGAGAAGGGGGCGGGCTCGAGCGGCGGCGACATCCAGGGCACGCCGCCCTACATGGCGCCCGAGATCGTGAAGATGGGCGTGTACGACAAGCCGGTGGACGTGTGGGCCTACGGGTGCATGCTCGCGCACATGGGCACGAAGCGACCCCCGTACTCGTGGCTCACGCACATCGAGACGCCCAAGCAGCTCATCGAGGTGGTGCGCGTGGGTGAGTACTCGCCGCTCGAGCTGCTCCTCGAGAGCACGACCACGCCGGACGCCATCAAGGAGCTCGCCAAGAAGTGCTGCGAACCTGGTTCCATCACGCGGCCGACCTTTGAGCAGATCTCGGGCTTGATCACCGCCGCAATCCCCGAGGGTGTCGACCCGCGTCCCGTGGCGCGCATCAAGAACAAGCGCCCGCTCAAGACCGGGCTGCCTGAGAGCCCGGGTGCGGACGGTTCCGAGAGCACCAAGTTCCGCGAGAAGTTCAAGAGCAAGGCACTCGAAGTGCCTGACGAAGAGAAGAAGGCGACGCTCTTTGAGACCTTTTCGGATACGCTCCTTACCACCTTCACGCCTAAAGGCAGCAGGGTTGGCAAGGACAGTGAAGAAAAAGTCTGAGTGCGCGCCAAGGGGCGCTCGTTCACCAAGTACGAGCGTAGCGTGCGTCAACACCTACGCACGGGCGGCATCGCGACTTTGCGCCCCGTGAAGGGGTTGTGGGAGGGGGTAGGCAGAGGAGCAGTATGGGGTTGGCAGGCCAGCTGGCGGAACCGTCTGCTGAAGGACAGGAACTGCCGTGGTGAGCACGTGCATGCTGGAGGACAGGAGTCCGCTGTGAAGTTCAAGCCAGCTGTGAATAACAGGAGTCCTTCGCAGTTCTGGCTGTGGGAGGCGCTGCAACTGTACGATCCTCCTTCACGAGCGGGTAACGCACGATCCTCCTTCACGAGCGGGTAACGCAGGGGGGGGCTGGTGGTTACACTGGCAGTGCAACCGCGCGCAGTTTGCATGATGTGGGCTCAGCTCATGGCTGTACTCGAGTACACAACGACCAGCTGTGAATGTGAATCGAGTACACCTGCCAGCTGTGACCGGCCGCGCGGCCGGTGTGAGCTGTGCATGGGAGACGGACTGAGTACGGGAACACGCGCCTTTCGGCAACGCACACGTGGGTTCATGGCGAGGGTGGCACCCAGGCTACATGAGACAGAGCGTGGCGGTGTGAAGACTAGAGACCGCGACGCGAGTGTTGAGCGCTGAGCTGTGCGCGCACGCGCGATGAAACCCGTGTGCGACAAAGTGGGGGGAAGGCGGGAAGGGGATGGACGTTCGCGCTCCCGGCGCTGATCCACACGCGAGGTTACGGGTCGTAGCGATAACGCTGTATCATGGGGAAGGGGAAGGGGAAGGACTTTCGCGCTCCGGCGCTGGGTCCACACATGCGGGGCGCGGTCGTTACAGGTTAGGTATTCGCTGTATCATTTTTATTCTCACTCTAGTAACCGGTAATAAACGAAAACGTTTAATCGCGAAGACCCGGCACGCCACCGGTGCGGCTCTTTCAGCACCCGACCCCCGATGGGCCGATCCCCGGTCAGGGGTCTCTTGCAGGGTCTCTTGCAGCCTCGTCCAGGGACACAGACCGATATCGATAAACCCGCCCCCGTACGACGGCCCGCAACGGTTGCCATGCGACCGCTGGGCTCGTGGTGCGCGCGCGGTGTGCTGAGTGTCACGCTGCACCATTCCTTTCGTTAAGCATTGAGCAGCTTCGCACGCTCCTCGTTTGAAGCGCTCGTCTCGGCGCCCGTGCCAGCCACGGGGAAGGAAGGCATAGGTGGCAGTTGTCGGAGCGGACGCAGCGACAGGGGTGCGAGCCCTTGAGCGCTGTAACGAGCGCTACCAGGGGAGCCACAGGGGCCTCCCCGTGGCGCTGCCGGGGGCTGTGGCTTCGGTGGCGATTGCTTCGATGGAGAAAAGTGCATGAACCCGACATCATCGGCAGAGTATCGCGGGAAGGGCGTCGTCACGGCCGCCCTGGCAGCTGCGACTTGGCCTTCCACAGCTTGCTGGGCCTCACGTCGAGCAGCCTCTCGTGTCGCTCGCGCCCTTGACTCAACTTCAGACGCTGCGGTCGCCGCGGCTGCAGCCCTCTCGGCCGCCGCCCTCTCGACCGCCGCCCTCTCCGCCGCCGCCCTCTCCGCCGCCACCCTCTCCGCCGCCAGCCTCGTGATTCGAGCCGCCTCCGCTTTCTCCGCCGCCATCGGGCCCGCGGCCTTGGATCTGTCCTCTTCTGCAACCAGCTCCATGGCCCAAGAGAGCGCATGACGCAAGTGCAGCAGCGACCAAGACAGCACCCAAGACAGCAGCGCGCTCCTTCGACCGAGGAAGCACAGCGCAAGCAAGGCCGCGAGAAGCAACATGGAGACCGGGTAAGACGCCTCGTCAGAGCTGGCATGGTCTGTCGCGTCGTCGTGTGGCGCGGCATGGTGTGGCATGGCGTGGTGTGATGGGGGCGGGATCGCTGGGGGGCGTGCTGGATGCGACGGAGGAGGCTCCGGCCAATAGCGCTGCGGCGGCGGTGGCGACGGCGATGGAGGCGGCGGCGGCGATGGGCTTGGTGGCGGCGAGCGTTGAGGTCGCGGCAGCGGCGGCGATGGCTGAGGCGGCGGCGAGGGTATCGGGCTCGGCGGCGGCGGGCTCGGCAGCGGTGGCGGGGGTGGCGGTAGCGGCACACCGAGCGGTGACAGCGGCGGCGGTATCGGACTCGGCGGCGGCGGCGGCGGCGCCAACGGCGGCGGCGGCGCCCGCGGTGCTGGCGGCGCCTGTGGCGGCCAGTCGCCCAGTCGTAAGCCGTTGTCGTGGAGCCAAGATGAGAGCTCCATCAGACCAGGCGGCGTGGCCGAAGGCGGGCTCGAAATGAGCAGACCCACGCCCAGCACGGCGAACAGCAGCAGTACAAGCACCAGCGTAACGAGCGCTGCGCGCCACCTCTGTGCGAACGTCAAGGCATGTGTAGCCCGCTCGTCCACAAGCGCTGCCGGGGATGACGTGGCCCACATATGACGCCACTGGTCCAGATCGGACCAAGGTTGCTCCGGACCTAGGTGCTCTCGCTTCACCACCGGCGCTTTCGCAAGCTTGGAGAGGTCGAGGTCGACGCTGCGGAGCGCAGAGCTGCGTCTCCTCTTCCGCTCGGCAGCATCCACCACCAGCGTGTCCGCGGCCTCGGCGGCGTACACTCGGTAGGCTATGGCCTCGGGGTCAGATTGTGCGGCGGCCGCGAGCGCCGCACGCGTGGGCGGGCTCCATGCACTGTGGAGCCGCGGGCTGCACGCACTGTGGACTGGACTGTGGTCCTTCTCTTTCAAGGAGATGTCCTGGCCGTTTGATTGACCAATCAGGGCGCGCTGCTTTTGTAAGCGCAAGAGATCTTCGGAGAGGGCTTTCGGACTGACCGGAAGGGATCCGCGGATGGCTCGCAGCAGTCTAGAAAAGGGGAGGAGAAACCATCCGAGTAGCGTAACATTCGGCATGGCTCGGTTGGTTTTTCGCCATCACGGCAGTCCAAGTCAAGTCTCACGCCCAAACATGGAACTGTTCGTTCGAGGGGCTCGTTTGTAGTTGAGTGCGTGGCTGCGTGCTGCGTGTGGTGTGTGTTAGGTGTGATGTGGACGGTTGGTCACGAAACATGTTGGTGTGTTGTGAATGAATGTGTTTCTCCGCTCTCCGTCCGCATGTTTCTCATTACGCGGCTCCGCTGTGCAACTCCCCAGGCTGTCAGGCTGTGAACAGTCCCTGTATTGTATTGTTTTGTCTTCACGGCTGTGCTGCTTACGTGTTGTGTGTATTAACATGAACAGTCCATGAATTTTGTTTTCCGCCCTGCGTTGAACGCTGATGGCGAGATCGTGGAGTGGCGTCCTCGTGGCCGCGCTGCCCTTGATGGCACCGGCCTTCGTATCGCCACGAATCAGGCCCGCGCACGCACCCGCCATTGCAGCTCGCGCGCGCCCGGCGCGTGTGTGCGACGCGCTCGACGACTCCGAGGCCTCCGACGAGCTGAACGTCCCTCGCGGCTTCGGTGGTGGCCCGCGCGGCTTTGGCGGCGGCGGCGCAGCGCTGGACAACATCCGAGATTGGGCCGAGGAGACGGAGGCCTATGCAGGCGCCATGCTGCCCGCCGAGCTGCGGGCGCGTCGCGACAAGATCCTGCTCAAGTGGGCGAACTTTGTGCAGACTGCCGGCAGCCGTGCTCCGCCGTCGCCTCCGATCGCGGCGCTGCGCAACGTGAGCCTTCGGTTCGGCGACGAGATGGTGCTGCGTGAAGTGTCGTGGGAGTTGTGCGAGGGTCAGATTATCGGCGTCGTCGGCGAGAGCGGCTGCGGAAAGAGTACGCAGCTTCGGTTGCTGGCGGAAGAGGCCACACCGGCCTTGGCCACCGCCGCCGCTGCCGGCCTCGCCACCGCCGGCGGCGGCCTCGCCGCCGACCGCGCGCGTGAGCTTACCGGCGAAGTGTGGGTGGCGCCGGATGCTGCGTGCGCCCTCGAGTATGTGCCTCAGGGCGTCCTTGCTTCCCTAGCGCTCGAGCGCAGCCCACTCGGAGACTATGTGAGAAAGGCTGTGGGGAAATCGGCGGACGCGGCAGATGGAGTGTTGGCGGCGGCGGCGGCAGAGGTGGAGGCGGTGGCGGCCGAGGAGGCTGTGTGGGCGTGGCTCGGGTGGATCAACGTGCCAGTCGCCGAGGCGTCGGACGACGAGGACGAGGACGAGGGATGGAAGGAGGACGAGGACGAGGACGAGGACGAGGGATGGAAGGAGGACGAGGACGAGGACGAGCACGAGGAGGCGTCGGTGGTGGCGGACGCGGCGATGGACGAGGACGAGGCATCCTCGTCATCGACGACGACAGCGGCCTTTGGCTCAGTCGCCGCCTTCACCGCCGCCGCCGCCGTCGGTCGTGCCCTCTTCGGTGTTGACGCGGCTAGCCGACCAGTGAACGTCCTCTCGAGCGGCCAGCAGTTGAGGCTCACTCTGGCCATCGCCCTCGCGCGCCGTCCTGGGCTCCTCCTGCTAGACGAGCCCACGAACCATCTCGACGTCGACGGGCTGCTCTGGTTGGAAGGGGCGCTGCAGGCCGCGGTGCGCCATCGCGTCGTCGCGAGCGTTCTCGCGGTCTCGCACGACCGCGCGTTCCTCGAGCATGCATGCACTCACATGATCGACGCGACGGGGGGCGGCGGAGCTCTCTACCGCGGCAGCTACGTCGACTTCGTCGCCGCGAAGCAGCGACGACGCGAAGCTCTCGAGTCGATGGATACGGCCTCGGAGGCACTCCGTCGCGAGCCCTCACGCAATGCAAAGAAGCGCCCTTCGCGCTTTCGGCTACCCGTCGTCCAGCGAGCGCCCAAGGAGGTAGACGCTCCCCTCCTCACACTGACGCAAGCAGCCATCCGGCCTGCCGGCGTGGTGCGCGGCGTGGTGCGCGACGTGGTGCGCACCGCCACCAAGACGGGCGTCGAGCCGGAGGCCGCGGCGGCGCTCGGGACGGCGCTCGGGACGGCGCCCGTGCCTGCGCTCGGGACGGCGCTCCTCCCTGCCATCGACCTCGAAGTGAGCCGCGGCGATTGCGTCTTCTGGTCACCTCTGATGGCCTCTCTGACGACCTCTGATGACCTCTCTGGTGTCCTCCCTCGTCAGGTGAGCCGAGGCGAGTGTGTCCTCGTTCTCGGACCGAATGGCGCGGGGAAGACTTCGCTATTGCTGGCCGCCGCGGGGGCCCCTGCCTCCCTGGCGCAAGGCCAGCGGCAGGTGAGGGCGGGTGCTTCGATCTTCCATTTTAGGCAAGAGGCGGCGGATGCTCTCGTGGGCCCGCGGACCGCTGTGGAGGCGCTGCGCGCAAGCTGCGGCGCCATTAAGATAAGTGACACCAGCGGGAGTGACACCAGCGTGAGTGACACCAGCGTGACCAGCGGGGAGAGCGGCGACGGCGCGGCGGGTGCTCGAGACGGCGCTCCCGTACTCGAGGAGCGCTTGTATCGCGTGATGAAGCAGCTTGGGCTGCCGCGGACGGTGCAGCACACGGCGCTGGACGACCTCTCCGGCGGTGAGCGTGCGCGCCTCTTGATTGCCCTGCATGCAAGTGCTCACCACGGCGCCCCCGCCCACTTCCACACAGGTGAGCGTGCGCGCCTCTGCTTGGCGCAGATGCTCCTCTCCTCGGCCACAGTGCTCGTCTGTGATGAGCCGACGAATCATCTCGATCTCGAAGCACGAGCTTATCTGCTCGAGGCGCTGCGATGCTTCGATGGCGCCATCCTACTCACCTCGCATGATCGCCACTTTGCCGCTGCCGCCGCAACACGCTACGTCGAGCTTCATGAAGGCGTACTGCACGATCCGCGGGACGGCGCTCGGGACGGCGCTCGGGACGGCGCTCGGGATGGCGCTCGGGACGGCGACGACGACGAGGACGGCGAGAGCGAGAGCGACGATGACCATGCCAGCACCCATGCCACCGGCACCGCCGCGCCCTTCTTCCCGTTCGCCGCCAAGTACGGGTTCCTGATCGACGGCGGGCGCGGCAGCGGTAGTAGCAGACGTCCGCGTGCCAGGTCCTCTCGGGAGCCTCGCCCACGCCTCGCCTCATCGGCCCTCGGCGGTGTGCTAGGGGATGGCGCCGATGCTACGAGTGGATGGGAGGATCTCATCATGCAGCGCGATCGGGAGGAGGACGCGACCCTCGCCGCCGCCCACGCCGCCGCGGGCGGTGCCACCGTCGCTGGTGGCGCCCGCAACGGCGCCAAGGCGGCCAAGGTGGCCAAGGTGGTGAAGGTCGACAAGGCGGCGGCCGGCCGGGCGCCTCGCAAGGATGTTTCGTCTAAGGCTGTTGCCGCGGCAGGTGAGGGCGGCAGCGCGTCGAAGGTACGCAGCGGCACTGGCAGATCAGGCGACGGCGGCAGCAGCACCAGCGGCAGCAGCACCAGCAGAAGCGGTGGCGGAGGCGGAGGAAAAGGAGGCGGCGGCGGCGGCGGCGGCGGCGGCGGCGGCGCCAAGCGGGCAGCCGGAGGCGCCGGTAAGGGCAAGGCGCTCGCACCGGGCACCAAGGCCAAAGGAACGCCGTTTTGGAAGGGTCTCAAGGAGAAGGACGCGAAGGCGAAACGGTTCGAGGACTGAAGCGGACCGCACTAGGTGCGTTATTTAGCGTAGTTACGATGCTTCGATGGTGACGATCCTTCGATCGTGTCCGTCCATTTTACCACGCGGTACCCACTACCAGTACCCCGCTAGCCGCTACCCCGGAGCCCGGTTAAGTCGTCAGATGGTCCCAGGCCTCCGAGCCCAGAAGACCATAGTCTGGCGCAGGCCACTCGTACACTGGCTCACGCGGTGAACCAGATGCTTCGATGCGAACCCGACCGCATCGCCCGCTCGCAACGACACCGCGGTCGCCTTTCCTGCTGCGCCGAGACAGACTTCCAGATGACCTCCCTGGTACGCTTCTGCATCGGAGAGCATGAGCACCACAGTGACGCACCGTAGATCCATGAGGTCAGACTCGTCCGCGTCGGCGTCTGTGTGCCACGCTGCGTAGTGCCCACCCGTGCGGTACTCGGCATACTGAACTGGCTCAAACCGTGGTGTCCACAGGCCACGTGAGTCCATGCCCAGAGGGCAGATGTCATTGCCCATCGTGGTGTGAACCTGTCGGCAAGCCTGACGCAGCTTACGATCGAGCCACGCCGGTATCTCAGGCGGAGGCTGTGAGCTGGGTCGACCAAGAAGCGCGATGCGGCTGACTCGGTCACGCTCATCTCCGTCCGAGGTGCCTGCTGCAAAGGTCTGCCCCTGAACTTCCTTTGACGCGGCAAAGTCTTGCATAGCCTTAATCTGCAGCTGCGAGAGTAGACTGTCGAACCACAAGTAGCTGTGCTTGCCGCGACCGCCGATTCGTTTGAAGCGACTTCTGCGCCGCTTCTGTGACGTTGCTCCACCGGCATGACTACATTTGCTGGACTCGCTCATCATGTGCGTGCGGGTCTTCCTCATCAGAAAGCGCACCCTCGAAGATGACACAATGACGAGGACAATCAAGAGCTTGAAAATTGTCCTCCAGTGGCCGCCTCTTTTGTGAAAAATTTGATTGCGACTTAATCAGCTGGCCGGTGGACCACCCGTCCAAGCATGCAAGTCGGCCCGATCAAGGTCGAGGAATCGTCCACGATCAAGGTCGAGACGTCGTCGCATGGGTCGCCCACGTCGGTGCTCGCACCGGAGAGGGCTCTTTGCGAGGTCACGCCTTTAGCGCTCCCGGACGCAGCGGAGCTCGACGCTCCTCGCAAGGCCGCCCTGGCAGCAGAGCTTGAAGCTCTGAGAGGCTCGCGCTGCGTGAGCCGCCTACCCGACGAGGAGTGCCCCATTTGCCTCGCCGACTACCCGGAGACGCCCTTCCCCGTCGTGCGCGTACCGCGCGGTGCGTTCACGTGCTGCCATGCCGTGTGCCGTCCGTGCATCCAACGGCTTCTCGTCGTCTCGGCGGAGGCGGTGGGCAGGTCCATGCCGCAGCCGGTGCGCTGCCCGCTCTGCCGCGCGGAGGGCGTGCGAGCCGCGGACGCACCGCCGTGGTATCGTGTGCTCCTCGAGTCCGACGAGGTGGTCGCCGCGCGGGCCGCTGCCAAGCAGCGCTTCGAGGACTCTGGCCCTGCAGCCGTGCACATGGCGGCGGCGACGGCGGCACAGAACATCGCTGCGCTTCACCGTCTGATCTTCGGCAGCGCCGGCGCCGGCGCGGCCAGCAGAGCCAGCGCGCGTGGTGGCACGGATGCGGGCGCCGAGGGCGATGCGGCCGCTCGCAGCGACGGATGGATCGACGAGCAGGCGGTGCGTCTGCAAGCTGCGGTGCAGGCCGCCTCGGAGGTGGTGGTGGAGGTGAGCGAGGAGGGTGAGGACGATGATGGGTTCTTCAGCACCTTCGACGAGGCGGCGGCGGAGGAGGAGCTGCAGCGCGAGGCGGAGGGCGCGCCCGAGACGACGCTCATGACGATGACGGCCGATGAGTCGCTGCAGCTCGAGGCGGCACAGACAGAGGCGCTCGACACGGCGCTCTTCGGGGGTCCTCCCGGGGAGAGAGTCTCTGCGTTCATGGCGCTGGTGGCCAACGCTTACTTTGGCGGCGATCCCCGGGCGGACGCGACTCCCATTGCGGCGCCGTCCCGAGAAGCGCCGTCCCGGGCAGCGACGGAGCCCCGTGCCTCCGTCCGCCGCCACGGACCGGCGGGAACTGACTCAGTCGGGAATTGAGACGTCCCAAATCGGGAATTGAGACGTCCCCAGCCCGCGGAGCCGCCGGCGAGTGAGAACGCTGGGCATGTCAATGGGCATGTCAATGGGCATGTCAATGGGCATGTCAATGGGCATGTCAATGGGCATGTCAATGGGCATGTCAATGGGCATGAGGCTCTCCTCGCGTCTCTCCGTCTCATCTGGGGCATACGCAAACGATCGTGCACAGCGGTCAGCAAGCCGCGGACGTCTCTTCGCGCTGGTGCTTGCCAACAGCAGCCGTTCCTACGTGTACGAATAGAATACGAATAGTAAACGGTGGGTGTCGAGAAGACGCTGTAGTTACTATCTTTGCTGCAGATAGCGGTAGCGTGTCGGCTTAACGCCTTAACCGTTTGCTTTCGTTGTTAACTCCACGCGGAGGGAGGGACTGGTCGACTGACCACGCGTCACGCCTAGGGCCTAGCCGCTAGCGCGCTACCGCCTGGCTACCGGAAGCGGCGTAACCGCATCCGCGACGGCCGAGTACTCCACCGGCGCCGCAGGTCGTACCCAGGGGTTGTAGAGCGACTATCGGACTTCTAGAACGAACGGTACGTGCGGAGCGTGCGGAGTCCGCGAGGCGACTGTCACCCGCGCGGTGGAGGCAGGCACGCCGTCTACACGCCGTCAGCTGCGTCAACGCTCCGATCGGCGAGTTCGCGGACGTTCCCGCGTTCGCCTGACTGACGTCACCTCACTGCGATGCCTGTGAGCTGGCCTCCGCTGCCACGCGCGCCGTCGTGCGCTTCAGGTGCGAGAAGACGTCCTGCAGGGTAGTGCTCGTCCGCTGAGCGCCGTGATGAGCGCCAGACCCGCCGCTCACACTGCCGCTGTGGCGTCGCTTCTTGACGCCACTCGCTGAGCCGCCGCTGGGCTGGCCGCCGCTGCCGTGGACAGCGGTCCCGCCAGCGTCGACCGTGACACCTCCGCGCAGCTGTTGTGGCGGCGGGTGCGATGGCGCCGTCTTGGGAACACCGAAACGCGGGCTCGTGTCTAGCTCGACACGGATGCCTACGCCGGAGCCGAGGCGAGCGCGCCCGTCGCTGCTGCTGAGCCTGGGCACGGCGGCGGCTTTGCCGCGCAGCTTCGCGGCCGGCTTCGACGCACCTTCCGCCGGCTTCGACGCACCTTCCGCCGCCTTCGACGCACCTTCCGCCGGCTTCGACGCACCTTCCGCCGGCTTCGACGCACCTTCCGCCGGCTTCGACGCACCTTCCGCCGGTGGCACCGCATCGTCAGCCTCTGCCGTCCTTGACGGTTCTGCCATCCTCGATCGCTTCTGGTGCCAGCCCACGTCGTCTGCGGCCTGGGAGGAGGCAGCAGTGGCAGCAGCCGCTGGGGGCGGCGGCTCCGTCGCAGCGCGGTCCCGCTTCTTGTCCTCCGCGCGTGCGCCGCCGCCAGACGAGGCGGCGGCGGCACACGAGGCGGCGGCGCCAGACGAGGCGGCGGCGGCAGACGAGGCGGCGGCGGCAGACGAGGCGGAGGTGGCACACGAGGCGGCGGCGGCACACGAGACAGACGACGACCCGTGGCAAGCACCGAACTCGACACCAGCATCGCCGCCCCCAGCTCGGTCGTCGGCCGGCAGCGGCATCGGTGGTGCTGTGTACTTGTGCATCGCGCGCAACGGTGCCGTGGGCGCGCTTGGTATGGGCATCGGCGGTGGTACGGGTGGCGCCGCCGCCGTTTGGTCCTTAGCTGCAGCTGCCGGGACGATGGGTGTCGACGAGGCGGCCGCCGGAGCACTACTCTGCGCCGGTTTTGGTGGCGGGCTGGAGGCGGCGGCAGCGGCGGCGGCGGCGGCGGCGGCGGCCGTCGCCTCTGCGACGCGCCTGGCCTCATCCGCGTCCCGGTGAAAGACGAGCACAACGATAAGCTTCTCGCGTTCCTTGGCCGGAATGGCTTGCGGCGGCTTGCGCAGGATGACGACAGGGGATAGCACGTCGCCCTCCTTGAGCGCGACGGCCTCGCCACGGACCATGCGCTCACCGTTGAGGAAGGTGCCGTTCAAGCTGTCGTCGCGCGCGAGCACCGTCTCGCCTTCCACTGTTAGGCACATGTGCTTGCCGCTGATTCGGATGTCAACTACTTTGTAATCGCCCTCGGAGCGGCCGATGGTGAGGCCGCCGGCGGTGAGCACGACGAGGCCCTCTCGAGTCGGGCCGCGCCAAACCCAAACGCAGGGCGAGGGCATGATCGGGACTGTGTTTCTTGTCTTTCGCTCCGCAAGGGGCTGGGAGAGGGAGGGTCGTCGCGTGAAAATGGGGAGCCCGATCATGGCTCCCCTCGTTCATGCGCCTCTCTCGGGCCCTGGTTCGCCCTTTTTTGCCGTGCGACAGGCTGGCGGT